>Ga0187893_10005059_pt1 | contig 24190 bp, 20 predicted proteins | sample MA1701074metaG_FD_139574 | JGI IMG/M metagenome (GOLD analysis project Ga0187893, IMG submission 139574) | White microbial mat communities from a basaltic lava cave in the Kipuka Kanohina Cave System on the Island of Hawaii, USA - MA170107-4 metaG ...
GAGCCGACCTCCGCTTCGCCAACTGCGTGCCAATGTCAATCAGAGGTCTCTGGGAGTCGAGAAGTTTTCAGTCAACGGTACACTGTCTCTTAACTGTTTGTCTCACTCCAGGGGGCAAGCCCAATCAGGATGGCTAAGGCGTGGAGAAGGGTGTTACCTGTTTGCTGAAGAGTGGGGCCAAGAGACATTACCGGATTGTCAAAAGGATAAGATACGTGACTAACCTGTTGCGCTATGCTGGGTATTACTGCCTGAGTTGGTTTCTTGCCTACGTTCTGACTTTCTTGTTACGAGGCGATGCCATTGATTTTGGTTTCTTCATTGAGTATCTGGTCCTCGGATGGACATTTACAGGCTTTGAGCTACCAATGTTCATGTGCATGTTCAGCATCGTCATTTTCCTGATCTTCTGCTTCGTCGTCGACCCTATTCTCAAGAAGAGGATCGGCAAGAAACCATAGTGACAATGAGGTCAAGCGGGGTCCACACCTGGCAAGAATGGTTTTGTCGGTATTGAAGATCGAGGGTTGATTCTTGGTGGTACGGTGATTCTGGCGACTTAGATCCTCGGCGATGGTGGCGAATTGTTCCAGGGTGGCTTCGAGGTCGGCGGCGATGATCTTGGGGGCTGGGAGGTCGGCGCATCTTTCCAGGGCTCTGTCTCTCAACCAGAAGATGTCGAGGTGCACCTTGTCCCGCTTCATGAGTTCGTCATAAGTGAGTCACTTGAACCGTTCGGTCTCGACGCGATTGTGGCGCGAGCCATCGACCACTGGCACAGCGCCGCCCAGTCTGCCGAAATAACAGCCTACAAAATCATCCAGATCCCTGCGCTTGAGCGGTCCTTGCGCGTAGAAAATGCTGGTGGGCAAGCGCAGGAGCGTGTGCAGGTCCGCCTGCCTGAGCAATTCGCGCCGGATGGCCCGCACCGCCTTCAAACAGCGCGTTGTCCGGCAGGACCATCGCGGCGCGGCCATGCTGCTTGAGGATGGTGAAGATGTGCTGGAGGAAATTGAGCTGCTTGTTGCTACGAATGGAGAGATTCCCAGTCTGTTCCCGATTTCCCCGACGAGCGCATCGCGGCAAAGAGCAGACTCACTTGCGTATAGTTGTAACTTCGACATCACCTGTGGCAGGGTCTGCCTTGACGGAGAAATAGGGGTTTACCTCCACCGGTCTCGCGGAGGTAACCGCGGCGCTTAGCTTAACTGGGTAGTCCCCGTCCAGATAGCTTCCCACAACCTTCACTTGACTCCATTTCGTTCCCAACCTAACTTGTGCGAGATCGCTGCGTCTCAGTTGAAAAGTCCGCTCCTCAAGAGCCTGTTCGTCAGGGACCCCACGCTTCTTCACCCGAAACTTGACGTGGCCAATGACATTGGCATTACTGCCGCCACCGCCGCAAGAGTCGAGGATACCAGGACAGCCTGATGGCTTGTAGCCGCAGCCTGGAGCAGACAACCTCCAGGACAGGACGCCGAAATCGGCACTGATGGTATACGATGCTGACGGATCGGGACAACAACCACAAGGCTTTGATGTCGGTGTCGATAGTCTTGTGTCGGAGGCCACGACTTGGGCTGACGATTGATCGTAGGTCGTAGTATCACCCTTGAGTTCGACGTAAATGTTAGCAGCAGTCTCTTGGCCGTCGTTGGAATGGGCATTACAAGACCGTTTGAACTGTTCTGGCGGTGTCACTTCGTGCCAGAGATCCGGATGAGTATGGTACGACGTTAGGACAATATCAAAGGGCTTGCGAGCACGAAGAAAGACTCTGTGATGGTACGTGGGAGAACTGGAGAACCAGCCACTCTTCGGAAGTCGCACAACCATTTCAATGAACTGTCGGTCATTCTTCAAGTACTCAGCATCCAGATCGAACGCCAGCTTGCCGGGATATTTATTCAAAGGAAAGGACCTGCCTGCGATCGTGACGACGGCATCGCCGTCACGAACGTTCGGGAAATATCCATAAAACGAAATCTGCCGATCGGCGGCGTCAGGATCTTTGACGACTGGGTCGGCCACGAACACGCTCGCTTGTATCCTGACGAACGGCAAGCCATCCGCGATAGATGCGATGTTTGCTAAAGTTGCGTTCAGGGCAATGAAACCTTCCCTAGGCGTGGTTTCGAGCGTATGGCCGACCTCAGCGAGCGTCTGAAAGATGTTCTCAAACATCCGCTCCTGCTCTGCTCCGGCCAATTGAATATTGCCCTTCGCTACGCCATCGATCTGCTTGATCCGCTGTTCCAGTGCGATGTCTGCTTGCCGAAGTCTATTTTGAGCCATCAGATCCGCACTGGTCATGGTTTCAGAGACTTGGGTTCGAACCTGCTGCATGCCAGCCAGAAAGGCCCCAAGTTGGATGCCTGTTGCGACCGGAGATGTGCTAAAGAGCTGGCAACCGGCGCTCTCGAGCGACGCGAGGCTAACCAGAACGACAGTGATGTCAATGACTAACCCGCGAGCGTGTGGAACGCGCATCTTGCAGTCCTCCCTGATATCAGAGCACAGAGTCACCTTTCGATCGTTACCACTTGAATGTCAGAGTGTGGTCCACAGCAGCTGTATCTGAGACGTAAACAATGGTATCGACAGCAGCTCTGGCCCTGAGTTTACAAAGTACTTTCCAGAAGCCAGACGGAATAGAGATCTGTCCCGCACCATGAAGTCGTCCTAGCCCTTCTATGGAGCCTACTCCCCATGTGATCCACCACATTTCGATTTTATCTGACCCATCACGAGTTCGCATCAGATAGTGAATGAGGCCTTTGACGTTTATCCCGAACCACAAGTCAGCGTCGTGATTCGCGGCGATCTTGATCTCCTGCATGCAAAGCCCCATCGGGGACGTTTCAGTCGCCTTCGATTTCACCACTGTCGAGGTGTTGAAAAAGAGAAAAACTGGTCACTCGCTGTGACACCCGAATGTACTACTCTAGTAATGAACTTGTGAGTTTGTTAGCGCGAGGCGTAGGCTAACCGGGACTAAAGATCCTGTCAATCATCGTTATGGGAGAGATTCCGCACGGACTCACTGAAAAGCAACTGGCATAGTCAGGCGGAGAACGTGGGTCAGCGCGAGATCGAGTCTCACCACAATGTTTCTTTCGATGATCTTCATTTTGTTCCTCCAAAAGTAGTTTGCTGTCCAATTGCGTTCAACCGCTCACCAACTCATGCGGAGAAGACACGAGAAATCGATCATCATCAGCTCAAAAGACCGTTCAGATCGACAAAGGCAGCTTGAAGAGCCCACGGAATCTTCGGATGAAGAGGCAGAGCCGGGATCACACATCAAGAATGTTTTAGGATTGACCTGCGGCGTGGTGCCTGGGATTAGCGCTGCAATATTGAGTCCTGGGCAATCGCTACGAATTGTTGCAGGGCGGCCTCGAGGTTTAAGGCCGTTTCAGCGGCGCCGGCCTCGGGGCTGGCAAGTTTGGCGCTTCTTTGAGCGCTTACTCTCTACGCCAGGAGAAATCGAGGTTGACCTGCGAGGATGTGATTAATCGGGACAAGACGAGACCAGACCGCCCCTTCCTCTTTCACAGGTAGCTCAGCCAGGGATCTCGGCGGCGGGATTTGAGGTTGGCGAACCAGCGGCAGGCTGGGGCGAGCATCAGAATCAGTGCGATCCAAACGAGGTAGACGACGAGAAGCCCGTAGCCATAGCCGGTCGGAGGGTTGGCGGGGAAATCCGTCAGACTGGTTTGAAACAGAAAAGCCACTGTGCCGTGTTTGACGGCAGCGAAGAGTACCGCCAGCACATGAATGAGAAAGATGTGCAGCACATAATAAAAGAAAGGCACGCGCCCGAAAGTCACCAACCAGCGGCCGGCGGCATTCAGTCGACGGTCGGCCCAACTGAGGAAGAGAATGGCGGGACCCAGCGTCATCAGCAGGAACAGCAGGGAGGGCGGATACTTCGAGCAGTTCAAGAAAGATAGGGCGGTGAGCAAACCAGTGGATTGGCTGGACCACGGCCGTGCGTCGCCGTAATGGTTCCAAGCCCGCACGAAGAGGAAGGCGAGAATGACTCCCGCTCCCAGCCAGCGCAGGATGGAGCGACGCCTTTCGGGCTCAAGGACCAAAAGTTTTCCGAACCCATAGCCGACGGCCATCACTCCGATCCAGGGGACCAGTGGATACGCCACCACGAAATGCACCCCAGGCCGCGGTTCCAAAATTCCGGGCTGATGGAGCACCATCCACAACCAGCGCCAGGCTCCAAAGGACTCGGAGCGCACCGTGTCGAACAGGTTGTGAAAGAGAATCAAACTCATTCCGAAGCCAGTGACGACCGGCAGCGGCAAGAACACCAATCCCGACAATGCCACCATCGACCAGCCCAGCGCCCAGAAGACCACGGCGATCATGGAATCGTTGTAATCGAAGTTGAAGCGAAAGATCCATTGCAGGAGTGTCAGCTCCAAAACCACCAGCCACAGTCCTCGGGTGAGCAGGAATATCGAGAGCTCTTTACGACTCTTGCCCCGTGCCATGGACAGGTAGGCTGCCACTCCGGCCAGGAAGACGAACGACGGCGCACAGAAGTGGGTCACCCAGCGGGTCAGAAACAACACGGGAGTTGCCTGGGTGAGATCAGTTGGACTGAATTTGACATTCGTGAACCACTCGCGGACATGATCCAGCGCCATGATCACCATCACCAAGCCGCGCAGCAGGTCGACTGAATCCAGTCTGCGGCGACCCGAAGAGCTGAGAACGGCCTCACCAGCCATGGTGGCAGCGGGCACTACAGGGCTTGGCAAGGTTGGGTTCAAAGGCATGGTAACCAGGCAGCTGTGGAAAACACGTTCACATTTCGTGAGGCAGGCCCAGGGCCTGCACCCCAGGCTGATTGAAGATGCCTGAAAGCTATCATACGAGGGAGTTTCGAAGAACGGATTTCCGTCAGCATGAAGGAATTACGGAAGAAGACCGTTAGCGACCTAAAACAAAACGTTGCGCGCAGGGAGCCCGCGTTCCTCACAAAACCCCGGAGGGATGACAGGTGGATAGCCGGGTAGAACAGGTCGCAGGACGCGACGTGTTCTACCCGGGGAAGGAACGCCCTGTATTTCCTCTCCCTCTCCGCGAGGAACCGTCACAGTGAAGAACGAATCGAGCGCGGAGAGGGGATCGAGGGGGAGGTGCCGAGTTTGTTGGCGGAATCCTGCGCGCTTTGCCGCGTCAGAGATCTGGGTGACCTGAACACTGCCGCGCTCAACACTGTGAAATAGATTTAAGCAATCGAGAACGTCTATCCGGTGAGCGGCTCAATAGTAAACGCTGCGGGCAGGAGGGCCGCGTTCCTCAGAGAACCCCGAAGGGGTGGCAGACCCGGGGTAGGAATCGCCTTATACTTCTTCCCCCTCTCCGCCACCAGTCGTGACGGTAAGCAACCAACCGACCGTGGAGAGGGGGATCGAGGGGGAGAGGCCCCCTGCGTTTGTTGGCTTTAGCGGCACGATCGATGACGGAATTAAAGGTCCCCTGGCAACCGAAGACAATTACCCCTTCAAATCCTCCGCAATCGTGGCGAATTGCTCCAGAGCGGCTTCGAGGTCTGCGGCGAGGTCGGCGGCGATGATCTCGGGGGCGGGGAGGTTGGCGCTTTCTTCCAGGGCCTCGTCTTTCAGCCAGAAGATGTCGAGGTTCACTTTGTCACGCTTCATCAGCTCATCATAGGTGAATGACTTGAACCGCTCCGTCTCGACGCAATTGTGGCGCGAACCCTCGGCTGCGGGAACGGGACTGCCCGGCTTGCCAAAATAAGATCCCACAAAATCGTCCAGGTCGCTGCGCTTCAGCGGGTTCTCTTTCAGCGTGAAGTGCATGTCTTCTGCGTCCACGGCCTTTCCTGTGCGGGTTTCCGGTCGAAGAACAAGACGTTGGCTTTCACCCCTTGCGCGTAGAAGATGCCGGTAGGTAAGCGCTGGGGCCGATTAACTAACACGCCCTGGCCTGGACCAACTTCTCGACTCGATATCTGTTCGCTAGGACCGTGTGTGACCTCAACCATCTGATTGCCCCCAACACGTGACTGGGGTCTCGCAGTCATCTTCGTAATAGCTGGTGCTCTGCTCTCCCTGGCATGGCCTAGTCGCGATAACCGTCGGAGTGCCTGATCATCACGTTGTGCAGTGTTTCACATCGAATGCTTCACCCCGGCGGGGCACTCTCACTTCATCTGCTTCCTGCAGTACTCCAGATTATTCTTTAGGGTGTAATTCCCTGGGAACTGCACGAAGGCCTTTTCATAGACACCTATGGCCTCCTTCCAGTCCTTCGTTTCAAAATAGGTCTTGGCCCATCGATCCCAGGTGGCCACGGCGTTGTTCTCCAGATGGCTGTCCTTGGGATACTGCCTTAGTCCTTTGGCATAGATGTCGATGGCTCCCTGCCAGTTGTTGGGCTTCCTTTTGAGAAATGTGTCCGCCCAGGCGTCGTAAACACGATGCGCCGCCGAGACCGCACCCTTGGGGTCTTTAAAGAGATCCTTGTGACGGTCGGTGGCGGCTAGGCCTTCCTCGAACTTGCCAGCGTCGCAATGCTTCCTGGCCAGCCAGTGCACATACCCCTCGGCAACTTCTCCGAGGTCAGCCACATCGGCGAGGCGCGTGAGCTGTGTCCGGAGGAACTCTTTAGCCTTGACCTCGCCTAACTGGCCATAGATCTCCCGCGTCCCTTCCTGGGCGGAATAAATGAGGTTGTTCTTGAGCTTGTGGTTGGCGGGCAGGCGCTTCAGCCCTTGCTGGTACACACCCAGCGCCTGCCCCCGGTCCGGCATCTTGCGAGCCCAGCCGTCGTAAACGTCGGCGCCCAGCTCGCCAAGCTTCGCGTCGGCCTTGTCCTTGAACGCCGCCTTGAGCAGCTCCTTGTGCCGATCGATGGCGGCCAGGGCCTCCTCGTACTTGCCCGCATCGGAGAGCTTGCGGACTGCGCGGTAGGTGTGGCTTTCCGCAACGTCGATGACTCCCCGGGAATCCGGGAAACGTGCGAGCTGGGCTAGGATCACTTCGCGGGCCTTGGTCTCGTTTCCCTGGTCGAGCACGTCCTTGGACCACTCTTGGATGGTGTATTCCAGGTTATTCTTGAGATGCGTGTCCCCTGGCAACCGTTTCAGAGCCTTGTCGTAAACCTCGAGGGCACCGGCATAGTCCTTTACAGCCACGCGTTTCTTGGCCCAGCCATCGTAGACCGCCCGGGCCAGATCCTTGATCTCCTTGGCACCCTTGTCTTTCAGAACCTCTTTGAGAAAGGCGTCGTGGCGCTCGAGGGTGGTTAGCGCCTCGTCGTACTTGCCAGCGTCGCGCAGGCCCGACAGTAACCGGTGCACATGGTTTGAGGCAACGTCACGGACCTCGGCAACGTTCGGAAAGCGCTTGAGCTGCTTGGCCAGCAAGGCCATGGCCTCATCTTCGCCTTTCTTGGCATGAACGTCCTTGGCCCACTGCTGGATCGTCCAGGCAAGATTGCTGGCAAAACGCTTGTCCGCTGGAAATTTCCCCCGCCCTTCGGCCACGAGTTCGACTGCCTGGGCGTGATTTCCCTGCTCCGTCTCGACGTGGGCCCAGCGCCCCCAGACCGCGGCCTGCCATTTGGCCAGATCCTCTTGCGCTCCCTTGTCGATTTTGGCGAAGGCTGGCTCGACGACCTCCAGCGCCTTGGCCCACTGCTTCTGGCGGACCAGCTCCTCTCCCTGGCCAATGAACAGCCCCGATTGCAGCGACAGGAAATACCCGGCCTCCGTCGGCACCTTCTTCGCCGCCTCGCGGAGCAGGGCGACGGCCCCGTCAGGCTGGCCAGCCTTGAGCTTGGACTTAGCCCAATTTCCCCAGACCACCTTGCGATTGTGGAGCAAGGTTGCGTCCTTGGGAGCTAAGTCGAGGCCCGTCTCGAAGACAAGCATCGCGTCGTCGAATTTGCCTTCCTCAGCCAGCGACAGGCTCCAGTTGGCCAAGACAGCCAGCGCGTTCTTCACAGCGGAGGCAAACTCCGGATCGAGGCTCATGGCTCGGAAATAGGCGAGCAGTGCCTCGTGATGGCGCTTGTCGCGCGTGAGATCGACGCCGTGGTTGTAGCAGATAATGGCCGTCATACCGGTTTCGCCGATTTCGCGACGCTGATCCCGATAGCTGTCTGGGATGTAGCGGAAACCGGTCTGAGCCTCGAACTCCTTCTGGGCTGCGGCGTCGCGACTCGGATTGAAGCCCCCTGCCGTCGTGGTTTCGACGTCGGCGTGCGAGTTCCCCGAGTACAGAATGGCGAAAGCGTGGTCGGGTACTTCGATGCCGCGCAGGTCGAGACCGAGCCGGCGCCCGATGACGTTGTACAGCACGGCCGACGACACACAGTTGTAAGTGCCCGTGTCAAGGACGACCGAGAGATCGGTCTGACGAGATTTGTATCCCTTGGCCTGCGGGCCCGCGTGCAGGAAGCGCAGTAGTTTCTCGCCCTTTTCCAGGGGCGTCTTGGCGCCGGCGACGGCCTTCTCCGCCTCGGCGGCGATCTTGTCGAGCCGTTCCAGATATGGTTTGCGCTTGGTGGCGTCGGTGATCCCTGAGGCCAGGAGCGCCGCCTCGCCAAACGACCACTTGTCGAGCTTGCCGTCCTGGGCATCTTCAAACAGGTTGGCTTCGTCGGCAGTGATGTCTACGCTGAGCCGTGAGAGTTTCTTGAGCCGAGCCAAGACGTCTATGGCCTTGGCCGGCGATTCCGTGAACTCGTAGTGGCTGACCGGGGGCCCTTGTCTCCCCTGCAAGGAAATCTCAGCGATGGCCAGTCGCGTAGCCTTCACCGCAGGCGTGAAGCTCAGCATGACCCACCTGGCAGCCACGCTCGGCAGCGTGAACGTTTGCGGCTCCATCGTCGCCTTGATCGGGTCAGCGCGCACGAACTGGAAGCCGGCATCGCCGCTGACCGTGGAGGCACGTACCTCGACCTTGGCTGCCGGGTCCTTAGCGGACACGCGCACCACCAGCCGCTCCGGCGTGACCACAGCCCCGCCGAATCCGAAGACGACTTCCAGTGGTGCGTCGGCTGAGGCAGTGCCGTTCACAATCGTCTCGGGTTTGTCGTCGATCAAGAGCTTGAAGGAAGCCAACTCGCTGCCAGGCACGCTGCTTCTTTCGAGCTTCGCAGCAGGCAGACGGAGCAGATCGACCCGGTCCTTTTCGGCCGTTCTTGCGTGCGGTACGAAGAGAAGGAATAGCATTGCCAGAAGAAGCAACGCTTGCCTGGCGACGGTAGTGTGAAATCGATGGCTGCGCATGGGTCTCTCTCTGAACACAGGGTTGGCAACAATTCTCCAAAGAGGAAGGCGACCTTGGCCACTGCCAAGGAGGTATCTGAGTTCGCAATTACTCGGCTCTATCTGGATAGGCAGTATGGACATACCACCCTTCCGGATCGTCGGCCGTCGGCACATGATTTTTTCGAGGCCGAATAACGATTGTCGCGCCGGTTAACTTATCATCGAAAAATGCGGATTGTTGGTCCTTTGGAACACCTTGTTTGGGTCCGGCCGTCGTCACCCACCCCTCGCCCGTCTTGTAGTTGAGCGATTGCTTTTCGAGGACAACCTCACCGCCACCGATGGTGGTCCGTCGAATGTTGTCTAAATTCTTATGAATCACATCGCCGATAGCTTTGTTCATGGTCGCTTGGTCGGCCCACTTGGACGCCGCTGGACTCTTCTCGCCCCGCCATACGCGGAGGTCAGCTGGCTTTGTGCCGCCTCGTTCCATCTGTGGCGCGGGAATGAACGCCTCTTTACCCATGACACGCTGCTTGAGGTTCTCACGAGTCAGGTGCGGATTATGTTTCTCTAGAGTATGGCCTCCTTCCCTCATCCACTTAAGCAAGTCGATGGTTGTCACCTTCTTATATTGCTTCTGCACGCGATAACTGGCGTCGAGTGGCCTTTTACCCTGAAGCGACACATTGGGCGCTGTGGTCCGTCCCGTTCGGGGACGCACGGTCCAGCCGATTCCTCCCGAGTAGCTGGCATGAAAGCCCCCCAAGAACGAGATGGAGCTAGCAAACGCGGCGGTGACTTCAGCGAGCTCGAGCAGTGTCCGTCGCTGACGGATGTTGAATTCAATAGCAGTACGGATGTCGATCAGCGTTGGGGTAAAGGTGTCGTTGAACATGACGTCACTCCGATGATCGACGGGGAAAATGAGCCCCTTCCGCAGCAGGTAGGCGTCGGGCGTAATCTCAAAGCGAATCCTGGCTATCCGCGCGCCGGGGTTGTCAGGGTCGAAATACCGCAGCCTTACCGGCACGGCAGAGAGCGGAAACTCGAGCGTGCGTCCGTTCCCATATTGCACCACCATGGTGTGATGCGTCAGGGTGTGAGGGTCTGGATCGCTCGTCGCCTGCGCGATGTTGAAGTCGATGTAGCGGTCAAGAAACTCCGGAGCATCTTGTGTGATCCACCGCTCACCGCCGTGGTCCTCATCAATCAGCCGGAAACGCGGCGAGGTCGGTCCGCTGGCTGGTGCCGTCGGCGCGGGCTGCCCCGAGTTGTGAAGAAGGATTTGTAGCAGCAAATCACGTGTTGCAGTGGCGAGACGGTGCTCGAACTCTTTAACCAGCTCGTCGTGCGGATTTCGAGTCGACAACCTCGCATGATAGATCGTTGCCAGAACCGGGCTGCTTAGAGATTGAAATAGGCTGACCAGCCTCTTTTTTCGGTCTGCAAGGCCAGGATCATTTGGTCCGGCGAACCGCAATCGGAGCAATTGCGACAACTTCTGTTCGAATTCCTTACCGTCCATGGCCTGTGGGTCGTCACGCCAATATGACGACTCGCCGAATCGATTGTTTCACTGAGTCGTTTACTACGAGAGGATAGGCCAAATAGGCCGCCTTAGCCACGCAAAATGAGAGCAAATCTCGAAAGGGCCTGATCTGGTAGGGGTGCTCCACGTCCGTGTGGGGTTTACCGTCTCGGACTACAGAATGCCGCGGTCTTCGAGGAGCTTCCGAATCTCGCCTTGTTGGTCAGCAAGCCGACCCATCTTAAACGGGATGTAATTCACGCCGTCAACGTTTGAAAAAGTCTGGGTTCCTTCGGCAAGGAGGATCGCCGTACACTGCAGCCCAATCCGAACGTGGCACAGTCCGATTTCGTGAACCACGTTTTGGCGGGCTAGCCACTTGCCATCCTTCAATTCATCGTCCGGCGTCATAACCGCGAACGCAAACCGAACTCTATTTAACATTTGTCGCCAGCGCTCCGCGACCAGCAAACCTGCCACAGAGTTCCGATTGAAATACTCGACTTCCAGACCCCAGCTGTTCAGCAGGTCCTTAAGAGTTTGCCAATCGTTCCCGTGACCATACGCAATAAACACGCAGTTCGCTATTTCCGGTGACTCGCCCATCATGCGGCGGCGGATGTAGTCGAGGATTTGCTGGCAAGCGAAGATGAATTCCTCCGACAGGTTACCGTGGTCGTGCAAGGCCTTCCTGCAGTCCAGGCATATTCGGGCGGTGAGCATCGCTGCGCTGCATTGCGCGGCATCCTGCCACCAATCCCAAAGACAGCCGACCGGCGGATCGTGCACCATGTCCCTATTTGTTCGGTTGCTCAACTTGGCAGATAACGTGAGCGCTGCAGCCGCCATTTGATAAAGCAGGTAGAGCTTGAGCGGTGGAGCCTTCACGCGCTTTGGGACTTTACAGCTTACATAAATCCGATCGGGAAGGACTTCATTGATCAGGATCCCGTCGTTGAACGGCCCTTCACAGAAGAAAAGTCCCCGGGGCTTGGGCTTCAACAGCGCAATCTGCTTCTTGAGCTTCTTCAACTTCAGGATCTTTGAGTTACGAGAAAGAGTACGCTCCTCGCGTAATTCGAAGAGACACTGTGTCTGCAATCCATTAGCTGTCTTGACCGCCTGTTGAATATCATTCCAAGATTTCCCTTCGGGATGGCCGAATACGCCGATTGTAGTACGCATGGTTGTGTCACCTGAGGTCCTGTGATTTTACAGTTTGCCCTTGAAAGCACCGTCGAGGATGGTCGCGCCCAAGGCATCCAACTCGATGGCGGTCTCGGCTTGCAACGTGTCCCACCTCATTTGGGGGCTTCCAACTCCCGATGGGATCAACAGCCTCCTCTGTAAACGCGTTTCACTCACCCTTCAAGTCCTCGGCGATGGTGGCGAACTGCTCGAGGGCGGCTTCGAGGTCTGCGGCGATGTCGGCGGCGATGATCTCGGGGGCGGGGAGGTTGGCGCTTTCTTCCATGGCCTCGTCTTTCAGCCAGAAGATGTCGAGGTTCACCTTGTCCCGCTTCATCAGGTCGTCGTAGCTGAATGACTTGAACCGCTCGGTCTCGACGCGATGGTGGCGCGACCCTTCACCGGCGGATACCGCGCTGCCCGGCCTACCGAAGTAACACCCCACGAAATCATCCAGGTCGCTGCGCTTCAGGGGGTTTTCTTTCAGCGTGAAGTGCATGTTGGTGCGCAGGTCGTACATCCAGAGCCTCTGGGTCCACGGCTTTTCCTGCGCGGGCTTGCGGTCGAAGAACAGGACGTTGGCCTTCACGCCTTGCGCGTAGAAAATGCCGGTGGGCAGGCGCAGCAGTGTGTGCACGTCGGCCTGCTTGAGTAGTTCGCGGCGGATGGTCTCGCCCGCGCCGCCTTCAAACAGCACATTGTCTGGCAACACCACGGCCGCGCGGCCATGCTGCTTGAGGATGGTGAAGATGTGCTGGAGGAAATTGAGCTGCTTGTTGCTGGTGCTGGCCCAGAAATCGTCGCGGTTGATAATCAGGGATTCTTTAGACGACTCGCCCGCGTCGTTGACGATGGTCACGCTACTCTTCTTGCCGAAGGGTGGATTGGCCAGGACTAAGTCGTATTCACCATGCTTCTGAACCAGCGCGTCCGTCACGGAAATAGGGCTCCTTGCGCCTCCTATGCCGTGTAGGACCAAATTCATCACACAAAGTCGCGCCACGCTGTCCACTAGCTCAACTCCATTCAATTGCCGCGAATTCAAATACTTCAACTGACCAGCGCTTGCACTCTGATTACGAATAAACTCGTGCGCAGCAACTAGGAAGCCGCCGGTCCCGCACGCTGGATCGCAAATAGTAAACGGGCGTTTCACCGTACCGACACGCGGGTTGATCACCTCAACCATGCTCCGAACCAGGGCCCGAGGCGTAAAATATTGTCCCGCCCCGGCCTTCCCTTCCGTAGCACTTTTTTCAATTAGTCCTTCGTAAGCTTCTCCTTTAACGTCGGTATCGTACCGCGACCATTCTTCGCGATCGATCAACGCATGTACAAGCTTATGGAATTTCGCCGCGTCTCGAAATCTACTCTGTGCCTTATGAAAGACTGCCCCAAACAGGTCCTCACGTCCTCCCAAGTTCCGGAGAACAGCTTCGTAATGAGGGAGAATCTGTGTCTGGCTCTTTGAGAGCAAGCTTTGCCAAGAATGGGTCCGGGGCAGAGGTTTGAGCGTCAAGAAAGGCGGTCTGGTCCGCTCGTCAGCCATCTTCAAGAAGAGCAGAAAAGTCAATTGTTCGACGTAGTCTCCGTATGAGAGTCCATCGTCGCGCAAGAGATTACAGAAGCTCCAAAGCTTTTGAACAATTTGGTCTTTATTCATTGCAATCCAGGGAATATTTCCTCAAGCAAGCCACGGTCACGTGCCACCTGCAGACATGCAGATGAGAACTTGGAGAACGGGTCAATCAACTCAAGCAGAGTGTTCACAGCATCGTCGTACGCTGCCGTATTTCGCTGCCCTTGGGCAACGAGCTTCTCTAAATCGGCACACAACGCCTGAGTCGCATCCATCAAATCTTTTCGTTCCGCATTCCACGTGCCCTCGTCCAAGTGGTAATAGTGAATCGAGTCAGCCGCCCGTTGGTTAAGCCATTTATCTTCGTGCTCCCCGTATCTTGGGACCGGAGAGCCGGAGTCCTCTGAGAAGCATAAGAGCCGCGTGTCTGTGCCGACTACGGGATCTAACAGTACTGGATGTTCGTTTGCCTCATCCGCTGGCTTTCCCGCGCGCTTGGAAGCGATCCGCAATGGAAAGTAGCTGCCCTTGCCGGCTTTCTTCCCGGTTAAGTAATCTGTCATACGACGATTCACTGTCGGGTGCGCAAGTCGAAGATTGGCCCAATCGAAGGCTCTCCACCAGTATCCGTCGTGCACAGCCCCCCAAAGCCTTTTCTTCGGTCGGTAGTGTTCAACATGACCTTCCCCTTCCTGAAGGGACGCCTCCGAGTACCAACATTTCGCACATCCAACAGTCCATAAAGCTGTACGCAACGCGCTGCATTTTGCGTCGTTCGCATCGATAAACGCACTTCGCTTATGTTTTGGGAGCGCTGCTATTTCCTTGTTTGCTGCTTCAAGATCTCTTAGACCTTTTGCGAACCTTCGCAGGTGTTTGTTTCGGATAGGCCTCATTTTGTTTTTCTGCGCGCAATAGTCGTGCCGCGATGTCTTTTGCTATTTGCTGACGGTCTCGCCAAACATCCGCCGGAGGTGCGGGGCGAGCTAATGTGGGTTCTTCCTCTTGCGCTTTGCTGATGGCGCGAATGAATTCCAAATACAAAGGGTCGCGTGCAGCATGCGAAAAATCGAGCAGTGCGAGTTCGTGATTCAACTCCGCAAGGCGTCTTCTGTCGCCATCAGTCCTATGCTTTTTTAGAGCCAACTCCCGTTTTTCATCGAGCTTGGCAAGAGTTGCTTTGTCCAAGGTGGAACGGAGCTCGAAAAAGTCGCTCGTCAGAATCGCGGCAAAGCCCATACCTCTTGGAGAGCTTGTAGGATGATCGGCGAAAATTCTTTCGTCGCGGTCACGCTCCATGACCACCACTTCATTTTTTTCCAGGCCGGCAAACGTGAGGGGGCTGTGTGTTGTCATGATGATCTGGCTGTTCTGTGGTTCGCCGGCCCCGTATTTCTTAAGGTTGTCGAGATAGTCGAGACACCATGCGGGGTTTAGATGCGTGTCGGGCTCATCTAGGAGGAACAGAGCCTCTTTCTCTGCGGTGAATCGCATCAACCCTAATACCGTGAGCAACTGCCGCTCACCTTCCGCTAAATCTTGAAATGTTGTTGGTTGTTTGCATCCCTTGAGATTGAGCCAAACGCGGACATCAGCTCCGCCAGCGTCGACGAGGTCACTGAATACGAGACTTTCAAGACGAGCAAAGAATTCCTTGTTGCTCAATCCTTTGGCGATCTGGCGCAAACGTTCTTCGTTAGGAATAAAACAGTACCGCCGCTGCTTGGTCTTCTCTTGTCCGATTGAAATCCGAACTCGCTCTTCGCCTGCCATCGGCGCGAAACAGTTATCAAATAAAGAATTTAAGAATCGTGCGACTTTGCCGCCAGCATACCAGAACCGCGAATCACCGGTAGCCTTCTTGCCTTCGGTTGGCTTTGTTTGCCGCCAGTACGGTTCGCGCAGAGCAAAGAGCACGGAGTGCAGGCCAACGATGCGAAATTCCTTCTCCAAAAATCGCTTTGCATCAGCATCATGTGTGGCGAAGAACGCAAGGAAAGCAAATTGACTGTGATGCGACTTCGCTTGAAAGACAGGCCGCAACGGAGCTTCCCCGCCAGTGATTTGCTCCCGGTAGTACTTCTCCTCGTGCTTCTCAAAGATGGAGGCGAACCGCGACAGCATTCCAGAGTAGTATCCAAACACGTAAAGCGGCAACAATCGATCCGGGTTGGGCTTCCCATCCAGTGAACGGTTGCGACGAAAAAACTCTCTTTCGGTAATTTCGACATAAGGTCGGGGCGATGAAAGGCATGAGGCTTCGCATTTGAAAACTGGAATGATAAAGTATTTCCTCTTCAGTGTGCGCTCGGTGGAAGCTGTCGCCTTTTCACTATGGCGGTACACAATCTTGATGAAATGATCGTTGCAAAGATATTCGATTTCGAATTCGAAATCTGACGGCTGTTCGAGGTCCAAATCGCGGAAGATTCGAGTGAGCGCTTCAAGCAAGTTTGACTTTCCCACACCATTGCGCCCGACAACGACTTGGCGTGTGCTCGTCACGTCAAAATCGACTTCAAAGTCGACCAGGTTTTTGAATTCCTTGAGCCAAAGACGATCAATACGCATGAATCAATTAGCTCCCTTGGGCTTTAGCACGATTCCGTTACCATCCGGCCAAGTCCGAATTTTTGTAGCGTGGCGAGCCTCAGCTACCTTCGCGAGGACTCCCGCTAGCTCCTGATAGAATTCATCAATTTCGCCCGATTTATAGCCTGCTTCACGGAACAGTTCTTCGGGCGTGATACCCTTTGGATATCTTTCAATGATCGCCAACAAGGGCGTTCGCGTAACTTGCGGCATCGTTTTCTTGTTCCTCAGCATTGTTTTGTTCTCCGTTTTGTATTGTTGCTTCAAGTCGCAAAGAAATTGCTTTGCAGCTTCTAGAAGCTCGCTTACCGGTGTATCGCCTTCGCTTTGGGGAGCCAATTTGCCTTCAAACCCGCGGCGAAGAATAGCTTCGCGGAGTTGACTAGCACGGTGGAGATTGGCCTCCACCACCGCTTCCAATTCCTCCACCTTAGTCAAACGCCGTTCCACTTCCGCCACAATCCGCGTCTGCTCGGCGAGGGGTGGGAGCGGGAACGCAAGCTTCGCAAATCGGTCAGCGCCGAGGTGCGCAATATTGGTCGTCCGCTTGGCAATTTTCTGAAAACGGCCCGAATGCATGAACGCTCGGAACACTAAAAGCGCGAACTTCACGTGCAACGAAGGGCATGGACGAAAGCGAACAAGCGTATTTGTGAAGCAAGCACCGGGAAGCTCGCCCTGATAAAGCGCAGGCCGGCCAACCAATTCCAAACTCTGGCCTTCATTGAGAAGGATATCGTTAGGTTCAAGGCGAAATACCTCGAACTCTGCTGGTGTGAAATTCATTTCCTTCACATCACTGAGGTCAAGCCGATCCTCAAAAACGTTAGCGACTCTCAGATAAGGACGCATGTTTGCGCCTGTGTGATGCTGCGGTGCACGCTGGCGACCGAGTTGGACAAAGCCAACGGTCTCAACAGCAGCGTACGTCCAGCCCTCCGGGAGTGGCGGCAGGTCGGTCGTGTCGGGGGCGACGGGTTCTTTGTATTTGCCAGGGCCTTGCCAGTTTTGGCGGCGCTCGCCAAGAATTCGTTTGAGTAATTGTTCGCCCGTCTCGGCGGTTCGGCCTTTGCCGTTCGCCATTCGGACTTCGTTCTCGACGAGCTTGCCCTCGCACGCTGCAGTAAGCAGCGTCGTCCCATACTGTTCCAATTTTTCTTGAACGCGGCTTAGCGAACTGACTCCAGCATCGAGCCGCGTAAATCGAGTGTCGATAGCTTCGACAATGCGGGCCTGTTCTTCAAAGGGGGGCAGCGCAATCAGTGACGTCAAGACCTGTCGTTTTGTAATGTGACCAAGGCCGCCTCCACCTTGCGACTGTCTAATATACAGTCTGAGATTTTGATTCAGCGCTAGTTGCAGATAGCGCTTATTCAAACTCCGTTCGTCAAAAACCACTTTGAAAATGTGTTGATTCAGCCATGCCTCACCTCCTTGCCAGATGTGCGTTCCGAATGAGGTGCCGGGAGTGCCCGACCAAGCAAACAGCAAGTCACCTTCCCGAACGCTGAATTTGCTTGGTAGCTCTCCGCGAAAGTAGTTAAACGCTGCGCTCGGGTCGTTAAGATTCTGAATTCGGATAATCGGAATTCCGGTTTCACGCCACTCTGAAATCTTGAACGCATAGCCATTAACCAATTCTGTCACTTCCCCAACTTGAACTAGTGCCCAGCTATCGGGCACCGCCTCAGCGATGTCCGATTTGGGGGAACGGACAGGCTTGGGGCGTTCCGTTTGTCGAATGGGTTTTCTCATGTCAGTATCACCGAACCATAGGTGAACACCGATTCCGGACAAGAGGATAACCACTCCGCACCGAAAGCGGCGTTCCAGGCGGATGTTACGTCCGGAGATTCGACAACAGTGACTTCGGAGGTGCCCAGCGCGGCTGCATCGAGCAGTCTCGCAAAGCGGACGGTGGGTTTCTTTTCCAGCGGACGGGATTCCGTTTTGCAGCTTTCGCACACGCCCACGGCATCCACGATGATGTAGTGGGTCTTGCGTTTGATGCCAGGGTTGACCTGCTCCATTTCGGTTTCCGACACCACGCGCACGCCGCGGCCTTTCATCTGCTCGAAGAAGTTCTTCGACGCGACGCTGCGCATGAAGAAGACGATTTCCAGCGGCTTGATGTCTGTGCCGGTGGCGATCATGTCCACGGTGACGGCGATGCGCGGGAAGTAGCTGTTGCGAAAGGCGCTGAGGATTTCTTCGGGCGACAGGCTGGAGGCGCGTTTCCAAACGATTTCCTCGACTTCCTGGCTGTCGGCCTGTTGTTTCTTTTCCACGATGCGGACGAAGCCGGTGCGGTAGGTGATTTTCTGGCAGAAGTCGTTACCCTTGCCGAACACCTCGCGGCAGATGCGCACGATGTCGTCGGCGTGGGTGTCGTCCTTGGCGAAGATGAGGGTCTTTGGCAGGTCGGTACGGCCCGGAAACATTTCAGTGAAGACCTTGTCGCGAAAGGTGGCGAGCACAGTGCGAATCTGATCTGGCGCGACAACGTCGCGATCGAGGTCGGCGGCATCATAAGCCAGTACCTCGTCGAGCTGTTCCCAGCGGACTTTGCGCGTCTGCCGGTCACGTTTGTCCACGAAGAAGCCGGCTTCCACCTTCGAGCCGCCATGCGTGATGGCCGTGTTGATGCGGTAGATGTCGCAGCCTACGTTCACGCCGTCGGCCACGGCTTTCTCATGGTTGTATTCCATGACGAGGTTCTGCTGGAAGAAGCCGAAGGTCTGCTTCGACGGCGTGGCGGTGAGGCCGATGAGCGAGGCGTCGAAGTATTCGAGCATCTGCCGCCAGAGGTTGTAGATGGAGCGGTGGCACTCGTCGGTGATGATGAAGTCGAATTCCTCGATGGGAAAGTCGGGGTTGTATTCGACTGGGACAGGCTGTTTGAAGAGCGTTCCTGCTGATTCGATGGGCAGGTCGTCGAGGTCCGGCGCGGGTTCTTTCTCGCCCTTGAGCATGGAGTAGATGCGCTGGATGGTGCCGATGACCACTCGGGCGGATTTGTCGAGTGAGTTGCTGCTGAGGTGCTGGACGATGTATTCCTCCGTGAACTTGTAGTTGTTCACGGGCGAGACGAACTGTTGGAATTCTTTGAGGGTCTGCCTGCCCAGATTCCCGCGATCCACGAGGAACAGAACCCTCTTGGCTCCGGCGTACTTAACGAGGCGGTAGATAAAATTGACGGCGGTGTAAGTCTTACCCGAGCCGGTGGCCATCTGGATGAGCGCGCGCGGACGGCCGGCGGCGAATGAGTTTTCAAGGCTATTGATAGCTTGGATTTGCGCAGGCCAGAGAGTGCCAACGGCCAGCGCTGGAAATTCGCGGAGGCGTTGGGCCAATTGCTTTTCCTGTTGCACCCAGGCGAGCAGGGTTCCGGGACGATGAAACGACAACACCCGGCGGCTGCACGGGTCGGGATCGAGGCGGTTTGTAAAGAAGGTTTCCGCGCCGGTGCTCTCGTAGGAGAAGGGAAGGGGCGACTTCCAGGCCGGGAGGCCGAACGGGACGCCGGAGACGTACTTGGCAGACTGCTCCTCGACGCCGGTGAGGGTGTCCCCGGCCGGTTTGGCCTCGACCGTACCGATGGCTCTGGAGTCAACGAACAGAGTGTAGTCCGGTTCGCCGGTCTTGAAGGTAAGTTCAGCGATGGCCACACCGAGAGAGACACAGAGGTTGATCTGGTCCTTGGTCTGGACGGTCCAGCCCGAAGCAGCGAGCATCGCGTCAATCTTCTTGCGGGCACGTTGCTCAGGGCTGTCAGGCATAGCAGTGCGTTTTGAGCGAACAGCGCCTTTGACTTTGCTGCCGCTCGGTTGAGATTGAGCTACCTAATGGGGGTCTTATTCGCTACAGGCGTGTACAGTTTGGCATAGTTGCGATGCCAAGCTCAAGCTCTTGCAATGCAGGGGAAGGACTGGCTGAGGGAGTCGATCACCTGACGGAACACGGAGTCATGCCGAAAGACCGGCTCTATGAGTCGCCGTTTACGGACTTGGCGCCACACGGGCCGGATGGGTTGCTCCAGTCCGCAGAGGTGGAGGAGTTGATCCAAGTGCTGGACGGCGTTTGGGCCATGGCAGTGGCGGCATAGCAGTTCCGGCACGTGGCACTAATACACGCTTTGTCTCTCAGCTTCAGGCCAATAATTTTAGGAATTCGTCCACGCTAATTTGAGCCTGGCGAATGATGGCGCGGAGAGTGCCGCGGTCCAGTTCTTTATGATCTGGCACGACGAGTTGGGAGAAGGGACGTCTCGTCTTAAGACGATGTGAGTGGATTCCTGACGCTTCCAATAGAAACCTCCCTTTTCCAGCGCTTTGACGCATTCACGACCCGAAATTCTTGGCAGCTTACTCATACCGCCACGAGCAGCGCTTCAAATCGATCCTCTGGTACAGGTAGCTCGTCCTCCTCCAAAGCCTTCACGTAGCCTTCAATCGCTTCTTTGATATTGATGACGGCCTCTTCTTTAGAGTGACCCTGGCTAATACATCCAGGCAAGCTGGGGCATTCTGCAACCCAGTATTGGTCTTCTCCCGGATAAATGATGACCTGTCTCATGGGTACGTTCCCTCACTCAATATCAAGTCTGATTCTTCTGGCATTTTATCAGAAGCATTCGGGCAAACCTACGCAGTTTGACATGAGGTAGTGTCCCATTAGACTTTCTTGGGATGCCACCTGCCATGAGACCCGCACGGTGCCTTCCTCACCGCCAAGAGCCGCCGTCGTTCAGCCGACGAGCCGCGCCGAAAGTAGGCGCCAGCAAACGGACGCCAAGATCGCAATCATCTGTTTTCAGAGAGACTGGATCAGCTTTTGCTCCAGCAAGGCTGCGATGGTCTGCTCAAAGGCTTGGGTAGCATGCGCAATGTCTTCCTGGGTATGGGCAGCGCAAAGGACGCCTCCCGTTGAACTCATGAGATCCACGCCATGGTGGCGCAGATGGCGCTGATATTCGGTGACCAGCTTACCCGGCATGCCCTTGAGCCGTTTGGCTTCCGTCGTATGGAGATCCTGGCGCGAGGATGCCTGTTCGATTCGGTGCGGATCGGTTTCGAAGTAGACGTGAAAGGCGGAGCAGCAGCCGTAGACGTACCCGGCTACGTGGTGGCGCTCCAGTGCCGCATCAAAGTTCTCTCGAAGCTTTTCGGCCAGCTCGTTGGCTCGTCGAATCGGCTCTCCTGTCGCTACTTGCTTCAGAACTACAATTCCGGCAGCGGCTGCTAAGGGAGATGCATTAAACGTGCCGAGGTGAATCACTCGTTCGAAGCGGTCGTGCAGCGGATCATCGTTGTGGTCAAAAAGCTTCATGATGGAGGCTCGCCCCACAACCGCGCCACCGGGCAGTCCGCCTGTCAACACCTTGGCAAAACAGGAGAGGTCCGGCGTGATTCCGTAAAGAGCCTGCGCTCCTCCGGGGCTGAACCGAAATCCAGTCACAACCTCGTCGAAGATCAGGACCACATCGTGGCGCGCAGTGATCTCCCGGAGCCCCGCGAGGAAGTCACGATCTAACGGAACCCGGCCCCAGGACGCCCCTGACGGCTCGAGAATCGCACCGGCAATCTCTTTGTCTGTGGAAAGCAGCGTCTCTACTCGATCCAAATCATCAGCGGGAAGCGATACGGTGTTCGTTCGGATACTCGGCGCTATACCCAAAGAGCCATCCGCATCAAACGGCGTTTGAAAACCGTGAACCAGCTCATCATGCCAGCCGTGAAAATGCCCCTCGAAACGAAGGATCTTGTTCCGGCCTGTGTGAGCGCGAGCCAGCCGTAGAGCCAGGAGGGTAGCTTCTGTCCCCGAGTTGACAAATCTAACCCGCTCGGCCGAGGGCACGAGCCGCTGCACCAGTTCAGCCCATTCAATCTGCAAAGGATGGTCATTGCCGAAATGGGTGCCGAGAGCGGCTGCCTGATGCACGGCTTCCAGGACTTCGGGAACGGCGTGTCCTAGCAATAGAGCGCCGTTTCCCAACAGGAAGTCCACATATTCGTTTCCATCGACATCCCATTTTCGCCCGCCTCGGGCCCGCTCAATGTAGAGCGGCACGGGCCGAAAGTAGCGGAGGTCGTGGCCGACTTTACCGGCCAGGACTCTGCCTGCACGTTCGAAAAGTTCAACCGACCTCTGACGCTTTGACGCATAGGCTTCGCTAACTTGGCTGACTGAGGACATGGACGGTTCTCCTTCCTTCACACCTGATTACTCACGCTTGGAAAAGCTAAGCGATCTGATCGGTGATAGCGCAACCCCGGATCACAGGACATTCGAGCTTAATACTTCAATCCATGGGGCAGCTTTCTTATGTTACTAGAGAGCGATCTGACGCGCTAGCAGATCACTGCTTTGCATTATCTTACGAAACGGATTTAACCAGAAATAGCGGCCGTTTGCTATTTGAGGCTCTCATTTCCCCCCTGGCGAACCGTTTAAAAAGGAGGGGTCTGACGCTCTTCAACCCGCAGACAGCGCTGCGAAGCGTTCTCTTTGGAGAATGGGACGAATGTGGAAACCCGAGGCGAAGATCGCAGACCTTCGCTATAGTGAGTGATTTGAAGGTTCGCTTACCGATGGCACGCCGTTAGGGGCAGCAAGATTGGATCTGATCTCTAGTTTGCACGGTCCAGCCCGAAGCAGTGAGCATTCCGTCAATCGTCCGAGAGGGCGCGTTGTTCCGGGGCTTCAGGCATGGAAATGAATTTTGGGGTGAGCAGCCCGCCAATGCTGCGCGGCCGCTAGATTCAGCTAGGAGTGGTGCAGGCGTGTGCAGTTTGACATAGTTGTCATGTGGGGCTCGATCTCCACAACTAGGTGCGGCTTGGGACCTCACCCCCTCAATCCCCCTCTCCGCGTGGGTTTTGTGTTGTGGCCGATGGTGCCGCTCGCGGAGAGGGGGAAGGAATGATGGTGATCCATACCCGGGGTCGAAGAGGTCGCGTCCTGCGACTCCTTCGACCCCGGGCTATCAGTTTGACGCCCCTGGCCGGGGCTCTGTAAGGAACGCGGGCTCCTGCCCGCGGCGTTCGTTTTAGTGGTGGAAAACCGAGCCAATGAATCGTTCGGGTCAGTTTGCATGATTCGTACCTTAGGGCAAAGGACCGGGACGCACGGGTCTTCGTCTCCTCGATCTGAACGCAGCGGCTTGGTAGAAAGAGGTCGCGTCCTGCGACCTCTTTGACCCTGGGCTATCGGTCTGACGCCCCTGGCCAGGGCTCTGTAAGAAGCGTGGGCTCCTGCCCCGCGGCGTTCGCTTGAGTGGTCGAAAACCGAGCGCATGAATGGTTCGGGTCAGTCTGCATGATTCTTGCCTTAGGGCAAAGGACCGGGACGCACGGGTCTTCATCTCCTCGATCTGAACGCAGCAGTTTGGTAGAAAGAGGTCGCGTCCTGCGACCTCTTCGCCCCCCGCGCTACCGGTCTGACGCCCTTTGCCGGGGCTCTGTAAGGAACGCGGGCTCCTGCCCGCGGCGTTCGCTTGAGTGGTCGAAAAGCGAGCACATGAATGGTTCGGGCCAGCGAAGGATTCATGCATGCCGAACGCAGACGCTTCAGCTCCACACGGGCAGCGCGGCAGCACGGCCTGCCGCGGTTGCGCGAGGTCCATTTGGACGGGTTGCCAGAAGTGATGCTGGAAGGCACGCGGGTTTTTCCTGCGCGATTCCGCGTGAAGTATTCAACGTGACCCCTCCAAAATTTGAAATGGCAGACGCGCCATCTTGCCATTCCAGCAAAGCCTTCCTGTCGCTCTAAACGGGGCGACATCAATCAATTCGCATGCGCGCCGCACTTTGAGGCGACTCCTCACTCCGGCCTTGAAAGCTATAAAATCAACGGTAGGGACGCGCTGCTGCGCGTCCGCGACGAGAAACCCAAGACGGACGCGGAGCACCGCGTCCCTACGTGCGCCTGAAAGCGTGCTTGATCGGAGAGGTGGGAGTCCTCTTCAGGTATACGCTCTCCGGCCTGTAACCGACTGCAACTGCGTCGCAGCAATGCGAGGTGGGGAGCAGCA
>Ga0187893_10005060_pt1 | contig 24187 bp, 18 predicted proteins | sample MA1701074metaG_FD_139574 | JGI IMG/M metagenome (GOLD analysis project Ga0187893, IMG submission 139574) | White microbial mat communities from a basaltic lava cave in the Kipuka Kanohina Cave System on the Island of Hawaii, USA - MA170107-4 metaG ...
GCGACACCGTTGTCTTCGGCGTCGAGGACGCCGGCAACGCCCACCTCTACCGGGTCGCGGCCGGCGCCGGGGCCCTCCCCGTCCTCGTGGTTGGCGGCGACCGCATGCTCAGTGGCTGGGACGTCCAGGCCGGTGTGGTGGTCTTCTGCGCCAGCAGCCCGACTGCGCCCACCGAGTTGTACGTGGTCGATTCGGATGGGGCCGAGCGCTGCCTGACCCGGCTGGGCCGCCATCTGTCGACCAACGTCGCCGCCGCCGTTCCGGAGCGCTTCGTCGCCACCTCACCAGACGGGACCACGGTGGAGGCGTGGATCATCCGGCCGTACGGCTTCGAGGCGGGCGCCCGCTACCCCGTGCTGCTCAACGTCCACGGCGGCCCGTTCACCCAGTACGGCAACAGTTTCTTCGACGAGTTCCAGCTCCAGGCCGGCGCCGGCTATGCCGTGGTGTACGCCAATCCCCGGGGCTCCTCGGGCTACAGCGAGGCCTGGGGCCGGGCCATCCGCGGCCCGACGGCGACCGAGGAGCCGGGCAGCGGATGGGGCGGGGTGGACTACGACGACGTGATGGCCGTCATGGACGAGGCGTTGGCCCGCTTCGACTTCCTCGACCCCGAGCGGCTGGGCATGCTGGGTGGCTCCTACGGCGGCTACATGGCCACCTGGATCGCCGGGCACACCGACCGCTTCAAGGCCATCTGCTCGGAGCGATCGGTCAACAATCTCCTTACCCTGGAACAGATTTCCGACGTCGCCTCGGCCTTCTCCCGCCAGATCGGTGTGTCCCACCTCGACGATCCGGACGAGTACCGGCGCCAATCCCCCATGACCTATGTCCGGGAGATCGCGACGCCGCTGCTGATCATCCACTCCGAGAACGACCTGCGCTGCCCGATCGCCCAGGCCGAGGAGCTCTTCATCGCCCTACGCCTGCTGGGCAAGCAGGTGGAGTTCGTGCGCTTCCCGGGCGAGAGCCACGAGCTGTCCCGCAGCGGCTCGCCCCGCCACCGCATCCAGCGAGCCGAGATCATCCTCGACTTCTTCGCCCGCCATCTCGCCCCGGCGCCGTAGCCTCCCGCCCATGGGGCGCTGCTGATGGGAATCGTCGACGAGGACGTGGCCCGCGTCCGAGCCGCCACCGACTTCCTTTTGATCGCCGGCGAGCACGTCGCCCTCAAGCGGGTGGGCCGGAACTGGATGGGGCTGTGCCCGTTCCACAACGAGAGCTCGGCGTCGTTCTCGGTCAACGCCGAGCAGGGCCTGTACTTCTGCTTCGGCTGTCAGGCCAGTGGCGACGTCATCACCTTCGTCCGGGAGATCGAACACCTGGACTTCGTGGAGACGGTGGAACGCCTGGCCGGCCGAGCGGGCATCGAGCTGCGCTACGACGACGTCCGGGAGAGCCACGATCGCCAACGTCGCTCCAGGCTGGCCGAGGCCGTCGAGCGGGCCGTCGACTGGTACCACGACCGGCTGCTCACCTCACCCGACGCCGCCCGGGCACGGGGCTACCTGCGCTCCCGGGGTTACGACGGTGAGCTTGTCCGCCGTTTCCGGCTCGGCTGGGCGCCCGACGACTGGGACGCCCTGGCCAAGGCCCTGCGGGTCTCCGACGACGTCTGGCGCGACAGCGGGCTCGGCATCGTCAATCGCCGCAACCGCCAGCAGGACGACTTCCGGGCACGGGTGATGTTCCCCATCTTCGATGCCGCCGGCACCGCCGTGGCCTTCGGAGGCCGCAAGCTCGAAGGCGGCGAAGGGCCCAAGTACAAGAACTCCCGGGAGTCGGCGCTTTACGCCAAGAGCCGAACCCTCTACGCCCTGAACTGGGCCAAGGGCGACGTCGTACGGGCGAACGAGGTGATCGTGTGCGAGGGCTACACCGACGTCATCGGGTTCTTCGCGGCCGGCGTCGCCCGGGCGGTGGCCACCTGCGGCACGTCGCTGGCCGACGACCACTTCCGCATGCTCAAGAACTTCGCCCGGCGGATCGTTTTGGCCTACGATGCCGACGCCGCCGGTCAGGCTGCGGCCGAGCGCTTCTACGAATGGGAGCGCCACTACGAGCTGGACGTGGTGGTGGCCAACCTGCCGGCCGGGGCCGACCCCGGCCAGCTGGCCGAACGAGATCCCGAGGCCTTGCGCCGGGCTGTCACGGAGGCCCACCCGTTCCTGGCCTTCCGCCTGGAGCGAGCGTTGGGGGCGGCGGACATGACGACGCCCGAGGGCCGCGCCAGGGCGGCCGAGGCGGCCATGGCCGTTGTGGCCCAGCACCCCAGCGCTTTGGTGCGCGATCAGTACGTCATGCAGGTGGCCGACCGCTGCCGCATCGACGCCACCCGCCTGCGCTCCCTGCCTGCCGCGCCGTCGCTCGCCTCTTCCAGCCGGTCGGGAGTACACAGCGGCCCCAATGGGGCCGCTGTGTACTCGCGACGGCGGGGCGGGGGCGGTCAGGAGGCGGACGGGCCGGAGTTGGAGGCGCTGCGGCTGGCTGTCCATCGTCCCGAGGACGTCGCCCATCGGTTGGAGGAGGTGCTGTTCGCCGACGAGGTGCACCTGGCGGCCTTCCGCGCGCTGGCCGGGGCGCCGACCCTGCACGAGGCCATCGCTGGGGCCGATCCCGATGCCGGCCTGCTGCTCCAGCGTCTGGCCGTGGAGGAGACGACGGCGGACGGAGACGACGTGGTTTCCAGACTCGTGGCCGAGGCCGGTAAGCGGGTCCTGGCTGGGCTCGAGGCGGAGGCCCGGTTGAGTTCAGAAGCCTTCGCCGCAGTTGCAGCCAAGGGAACGGTGGCCTGGCTGAGGGCCGAGTTGGCGAGGCTCCCTGCGGTCGACGCCCTGGACCGGTTGGTACCCTGGCTCGTGCGATGGGCGGAGGAGGAGGAATGACGGAGGGTGCGGCAGCCCTTTCCATCCCGCCCCAGATTCCCGAGGACGACTTCGCCCGGGTCCTGGTGGCGGGGCGGATCAGCGGCACGCTCGCTCCCGACGACCTGATGTCGGTCTTGACCTCAGTAGAGCTGAGCCCCGAACTCATCGACGCCGTGGTCGCCCGGGTGCGGGCGGAGGGCATCGTCTACGACGACGCCGAGGACGTCGAGGTGGCCATCGCCGAGGTGGCGGAGGTGGACGCCGACCCGACGCCGCCGCCGACACGCGTGCCCCGTACTCCCACCCGACGAGCGAGCTCCAACGCCGGCTCTGCGCGCGACGACACCGAGGTCCGCGGCGTCGGTACCGACCCCGTCCGCATGTACCTCAAGGAGATCGGCAAGGTCCGCCTACTTGTGGGCAACGAGGAAGTGGTGCTGGCGCAAAGAATCGAGCGGGGCCTGGCCGCTGCGGCCCGCATCGTCTCGCTGGAGGACGCCTACGGGCGGTGCGACGCCATCCCCCGCCAGGTCCTGCACGCCGAGGAGCGTGTCGTCGCCGACGGCCTACGAGCCAAACAGGAACTCATCAACGCCAACCTCCGGCTCGTGGTGTCCATCGCCAAGCGCTACCGCAGCCGGGGGATGGCCTTCCTCGACCTCATCCAAGAGGGCAACCTCGGCCTGATGCGAGCGGTCGACAAGTTCGACTACACCAAGGGCTTCCGGTTCTCCACCTATGCAACCTGGTGGATACGCCAGGCCATCACCCGCTCCATCGCCGACCAGGCGCGCACCATCCGCATCCCCGTCCACATGATCGAGACGATCAACAAGGTGACGCGCGCCCAGCGTCAACTCATCCAGGATCACGGTCGGGAGCCCACGATCGAGGAACTGGCGGCTCGGGTCGAACTGCCGGTGATGCGCCTGCGTGAGGTCCTGCGCATCAGCGAGCCCACCATCTCGCTCGAACAGCCCATGGGCGACGAGGACTTCAGCCTCGGCGACATCATCGAGGACCTTTCCGCCATCGTGCCCGCCGATGCCGCCGCCCGCACCCTCCTCAACGAGGCGGTGAATCAGGCGCTCACCGAGCTGTCCGAACGTGAGCAGTCAGTCGTGCGCCTGCGCTTCGGGATGGACGACGGCCATATGCGCACCCTCGAAGAGGTGGGCAAAGAGTTCGGGGTGACCCGCGAGCGCATACGTCAGATCGAGTCCAAGGTGCTGGCCAAGTTGCGCCACCCCATCCGCAGCCAGCGCCTGCGGGACTATCTCGACGAGGAGTAGGGCGAGGCGCTGGTCGCCATGGGGTCCCGGCCGTCGGCCAGATCCTCGAAGCCCTTCGTGACCGCCTCGAAGGGCTCGGAGTGCTTGACCCTCCGGAGCTTGGCGTTGATCTGCTCGAAGCGCTGGCGACCCGCCTTCGCTCCGAGGTAGTAGCCGGCACAGAACCCGATGAGAATGCCCAGTCGTAGTCGCATGGCGCCTCCTTACCCACTTCTCGCATCGATGAGCTGCTGCTCGAGGATCCACCGAGCCATCGTTGGTGCTCTGTCGGGCGCTGCTATCGTCACGGTGTCCTTCCGGGGTAGCTCAATTGGCAGAGCGCTCGGCTGTTAACCGAATTGTTCTGGGTTCGAGTCCCAGCCCCGGAGCAAACGTATGAGTCCCGACCTACTGAGCGACGATGTGCGGCGGGACGGCGGGCGCGTCATGGTGGTCTAGGCCGGCGGTGCGTCGTCGCCCCAGGGGGCCGGTGGCCATGAACACGACCGTGAACAGCGTGGCGCCGACCAGCACGATCGTCGGGCCGGACTGCACGTCGAGGTGGTAGCTCAGGTTCATTCCCACAAAGCCGGTGACGGCGCCGATCCCGGTGGCCAGGAACAACATCCGGCTGAAGGAGTTCGTAAGCATCCGGGCCACCGTTGCCGGGATGACGAGGGTGGCGGCGATAAGGGTGACGCCCAGCACCTGCATGGTGGCCAGGATGGCCGCCGCCAGTACCATCATCAACACGGCGTCCACCCGCGCCGTCCGCACCCCCGACGCCTCGGCCACCTCGGGGTCGAACGTCGTGAACAGCAGCTGGCGGTAACCGAAGAACACCACGACAGCCACGAGGGCAGTGACGACCACAATGCCCCACACGTCCGAGCGGGCCACCCCGAGGATGCTGCCGAACAAGGCCGCGTCGAAACTTTGCCCTCGGCGTCCGAAGACAGCGAACAGCGCCAGCCCAAGGGCGAACGAGGCCGTGGTGATCACGCCGATGGCAGCGTCGGCGCCGATCACCCGCCGTCGGGTGACGCCGTTGATCATCAGCGCCGACGCCACCCCCCAGACGCCGGCACCCAGGGCGAAGTTGACGCCGAGCAGCGCGCTGGCGGCGAATCCGCCGAAGATGGCATGGGACAGGCCGTGGCCGATGTAGCTCATGCCCTTCAGCACGACGTAGACGCCCACCAACCCGCACAGCGCGCCTGCGAAGGTGGCCACGACGAGTCCGTTGCGAAAGAACTCGAAATCGAAGGGGCGCAGCAGTTGGTCCACGTCAGGCTCCCGTCCGGCGGAGGCGGATGACGTTGTCGGCCGGCTGGTAGGCGTCGAGCACGATGGGCATCCCGGCGTGCTCGAGGATCTCCATGCGCGCCCCGTAGGTGCGCTCGAGCACATCGGCCGTGAGGACCTCCCGGGGCGATCCCTGACCGATGATCGTCGTGTTGAGGCACACGAGATCGGGAAGATGAGCGGCCATCCCGTTCAGGTCGTGAGTGGTCAGGACGATGGCAAGCCCGTCGTCGTGCAACTCGTCGAGGAGGTGAAGCACCTCGTGACGGGTCCGTACGTCGACACCGGAGGTCGGCTCGTCCATGAGCAGCAGGCGGGGCCGGCCGAGCAGCGCTCGGGCGATGAAGACCCGTTGCTGCTGGCCACCGGACAGCTCGCGGATGTGACGGCCGGCAAGTTGGGCGATGCCGAGTCGGGCGAGGATGTCGCCGACCTCGGCCCGCTCGGCGCGGCTCCGCCAGGGCAGCACCCGACCATGGGTGCGCGCCATGAGGACGCACTCGCCGACGGTGACCGGGAATGACCAGTTGACGGTCTCGACCTGGGGCACGTAACCGATGCGCAGGCCGGGCAGGCGATACATGGATCCGGCCACCGGCACCAGGGTTCCGAGGAGAACGCGTAGCAGCGAGCTTTTACCTGACCCGGAGGGCCCGACGATGCCGGTGAACTGGTCCGCGCAGATTGCCAGGTCGACATCGACCAGCACCGGCTCGGACCCGTAGGCGCAGGTCACCCGACCCAGACGGACAAGCTCCTCGGTGGACGGGCGGTTCACTGCGGGTAGCTGGCTTCGTCGGGGGCGACGTTGCGCAGCTCGAAGGCCTTCAACGCCGAGGCATCGCCACCCAGCGCCTCGGTCATGGTGATGTAGTCGAAACGCATCAGCCCGAGCCAGGAGTGCTCCGGGTCGCCCGGCTCACCGGGCAGGTCGTCGTCGCGCAGCTCGTCGACGTAGGCGACGCCGGCATCCTTGCCGATCTGCTCGAGCACCGGACTCGGGAACACCTCGGACCCGAAGATGGCCGGCACCTTCTCCGCCTTCACCTGCTCGATGAGGTCGGCCACCTCGCCCGGCGTCGGATCATCGAAGTCCGACACCTGGATGGCACCGATCACGTCCCAGTCGTAGGTTCGGGCAAAGTAGGCGTAGGCGTCGTGGTAGGTCAGCAGCTTGCGGGCCGGGACGGTCGCAAACGCCTTGCGCATGGCCGTGTCGAACCCGTTGATCAGCTCGGCAAAGGCGGTGTAGTTGGCGGCGTAATAGTCGGCGTTGTCGGGGTCACGCTCGGACATGTCATCCTTGACGATCTCGGCGTAACGGCGGGCCAACGTGGGGTCTGTCCACAGGTGGGGATTGGGTTTGCCTTCCTCCTTGGGGAACGAGAAGTCGTAGAGGTAGTCGCTCTCGGGGATGGTGAGGGTCCCCAGCTCGACCACTTCGCCGCCGTCCTTCAGGTTCTGCTCGGCCAACTCCCTGGTGGGCTCCTCAAGGACGAGACCGTTGATGTAGACGACGTCCGCCTCCGACAGCAACTCGGCCACGCTCGGCCTGGGCTCGAAGGTGTGGGAGTTGGTTCCTTCCGGCACGATGCCCTCGACGTCGGCCCGGTCGCCCACGATGTTGGCCACGATGCTGGTAATCGGGGCGACGGTCGTGGCGATCTTGAGGCGTTCGTCGTCGGGCGAGGTCGTCTCAACTCCGTCGCCACACGCCGCCAGCGCGACGACAGCGCTTGTGACGATCGAGAAGGACACCAAGGCGCGGATCCGCTTGTGCACGATCATTGTTCGCAGCCTATGGGCGAACAGGATGTTGATGCGACCAGATCGCAATTGTCCTTCCGAGTACAGTTGGCTGCGATGGCCAAAACCCGCCTGGAGATGGTTCTGGCGATGCTGCGGTCCAACGGCGGCCGGATCACCAGCCCCCGGCGAGCCATCCTCGAGGCCTTGATCGCCCACGAGGGCCATCCGACAGCTGAGCAACTGACCGCCGTCGTCCAGACTGAGCAACCGGACGTCCACGAGTCGACCGTCTACCGATTTCTCGACGAGCTCGAGCGCCTCGGCGTCGTCGACCACGTCCACCTCGGTCACGGCCCGGCCGTTTACCACTTCGCCGACGACAGCCATCACCACCTCGTCTGCGCCATGTGCGGCGCGGTGACCGAGGCCCCCGACGGCACCTTCCAGCCGCTTCGGCGTCGGCTGCGAGACGAGTTCGGGTTCGAGATGAACCCCCGCCACTTCGCCGTGCTGGGCCGTTGCCGGGCCTGCTCAGCGTCAGTGTCGTCACCGGCTGACCAACGCAACATTTGCCGTAGCGTGCCACTGCCGGGCCCGTAGCTCAGTGGTCAGAGCGGGGGACTCATAATCCCTTGGTCGGTGGTTCGATCCCACCCGGGCCCACTACGAGATTGAACCGGGAGCAGCTCGCCCACGTACTGCGGGCGGCCGCCACTGTCGTCGAGGATAGCGACATCGGCCAGGGCGTCAGCGTCACCACGGCGGTGCTACCTGCCGGCTGGAAGGACCGGGTCGTGCGCTTCGACCGCATCGATGCCGAACCGAGTCGAGCGGTGTGTATCGAAGCGCATGACTTGGTCATCTCCGAGCTGCTCGGTGACCGCCGGGAGCACGCAGCGGTCGCGCGCACCGAAGTACGCCTCAAGAGGACGGTGGCGCTGCGCCTCCATATACAGGCCGGACAGCGCACCGTCGGTGGCAACGAGGGTGAGCGATCCCACCGGACTGTCGATGACGGTATGGCTGCGGGACATCGGATCCTCCTTCACACGGGCAGGCGGTTTGATGGCGGTCCCGACATCGTGGTCCTCAGATCGGGCCGGCGGCCTGGCCCTTGGTCGAGGAGCGGTGGGCGGCCCCGACCTCGCCGGTCTGCACCCGCCACAGCGCGGCGTACAGTCCCCCGCCCGCCACCAGCTCGTCGTGTCGGCCGGCCTCGGCGACCCGGCCGCCCTCGAGTACCCAGATGCAGTCGGCATGGCGCACCGTCGACAGGCGGTGGGCGACGACGATGACCGTGCGCCCCTCCGCCACCCTGGCCAACGAGCGCTGGATCGCCGCTTCGGTCTCGTTGTCGACCGCCGAGGTGGCCTCGTCCAGCACGAGTATGGCGGGGTCGCGCAGGATGGCACGAGCGAGAGAAACCCTTTGGCGTTGGCCCCCCGAAAGCTTCTGTCCGCGCTCGCCGACGATGGTGTCGTAGCCCGAAGGGAGCGCCATCACGAAGTCGTGCGCCTCGGCCTGGCGGGCGGCCTCCTCGATCTCCTCCTCGGTGGCGTCGGGGCGGCCGTAGCCGATGTTGTCCCTCACGTTTCCGTGGAAGAGGAACACGTCCTGGCTCACGTAGCCGATGGCCCGGCGCAGCGAACCGGGCGCCAGGGTCGAGACGTCGAGGCCGTCGATCAGCACCCGTCCCGATCGGGGATCGTGGAAGCGAAGGAGCAGGCGCAGCACTGTCGACTTGCCGGCGCCGGTGGCCCCGACCACGGCGTGGGTGGTGCCGGCCGGAACGTGGAGATCGATCCCGTCGAGGACGTCGACGCCGTCGGCGTACCCGAATCGCACCTTCTCCAGGACGACCTCGCCGGCCACCGGTGTCGGCAACTCAGCCGCGCCCGGAACGAGGGCCGGCTGGACGTCGAGCAGGTCGAGGATGCGCCGGGTCGACGCCATCCCCCGCTGATACAGATCGAGCGTCTCGCCCAGGCGGGTCAGGGGCCACAGCAGCCGCTGGGTCATGTAGACGAGCACCGAGTACAGGCCGACCTCCAGGCGGCCGTCGAGGACCAGACGCCCACCCACCACCAGGGTGGCCGTGAACCCCACCAGTATGGCCAGGCGGATCAACGGGATGAACGCCGATGACAAGCGGATGGCGTCCCGATTCGCTTTGCGGTAGTCCTGCGAGGCCTGCTCGACTCGGGCCGCTTCTCGGGTTTCGGCGGTGAAGGCCTTGATGGTGGTGATGCCGCCGAGGTTGTTGACGAGCATGCTCGACAGCTCCGAGACCCGTTCCCGCACGTTCTCGTACAGGGGTCTGAGTCGGCGCTGGAAGCGCAGCGAACCGGCCACGATGACGGGGATGGGAGCGAAGGCCACCAGGGTGAGCTGCCAGGAGGTGATGGCGAACACGGCGCCCACCAGTACGACGTTCCAGAAGGTTTCGATGATGGCGGCGGCGCCGTCGTCGAGGAACCGCTCGAGTTGGTTCACGTCGTCGTTCAGGATCGACAGCAGACCCCCGCTGGAACTGTCCTCGAAGAAGGCCACGTCGAGATCCTGGACGTGGCGGTAGGCGTCGAGACGGGCGTCGTGCTCGATCGACTGGGCCAGGTTGCGCCACCCCACCGACGCCAAGTAGTCGAAGCTCGACTCGACCAACCACACGACAACGTTGACCGCGGCGATGAGCAGGAGCTGAGTGAAGCGGTCGTCCATCCCGAACAGCGACGAGACGAACGAGCCCTCGCCGCGGACGATGACGTCCACCGCGGCACCGATGAGCAACTCGGGACCGACGTCGGCCACCTTCTGGATGGTGGTGCACACCGCCGCCCACACCAGCGCGCGGCGGTGGCCGCCGGCGTAGCGCCACAGCCGCCGCATGGGGTGGCCGGTAGGGCTAGTTAATCCCACCGGGGCTGTCTTTTGTCAGCGTCGTCGCAGGCGAGCGCCACCATCAGCGCGGCGCAGAGCTGTTCCATGCGCTCTTCCGAAAGGGAGCCAAGCCGCTCGACCAGTCGACTCTTCCGCAGCAGCGTCAGGTTGTCCATGGCCGCCACGCAGTCCCGGTCGATGCCATCCGCCGGGCCAAGCCGGACCGCGGTCGGAACGTCCCGGATCGTCGTGGTGAGTGGTGCCACCAAGATGGCGTTCAGCATTCGCCCGGCGAAGTCGCGATGCACGACAACGGCCGGCCGGAGCTTGTCCATCTTGGCCAGCCAGACCTCGCCTCGTCGGGGCGGGCTACCAGTCAAGCTCGCCGGCCCGCAGACCATCGACGCTGACATCCGCCAGCTTCCGTTCCTCTGAGCTGTGTGGGACAGCGGTGTAGCCGGCCGCCAGACGGCGGTCGATGTCATCCTGGCGACGGCGGGCGAGAAGCCCCCGAACCGCTGCCCGCAGCACCTCTGCTCGGGAGACGGCGTCGTGTGCGGCGATATCGTCGATTGCATTCAGAGTTTCATCATCGACTTGGAAGGCAATCTGTATGGCTTTCCCCATGGAGCAACCATACACGGGGCGACGAGCTGGCACTACCTCTGGCGCACGACCCCGCTGCACCGCCGGGAGCTTCGTGGATCGGCCGAGGCCGACGCCGCGTCACCCATCCCCCCGGTCCGAAGCCCTACCGGCGGCCTGGGCGACGGTGTCGTTTCTGCATCCGTTCTCGGATCAACTCCCGGCGTGCCTGTAGGTCGCGGTAGGTGACGGCGTCGACGTCCGGTGTCAGCCCGATCGACGCCTTGATCCCGGTGAGGTCGAGCGCCCGCTGACGGGGGTCCACTCCCACCTCGCCGGCGATGCGCTCGCCATGGTTGGTGGCGAAGTAGGTGGCGATGTGGGTGATCTCGGCGAACAGATCGATGTCGGGAGCGTGGGTGGCGATGGCCGAGGAGCAAAAGAGCAGGTCCTTCACGAAGAGCATCAGCTCCTTGGGCATGGTGGCGCCGAATCCCAGTAGAGCCTTGGTGATGTCGCGGAGCTGCTGCATCAGCTCGTCGGCCGTCATTGTCGTCGGGTCCTGAGCCGGGAGGTCGAGCCCGAGTTCGGCGATCACCTCGGCCACGTCGGTGTCGGGCGGAAAGGCGCCGAGGTCCCGGAGGGACTCCACTTGCATGGTCAGGTCGTTGAACGTGCCGCCGAGTAGCAGACGCAGGAACGCCAGCCGGCGGGACTCGTCGAGTCGCCCGGTGATCCCGAAGTCGAGCAGCGCGACGCGTCCATCCGGTTGCACGAGCAGGTTGCCTCCGTGAAGGTCGCCGTGGAAGACGCCGTGGAACAGCGCTCCCTCCAGGAAAGCGACCATGCTCGCCCGCACCACCGCGGTCGTGTCGATGCCGACCGACTGCATCCCGGCCACGTCGTCCCAGGGAAACCCGTCGAGGCGCTCCATGACCAGGACTCGGCGGGTGACCAGCGAGGGGTGCGGCCGGGGCACGACGATCGTCCGCTGGTCGGTGGCCACCAGGACCCGGGCCACGTCAAGCATGTTGTCGGCCTCGAGCCGGAAGTCGAGCTCCTCGACGATGGTGTCGGCGAACAGCTCCACCAGGGCAGGCGGATTGGCCAGAGCGGCCACCGGGATGCGGCCCACCAAGGCGGGAGCCAACCAGCTCATGATGGCCAGGTCCTGGCGCACCAGGGCGGCCACCGCGGAGCGCTGCACCTTGACGACAACGGACTCGCCGGTGACCAGCCGGGCGGCGTGAACCTGGGCGATGCTGGCCGCCGCCAGCGGCGTCGTTTCGAAATGGGCGAAGACCTCCTGGAGCGGGCGACCGAGGTCCTGCTCGACCGTGGCCCGGACGACGTCGAAGGCTTCGCCCGGCACCCGATCACGTAGGAGCCGGAACTCCCGTACCAGCTGCTCGGGGAAGATCCCCTCCCCCGACGAGAGAATCTGACCGAGCTTGATGTAGGTCGGCCCGAGGCGCTCGAAGGCCCGCCGCAACCGACGCGACAGGCCGGCCCGGGAGCGATCCGCTCCGTGCCCTCGGTCCCGCAGGTACCACCGGGCGACGGCCCAGCCGATGAGGGCGGCGACGCGCAGCGTCCGGCCCCCGGGCGGCACCCGCCGGCGCCGGAGCAACACGGGCACCGTGGCGTGGGTGCGGACCCGCAGCCCGTCCAGACCGCGACGCCACGTCAATGCCGCCGATTCGACCAGCCAGGGGCCGTGGTCGCTGAACGCTCCGACGTCAAGGTCGGCGGCCTTTGGCCCGGAGGCCTCGGGCGGGGACGGCTCCGGATCGCTCACCGCGCGCAACGTACCGCAGCGACTCGCCGGTCCCAGACCGCGGGACGCACTTTTGCGAGTTCGGCCAGGTGGCTGGTGTCGAACTACTGCAACGCCCGAGAGGAGCACTGATGCAAGGGGCCGACCTGCGGTTTCGTGCATCGCCGCCGCCCACCCGCCGCAGGCGGGGCGATTCGACACCAGGCACCCAGCCCGGCTGGACCTCGGCCTCCTCACCGGCCGCCGATGCGGACCGGGCCCAGCTGAGAATCAGTCGGGTCGCTCGCCCAGCTCCCGTAACGCGGTGGCCAGGGTGGCCCGCAGGCGGCGGGCGGTGGCCGGTGCCAGATGGGCCGTCAGCCCGGCACCGGGGTCGCCGACGTCCTCCATGGTCAGAGCCACTCGGGCGTCTCCGCACTCGTCGCAGTCGTCCACCAGCGCTACCGCCCACGCCACCTGGGGACGCTCGGGGTCATCCGCGGGATGATCGTCCCGGCCGTACTCGACGAGCTTCTTCATAAATGCCCCGTCAAGCAGATCAGCCCGTGTTCCGCAGGCCGGCGGCTATGCCGTTGATGGTGAGAAGGAGGCCTCGGCGCAGCAGGGGGTCGTCCTCACCGGCACGCCAGCGTGCCAACAGGCTGACCTGGAGGTGGCTGATCGGGGCGAGATAGCGATCACGCACGGTGAGGGTCCGCTCCAGTCCGGGCTGGCGCTCGAGCAGGGTGGACTGCCCGGTGACCCGCAGGACTTCGGCCACGGTGAGTTCGTACTCCGCGCAGATGCACTCGAAAATGGGGTGCAGTGACGGATCGACCAGCCGGTCGACATAGCGACGGGCCACGCCGAGGTCGACTTTGGCCAGCACCATCTCGACGTTCGAGATGAACGTACGGAAGAAGTGCCAGCCCTCGAACATGGCTGCGAGATCCTCACTTCGCTCCGATGCGCGGGCGGCGGCCAGGCCCGAGCCCACCCCGAACCACCCGGGCAGGATCTGGCGGGACTGGGTCCAGGCGAATACCCAGGGGATGGCCCGCAGGGTGCTGAGGTCGCCCGGGCCGGCCCGCCGGGCCGGGCGCGAACCGATGTTCAGCTCGCTCAGCTCCTCGACGGGGGTAGAAGCCTCGAAGTACTCGACCAATCCCGGCTCGCCGATCAGGCTGGAGTAGGCCATGCCCGCGGCATCCGACACGGCGTCCATCGTGTGGTCCCAAGCGGCCAGGACATCGAAGTCCAGGCGCGACGTCCGATGCAGCACGGTGGCCTCGGTGACCGCCGCCAGCGCCAGTTCCAGGTTGTGGCGGGCCAAGCCGGCCAGCAGGTACTTGTCGGAGATGACCTCGCCCTGCTCGGTGAGCTTCATGGCGCCCTGCAGCACTCCGAAGGGTTGCGCCAGAACGGCATCGTGGGTGGGTCCGCCGCCCCGGCCGACGGTGCCTCCGCGCCCGTGGAAGAGGCGCAGCCGTACATCATGGCGCTGTGCCACGTCACGCAGGGCGCGCTGGGCCTTGTGGATCTCCCACTGCGAGGTGGTGATCCCCGCCTCCTTGTTGGAGTCCGAGTACCCGAGCATGACTTCCTGAACATCGCCTCGCAGCCGCACGACGGTGCGGTAGGTGGACTCGCTGAGGAGCTGATCGACCAGGGGGCCGGCCGTTCGCAGCTCCTCGACGGTCTCCAGCAGGGGCACGAAGCCGAGCCGAGCCACCCGGCCATGCACGTCGATGAGGCCTGCCTCACGAGCAAGGACCACAGCGGCCAGCACGTCGTCGCCGCCCCGAGTCATCGAGATCACGTAGCTCTCGACGGCGTCGGCGCCAAAGCGGTCGAGACCTGCACACACAGCCTGAAATGAGGCCAGCGTGGTCGCCGCCCGAACGTCGATCGTCGATGCCGGCCCGAGCAACGGACGCCGACATTCCAATTCCCTTGCCAGCAAACGGAAACGCTCGCACGCGTCGAGGCTGTCGTAGGGAGGGCCCGGCTGGCCGAGACGATCGACGATGGCGCTCAACGCCACATGATGGTGCTGGGCGTGCTCTCGGATATCCAGCGTCGCCAGCTGGAACCCGAAGGACGTGGCCGCCCGGATCAGGCGGGCGAGCGAGCCGCGCGCCACGAGCTGGCCCCGGTTCTCGAGTAGTGACTGGCGCATGAGCTCCAGGTCGGCCAGTAGGTCGGTGACGTCGCCGTACTCGGTCGCCAGGTTCGGGACCCGCCCTTCGCCGACCCGCTGGCCGGTGTTCAACAGGCGTTGGCGGATGAACGAAGCCTTGAGCCGGTACCGCTCCTCGGCGTTGAGTCGGCAGTAGCGCTCGGCCACCTCGGGAAGCGCAAGTGTGTCGGCGGCGATGCTCTCCTCGAGCGCGGCCGACACGCCGGCGATGCGGCTCGAGGAACTGAGGGCGATCACCAGAGCATCCACACCGGCGAGGACGAGGCCGATTCCCAGCGCGTGCTGCTCGGCCAGCACCGTCGTCGTCACCTCTGGCGTGACGTTCGGGTTGCCGTCGCGGTCGCCGCCCACCCAACTCCCGAAACGGATCGGCGTGGCCCCGGCTGGCAGCTCGACCCCGAGCTTGACCAATTCGGCAACGAAGTGGTCGATCACGGAGGGCACCACGTGGCGAGCCAGGTCATCGAGGTAGTAGCTGACCGAGCTGGCTTCGTGCACCGGCGTGGGGCGCTCGCGGCGCAGCTCGTCGGTCTGCCACAACATGTCGACGATCTCGCCCAGGCGCTCGTCGATCGCCGCCTGCTCAGCCGCCGCGCTGCGACGACGAGCCTCCAGCAGCTCGGCCACCGATCGCAGCTTGGTGAGCACCGAGCGACGGGCCACTTCGGTCGGATGAGCGGTGAACACCGGCCGCAGTTCGATGTCGGCGACGACCCGCCTCCGCTCGGCCACGGCCTCAGGATCGGCGGCCACCCGCGCCGCCATCTGCTCGATGGCGCTGCCCTCCTTGGCCCGCACACGGTCCAGGCCGGCGGCCCGATGCACCTGTTCGGCGGTGTTGGCCAGGTAGAAGTACGACGAGAACGCTCGGGCCAACCAGATCGACGTGCGCAGGTCGAGGCCGCCGAGGAGGTCGGCCAGCTCGTCGGCGCCGGCGTCCTCGCCGCTGCGCCGACTCAGCTCCCGCACCCGCTCGACCAGGTTGAACAGTTCCGGTCCGGCCTGGCGCACCAACGTCGACCCCAACATCGAACCGAGGAGCCGGATGTCGGCCCGAAGGGCGGTATCGGGGTCGAGATCGTCCGGCACGACGTGGAGTCTCGCAGCCGCCAGCCGCGTGTCGGATGATTCCCCGCCCGCTCGGTGTTGGCCGGGTGGATGCCGTCCCCGCCGCTCGACGCCACCCGGGTCGACCGTTGGCTGTGGGCGGTGCGGCTCTACAAGACCCGGGCCTTGGCCACCGATGCCTGCCGGGGCGGACACGTCCGGGTCAACGGTGCACCGGCCAAGCCGGCCACCGCCGTGCGTATCGGCAGCCGGGTCGAGGCCTTCGCCCACGACCGCGAGCGGGTGTTCGAGGTGGTCCAGGTGATCGACAAGCGGGTGGGGGCGGCTCTGGCGGCCGAGTGCATCGTGGACCACAGCCCGCCACCACTACCGAAGGACGTCGTGGTGCCGTTCCTGGTGCGCGAGCCGGGGGCGGGCCGCCCCACCAAGCGGGACCGCCGCCAGCTCAGTCGCTTCAAGACTCAGCGGTAGCCGCCGGCCTGCATCTCGTACAGCTCGGCGTAGCGGCCGCCGATCGCGATGAGTTGGTCGTGGCTGCCCGCTTCGAGCACCCCGCCGCCGTCGAGCACCAGGACATGGTCGGCCATGCGCACCGTCGAGAAGCGGTGGCTGATCAGCAGGGCCGTGCGGCCGGCGACCAGCTGACGGAAGCGTTCGAACAGCTCGTACTCGGCGTCGGGATCCAACCCGGCGGTCGGCTCGTCGAGCACCAGGAAGGTGGCGTCACGGACCGCGCCGCGGGCCAGCGCCACCTTCTGCCACTCCCCTCCCGACAGTTCCACCCCTCCGGGGAAGCGACGGGTCAGGGGCGTCTCGACGCCCTGCGGCAGGCGGGCGGCCAGGTGGTCCACACCGGCCCACCGATTGGCCCGCTCGACTGCTGCGACCGTGGCAACACCACGTCCGCCGGCGCCGACGGCGACGTTCTCGCCCAAGGTGAGCGATAGCCGGGCGAAGTCCTGGTGAACGGCCGCCCAGCGCTGCCGCCAGGAGTCCAGGTCGAACGCGGCCAGCGGGTGGCCGTCCATCGACACCGCGCCACTGGTCGGGTCGTACATCCGGGTGAGGAGCTTGACGACGGTGCTCTTGCCAGCACCGTTGACACCGATCAGGGCCGTCACCTTCCCGGCGGGCACCAGCGCGCTCAGGCCGTCGAGAACCAACGCCGTGGTTTCCGGGTAGCGGAAGCGGACGTCGTCGAAGGCCAGACCCTCCGTCGGCACCACGGGCTCGATGCGGCCCTCGCCGGGAGGGGCCAGGGCAATGGCCGGGCCGGCCTCGTCCAGGAACGGGATGACCTGGCGCAGGTTGAGCACGATCGTCCGACTGTTACTGAACACGAACGACAGGCCCCAGGCCGCCGCCTCCACCTGCACGATCGCCCCGATGTAGAGGGCGACGTCGCCGGGTGTGGTGCCGGCGCCGTCGGCGACGTAGACGAACCCTCCGGCCACCACGGCGGCGTGGGCCACCGCCACGACGATCGCCGTGCGCAGCTCGGCCAACCGAGCCGATCTCATCTGGGCCAGGGCGACGTCGGAGCGCTGCCGGAAGCGGTCGAGAAAGTACGTCCCGAGACCGAAGACCCGCACCTCCTTGGCGCCCGCCGCCTCCATGGTGACGAGCGCGCAGTAGTCCATCTCCCGCCCGGCCCGGGTCAGCTCGGCCATGCGGGTGAAGTGCAGGCTGGTCATCCGGCCGGTGGCGATCACCTGGCCGAGGGTCACCCCGGCCAGCGCCAACGCCAGGATCGGGTTGAGGCCCACGAGCAGGCCGAACAGCCCGACGATGGTCAACGGCTCCCGGACGGCGGTGCCGACGAGGAGGATCGTGCGGGGCACGTAGGAGCTGGCCCGACGGAGGTTGACCAGTTCGTCGTGGAAGGCCGGCCGCTCGACGAGGTGAAGATCGACCAGTCGGGTGGCGACTGCCATCAGTCGATGGTCGACCGCGGCGACGGCCCGCTCCTCCACCGCGCCGCTGAGGGTGCGCCCGAGGGGGCGGGCCAGGGCCCCAACCACCAGCGTGAGCCCGAACAGGGCGGCCGGGACCATGGCGCTGCCGCCCGCCACCAGCCGGTCGACCACCACCTTGCCCAGCCCCACCCCGGCGATCGGCATCGCCGCCGACACGAGGGCCAGGGCGACCACTGCGGCGGTCGCCGCAGGGGCGGCGCCTGCGGTGATCCGCCACGCCCGGGCGAACAGGTGGAGACCCGTCGTCGCCACGGCCGTCATGCCCGCTCCCCGCCGAGGTGCTGCGCGGCCTGACGTCGATAGAAGCGGGCGTAGCCGCCGTCCGCGGCGACCAGCGCTTCGTGGGTACCGGCCTCGACGACACGACCCTGTGACAGGAAGACGATCTGGTCGGCCAGGCGGGCCGTCGACAGGCGGTGGCTGACCAACAGCGTGGTGCGCCCGCGGGTCAGGTCGCGGAACCGGCAGTACAGGTCGTACTCGGCCCGGGGGTCCAGCGACGACGTGGGTTCGTCGAGCACGAGCAGGTCGCTGTCGCGAGCCAGCGCCCGAGCCAGCGCCAGCTTCTGCCACTCCCCTTCCGACAACTCGCGCCCGCCGAACTGGCGGCCCACCTGAGTGGCCGGACCCTCGTCGAGCGACGCCACCACCATGTCGGCGCCGGCCTTCTGCGCCGCCTGAGCGATGACGGCGGGGTCGTCCAGCGCTTCGACGGCGCCGAGTCCGATGTTCTCCCCCGCCGACAGCTCGTAGTGCACGAAGTCCTGGAAGATGGCCGAGAACCGGCGCCGCAGGTCGGTGGGGTCGAACGCCGTCAGCTCGACGCCGTCGAGGGTGATGCGCCCACCGTCGGGGTCGTAGAGGCGCATGAGCAGCTTGACGACGGTCGTCTTGCCCGCGCCGTTGTGCCCGACCAGGGCCAGGCAGCCACCGGCGGGGAGGTGGAAGGAGACGGCGTCGAGCGCCGGCTCGTCCCGGCCCGGGTAGGTGAACCTGACGTTCTCGAAGCTCACGCCCAGGCGCAGGGGCGCAGGCACGGCCACCGGGTTCGCCGGCACGGCGAGGTCAGGCGCGGCCTCCAGCACCCGGAACAGGCTGGGCAGGAAGACGAGGGCACTGGGGAGGAAGCCGATGTCGAACCCGATGCCGGACATGCGAGCCTGGAGCGCGAGGGCGGCACCGCCGTACAGCACCAGGTCCCCGACGCTCGCCCGCCCGCCGGCCACTTCGGCCACCGTGTAGACATAGACCGCCGCGGTGCTGGCGGCCGCCAGCATCCCCGCCAGGCACATCCGGGGCGTGAGACGTCGGCGCAGGCGCTGCAGGTCGCCGGTCGTCTTCTCGTAGGCCTCGTCGTAGCGCTCCGCGAAGAACGGGCCGAGGCCGAACAGCCGGATGTCGTTGGCCGGCTGCGGTTCCAGCTGGACGTCGCGGCAGTAGGCGAGGCGGCGGGACTCGGCCGTCTGGCTGTAGAGGTGGCTGCCGGTGCGATTGATGAACACGTACTCGCCGGCCATCAGCGGCAACGCGGCCGCGATGACGAGGACCGGCGCCAACGGGTGGAGTCCGACCAGCGCGATGGCCAGTCCCACCGCCGAGAACACCGCCAGGCCGAAGCGGGCCCCGAGGAGGACGACCTCCAGGCTCCCTGTCCCGGCGCGGGACCGGGCAACGTGGACGTCGTCGCGAAAGGCGGGGTCCTCGAAGCGCGACAGACCGGGCCAACCGTTGGCCGCGGTGATCAGCTCTGCTCCGACGTGGGCGGTGAGGCGGTCCCCGGCGAGCGACTGTGCCGTCGCCAGGATCGGGGCGATGACCTGGCTGGCGGCCAGCGCCACGGCGACCGCCATCGCGGTAGGGACCACCGCGCCACCATCGACGATCCGGTCGATCACCAGCCCCGTCAGCGCCAGCTGTGCGGGAACCAGCGCCGCCTCGACGACCAGCGCCGCCAGCATGGCCATGGTGAGGCCCGGGCTGGTCCGCCACACGAGGCGCAGCCCGAGTCGCACCACGCTCGCGGTGCCGCCCACTCGCTGGCGCAGCGAACGCGGAACTTCCCAGTCGGTCACCCGATCTCCCCGGTCCCCATCGCCGGTGGCCCGGCCGGCGAAGGACCAGAGACACTACTGCTTGGCCGAAGTGGTGGGGCAGGGGGGCGAAAACCGGGGCGGTTTACTACACACTTCGCTGGTGGGGAGCCAGGGCGCGCGTGATGCGCTGCTCGCTCACCGGAGTGGGGGTGCCCAGGGTCTGGGCGAAGAGGCTGACGCGGAGCTCTTCGAGCATCCAGCGGATGGAGAGGAGCTCGTGGGTGCGCCGTGCCGGCGGCGTGGTGGACACCGCCCGGCGGTACTGCTCCTCCAACCGCTGCACGACCCGGCTGCGCTCCTGGTCCTTGGCCACGGCACCGGCGAGCTTGTCGAGGCGGCGCTCGACGGCGGTCAGGTAGCGCACGATGTCGGCCAGGCGATCGGTGCCGACGGTGGCCACGAAGCCCGGGTGCACGAGCCCGGCGAGCTGGGCGTCGATGTCCTCGACGGACGGCCGCAGGGCGGCCGCACTCAGCCCGACGAGGCGTTCGCCGATCCGGCCGTGGGCAACCAGGATCTTGACGACGCCGGCCACCACCCGTTCCGCAGCGACCGGCAGCTCCGCCCGAACAGAAGCGGCCAGCGCGTCGAAGCCGACGACGTCCGACGGGGGCCCCCCGAAGTCGACCACCAGGTCGTCCAGCGCGCACTCGACACACTCGGCCACCAGGTGGCGCACCGATGGCCAGGGGCCGGCTGCGAGCGCCGCCTCCTCTCGGCTTCCGAGTCGACGGACGAGCGCGTCGGTCGGCCCCGGTGTCCCCAGTCCGAGCAGCAGCAGCCGGCGCACGCCACCCCACATGGCCCGGCGCTGCTCGCCCGCCGACGTCATCGTCCGAATGGCCACGGCATCGCCGGTGTCGACCAGGGCCGGGTAGCCGGTGGCCGAGTGGCCCCCCTGGACCACCTCGACCTGCGAAGGCAGGGCCCCGAAGTCCCACGCCCGCAGACCCTCCCGGTCGAGGGAGCCCTCGGCGCCGGCCAGTTCCCGTCGCACCTCCTCGGCCAGCTCCGCCTTCAACGCCCCGAGATCTCGACCTAGAGCAACGGTTTTGCCCTCGGCATCCTCGACCCGGAACTTCACGTGCAGATGGTCCGGGAGCCCGAGCGGCTGCCAGCGTTCGGGCAGCCGCGCTCCGACAAGACGGGCCACCTCCCGGCTGATGGCGGGCAGGAGTGGCCCGTCCGCCGGCCCTGTCGCGGCCAGAAACGCGCTGGCGGCGTCGGCCACCGGGACGAGGTGGCGTCGCAACGACTTGGGCGTCGAGCGCAGCAGGGCCACGACCAGTTCGTGGCGGCGCCCCGGCACCTGCCAGTCGAAACCGTCCTCACCCACCCCACCGAGCAACACGAGCGGGATGTGCACAGTCACCCCGTCGTCCTCGGCGCCGGGAGCGAACACGTAGGAGAGATCCAGGCGCAGATCGCCCTGGATCCATACGTCGGGAAGATCGACCGGGTTGACGCCGGCGGCGTCGCGGTCGATGAGCAGATCGAGAGTGAAGTCGAGCAACGCCGGCCGAGTCGCCCGCTGCTTCTTCCACCAGCGGTCGAAGTGGCGACCTGACACGACGCTTGGGCCGAGCCGGGCGTCGAAGAAGTCGAAGAGGACAGCCTCGTCCACCAGGAGATCCCGGCGCCGGGCCCGGTCCTCCAAGGCCCGAACCTCCTCGACCCGGCGGCGGTTCTCAACCACGAATCGGTGGTGCCCGGGCCACTCCCCGGCCACCAGGGCATGGGCGATGAACAGCCGGCGGGCCTCGGCCGGGTCGACGCGGCCGTAGTCCACCTGGCGGGCGGCGACCAGGGGCAGGCCGAACAGGCTCACCCGCTCGTCGGCTACCGCAGCAACCCGGTCGCGGTCCCAGCGGGGGTCGCCGTAGGTGCGCTCCACGAGATGGTCCCCCGCCCGCTCCAGCCACTGCGGCTCCACTCGCGCCGCCACGCGGGCCCAGAGACGGTTGGTCTCCACCAGCTCGGCCGCCACCACCCAGCGCGGCGCCCTTCGGACCACGGGTGAGGCGCCGGCGAGGAGGAAACGGGTCGCCCGTGCGCCTCGGTACTCCCGCCCGTCCCCGTCGCGCATCCCGGCGTGGGACAAGAGGCCGGCCAGGAGCGCCACATGGACGGCGTCGGGATGCGCGCTGTCGCCCCCCACCCTCATACCCAGTCGGGCCACTGTCCGGCGGAGCTGGCTGTAGATGTCCTGCCACTCCCGAACCCGGAGATAATTGAGGAACTCCGTGCGACAGAGTCGGCGGAACTGGTTGGAGGACAACGCTTTGTGCTGCTCGCGCAGGTAATCCCAGAGCGTGACATAGCTCATGAAGTCCGAGTCCGGATGGTCGAAGCGGCGGTGGAGCACCTCGGCCGCCCGGCGCTTGTCGGCCGGTCGGTCCCGGGGGTCTTGGATGGACAGGCCGGCGGCGATGACCATGACCTCTCGCAGACAGTTCTGGCTCTCCGCTTCGAGCACCATCCGCCCCAGGCGGGGATCGAGGGGCAGCTGGGCGAGCCGTCGCCCGAGCGGCGTCAGCCGGCGGATCTGATCCCGCTCCCGCACCTCGAAGGCACCGAGCTCGTCCAGGAGTACCACCCCGTCGGCGATGCTGCGCCGATCAGGCGGATCCACGAACGGGAAGGCGGCGATGTCGCCGAGGCCGATAGCCGTCATCTGCAGGACCACCGAGGCCAGGTTCGTCCGCAGGATCTCAGGCTCGGTGAAGGGGGGACGATGGGCGTAGTCGTCCTCGGCGTAGAGACGGATACACACCCCCGGCGCCACTCGACCACACCGCCCCGCCCGCTGATTGGCCGACGCCTGGGACACCGACTCGATGGGCAGCCGCTGGACCTTGGTGCGTCGGTTGTAGCGGGAGATGCGGGCGGTACCGGCGTCAACGACGTAGTGGATACCGGGAACCGTCAGCGACGTCTCGGCGACGTTGGTCGCCAGCACCACCCGCCGTCCCCTATGGCCACTGAACACCCGGTGCTGCTCGGCCGCCGACAGGCGGGCGTAGAGCGGTACAACCTCGGTGCCCCGCAGGTTCAAGGCACGAATGGCGTCTGCGGTGTCCCGGATCTCTCGCTCGCCGCTCAAGAAGACCAGGATGTCGCCCGGGCCCTCGCCCGTCAGCTCGGACACCGCCGAGCACACCGCTTGGGTCTGATCGACGTCGCCGTCGGTCTCCGTCAAGGGCCGGTAGCGCAGCTCCACCGGGTAGGTCCGGCCGGACACCTCGACGACGGGCGCTTCGTCGAAATGCTCGGAGAAGCGCCCGGTGTCGATCGTGGCGGAGGTGACCACCACCTTGAGGTCGGGGCGCCGGGGCAGCAGCTGCTTCAGGTACCCAAGGATGAAGTCGACATTGAGGCTGCGCTCGTGGGCTTCGTCGACGATCAGCGTGTCGTATCGAGAAAGCATCCGGTCCCGCTGGATCTCGGCGAGCAGGATGCCGTCGGTCATCACCTTGACGAGGGTGTCCTCGCCGATCCGGTCGGTGAAACGCACGGCGTAACCCACCGGGCCTCCGATCTCGCCCCCGATCTCTTCGGCGATGCGTTCGGCCACGGTCCGGGCGGCCAGTCGTCGGGGCTGGGTATGGCCGATCATGCCCGCCACGCCCCGGCCGAGGTCCAGGCAGATCTTGGGGAGCTGCGTGCTCTTTCCCGACCCCGTCTCGCCGGCCACGATGACCACCTGATGGGCGTCGATGGCGGCGCGGATCTCCTCCACCCGATCGGCGATGGGCAGCTCCGTCGGATAGGTCACGGCGGGTACGGCCGCCCGGCGGCGGGCCTGGACCTCCGGTGACATCGCCCGCTCGGAACCTCGCCTGCCCGCCACGACCCCAGCCTTCCAGGATCGGCACCTACACTCCGGCGATGTCCACCCGACCGATCGACGTGGTGCGCTTCATCGGCCGTAGCTCCAAGCGGATCGCCGTCTCGGTGGTCGGTGGGTTCTTCGTCCTGGCCGGCTTGGCCATGCTCGTGCTTCCCGGGCCGGGCATCCTCGTAGTGGTCCTCGGCTTCGCCATCCTCGGCACCGAGTACGCCTGGGCCGCCGCCGCACTCGAGCGCACCAAGTCCATCGCCGAAAAGGCGGCTCAGCTGGCCAAGCAGAACGCCTCGAAAGCGGGCCGGGCCACCGGCAACGTCGCCTCGTCGGTCGGCCGCAAGGTGCGCCGACCGCGCCACTAGATTGATAGCGCTGCTATCATTTGGCCGGAGGTGATCCACCATGCCGGATGTCCTAATCCGCAACCTGCCCGACCATGTGGTCGCAGCCATCGATTCGAACGCTCAGCGCCTTGGCCTTTCCCGCAACGAGTACCTGCGCCGACAGCTGGCGACCGAGTCCGCTGCGCATGCCGCAGTGACCGTTGAGGATCTCAAGCGCTCAGCCACTGTTTTCGCCGATCTCGACGATCC
>Ga0187893_10005061_pt1 | contig 24180 bp, 17 predicted proteins | sample MA1701074metaG_FD_139574 | JGI IMG/M metagenome (GOLD analysis project Ga0187893, IMG submission 139574) | White microbial mat communities from a basaltic lava cave in the Kipuka Kanohina Cave System on the Island of Hawaii, USA - MA170107-4 metaG ...
CCAGTCCCCGTGGTCCACGTAGGGCCTGGCGCGACAGCCGCCGCAGATCTCGCTGTACTCGCAATCGCCGCACTTGCCCTTCAGATGCGGATAGCGGAAGGAGTCGAAGACGGCGGAGTTCTCCCACAGGTCCGCGAAGCTTTTCTCCCGGATATTGCCGGCCGAGAGCGGCATGTAGGGGCAGGGGGTGAGTTCGCCGTTGGGCGTGACCCGGGCGTAGTTGGTGCCCGCCAGACACCCGCCGCCCATATAGCCCGTGGCCTTGGTGATCGGGGAGTTGGGATCCTTCTCGTAGGCCAGCCGCTTGAAGTGCGGGGCGCAGCGGGCGCGAACGAGCATGTCCTTGTATCTGTCCTGGCACTCGACGAGGTAGCCCAGCACTTCTTCATATTGGGTCGGCGTGATGTCGGTCAACTCTTCGCCGCGGCCCGTACAGACCATGAAGAAGACGTTCAACACCCGGGCGCCCAGGTCGTGGGCCCAGTCAATGACCCCGGGCAGCTCCTGGTAGTTCATCGGCTGGGCGCTGAAGTGAACCTGGAACTGCAGGCCGTTGCGCTTGCAAGCTTCGATGCCGGCCACCGCCCCTTCCCATGCGCCTTCGAGCCCCCGGAACCGGTTGTGCTTTGCGGCGTCCAACGAGTCGATGCTGACCCCGACACCCATCACGCCGATCTCGACCAATTCCTTGGCCATCCGATCGTTGATCAACATGCCGTTCGTGCCGAAGACCACCATGAAGCCCAGCCCGACCGCGTGGCGGGCAATGTCCAGGATGTCCGGCCGGACGAGCGGCTCGCCGCCGGTGATGACGAGCAGGCAGCCCTTGTTCACTTCGGCGATCTGCTCGATCAGGCGCAGGCACTCGTCCGTGGTGAGCTCGTCGGAACCGCCGCCGGCCTTGGTGGTGGCATCCAGGTAGCAGTGCGCGCACTTGAGATTGCAGCGCTTGGTGAGGTTCAGCGCGACCAGGTACGGTTTGAAGTCGTCGACCGTGCGTCCGTCGTTCGGGGCAGCGGCCTGACCCGGAGCGGTGATGAACCGCTTCACCTGTTGTTCGAGGGAGTCGAGACTGCCGGCGAGTTGGGAGAAGTTGAAGATCGGAAGGGCTTTAGCCATACCTCAGCTTGCCTTGGTTGCGCCGGTTCCGGTGAGCTGGGCGATCATGTCCTTGAGGTTGCCCGTCTTCAGGGCCTCTTCCATGTATCCTTTGGCCTGTTCGATCCCTTCGTTGGCCACTTCAAGGGTGATCAAGGTCGTGCCGAGCTTGTCGGCGTGCTTGTGGATCAGGGCGCGGGTACAGTCGCGCATGAATCCCGCCGGCGCCCGCTCCAACCGCTGAGTTGCGTCCGGCGTCCAGGTGTAGGGCAAAGGGGCTTCGGTCTCGCCGTTTCCGGTGGCCGCCGCGACCGTGGCCTCCGCGGTCGCCGCCGTTCCCGTCCCCTTGTTCGCGAAGATGGGCTGGTATTCCTCGGCCGCCGCTTCCTTGATCGTGGGTGCCGCAAATTCCAACGTGATGGTCGTCATCCCCAGCTTTCTGGCGCTCTTCTCGATCCGGGCCTTGGCCCGCCGCCGCTGGAAGCCGGCCGGGACGGCCCGGATGGCCTCCTTTGCGTCCTTGGTCCACTGCATGGGGACATCGTCGTAGGCCACGTCGGTCTCGAGGGCCCCCTCGGACTTGGCGGCGGCCTCAAAGATGCTTTTGTCGACCTGCTTGAAACGGCTTCCCTCGGCTCCACAGACCGGGCACCGCACCGGCGTGTCGCCCTTGCCGATGTACCCGCAGCCGTCGCAGACGAAGTAGTTCTGGGTCATCCGGTCGAGGTAGGCCTGGGTGCTCGGGGTGACCTTCGGCTTTTCCTCCACGATCTGGGTCATCATGCCGCTGAGCGTGGAGCCCATGAGATCCTGGGCCACGGCCTCGTCGGCCTGCATCTTGTTCCGGTCGATGCCGGCCGCGTCCAGGCTGCCGCCCAGGGCTTTCATCGCTTCCATCGCGCCCTTGGGGAGGATATGGCCGACCGCCGCGTCCACCACCGTGTTGCTGATGATGGTGTGGCCCTTCTCGATCGCATAGCGGTGAATGGCGGTCTTCGCGACGCCGCGGGCGAACACGGGAATTTTCTCCATCCGCCCGAGCGCTTCCTCGGTCCAGGCGATCGTGTACTCGGCCTGCGTGTCGATCGGCGGCACGTGCTTCCGGTTGGAGACGAGGACGTGGCAGGCGGCGCTCCTGAGGAGGTTTTCGGTGTTGCTGCCGATATCCATATCTTCGTCGCTATGGACGCCGATGCGGCCGACGATCAGCAGCCAGGGATTCTCCTTGCGGACGTACTGGATGATCTTCTCGAAGGCCTTGCCGTCGAGCAGCGCGGTCTTGATGTCGGTGTCCTCCGCCTGGGCCAGCTCGCGGGAGATATCGAGGTGGGACTGATAAATCTTGGCCAGGCCGCTGTCGATGATTTCCTCGTGGAGCTTTTCCTGCTCTTTGAACCGGAACACCTTGCCGGCCTCCTCGTTCAGCACCCCCGAGATGCTGTGAAAGGCGGCATAGTGGAAATAGGGGTCGAAGGCCGAGATGGCTTCGACGGGTTTGTTGAGGGCCTTCCCCAGGGCCAGGCCGGTCATCAGTCCCCCGAACGAATAGGGGCTTCCGTCCACCGCGACGACGATCTTCCCCCCGTTGAAGGGCTGAGTATGCTTGATGATCAGCATGTCGGAGGTGCGGACCCGGCGGACCACCCGTTCGGTGTTGCTGCCGATCACGCTGTCCTTCACCGCGCCGACCCCCAGGGCGCCCATGATCACCAAATCGTAGCCGCTGGTATTGATATCCTCGGCCAAAACCTTCCAGTTCCGGCCCTCCAGGGACTTGCGCTCCAGGGGAAGATTGGCCTCCGTGCACCTCTTGTCCACATAGTCCAGGTAAGAGTCCGTGATGATTTGAAGGCCGCGGGTGATCAGGGAATCGTGGATCTGTCGTTGCCGGTCCAATTCCTTCTCATCGTGATATTCCTCTGGCAGCCCTGCCTCCATCTGCTTGAACCGTTTATCGTGCATCTTGGCTGCATAGACGTGGCTGCCCACGATCTTGGAGCCGAACGTCTTGGCCAAATGCACCCCGAGGTCAACCGCCATATTGGAATGGTCGGAATTGTCGACCGGGATATAGATCGTCTTGTACACCAGACGCCTCCTTTGGGACCGTCGTCCGACCACCGGAACCGGAAAAATCGTAGGAAAATCTGAACGATGCTACAGGGTTCCGGGGTCAATAAGAGGGGGCATGATAGCACCGGCATAATGGCATATGCAAGAAGGTTTTGGGCTCAGCGGGCGGAGGTGACGACGGGGTTCTGCGCCGAATCTGAGGAAGGGGCAGCGGGCCTTCGGGGCCGGAGGATTTGCTCGAGTGTCAGGAGGGCATCGCGCCCCGAATTGGCCTCGATACCGCGTGTCAAGTTGGTATCTGCATAGGCCGGGGAGGGCGCTAACGGCCCCCCTCTCTTGAGGGAGCCGGACCAGGGCCGGGGGTCTTGGCTCCCGTGTTTCTTCTCCCAGGCCGCAAGGCAGGCCTTGGCGATGAACTTATTCAGCGGGGCCGGATTGTACAGGAGCTTGCGGATGCTGCTCGGCGTCAGCATCAGCGGGTTGTATCCGGCGGACAGGTATCCTTCCTCCAACAGCCGATGTTCGAGGTCGGTGTTCGGCTGGATCCCCAGGAAAAACATGAGGGGAAAGACCCGCTCCTCGCCCAGGATAGAGGCGACGACCTTGTAAGAGTCGACGCTCTGGAGCAGGGTTTCCTCGGTCTCCTTGGGGGAATTCAGCGAGTAATTGAGGATGACCTTGCCCTTGAAGCCGGCTTCGGCCAAGTAGCGGCATCCGTCATAGAGGCGCTCCAGTTTGAAACCCATGTGGAGGTTGTTCAGGACCTCCTGTGAACCGGAGGTGATCGCCACTTCCAGATCGCCGACTCCCGACCGCACCATCAGCCTGGCGAGGTCGGGGGTGATCAGGGACGTCCGAATGTAGCCGGACCATTCGATCTCGAGCTTCTCGCGGATGATCCGTTCCAGGATCTCCGTGCACTGGGGGTAGGATTCCTTGCCGGTGATGAACTGCGCGTCCGTGAACCAGAAGCGCCGCGCACCCCATTCGTGATAGTGCTGCGCGATGTCCCGCACCACCATTTCAGGGGGCCGATAGCGGACCCGCTTGCCTTCGATATAGGGATAGAGGCAAAAGGCGCAGTCGTACGGGCACCCGCGTTTGCTCTGGACCCCGATGGCCTCCCCGATGTACTCGGGGTGCTGGGGAAAGATGGAAGTCAGGTAGGGGAGGTCCACCGTGAGGGCGTCCAGGAGGGCCGGTGCGTGCTTTTCGCCCTTCTGGATGCGCTCACCCTCGCGGTAGATGAACCGTTCGTCGTCAAGCGGCCGGCCTTCGACCACTTTGAGAATGGCGTCCTCGCCCTCCCCCAGGATCCCGATGACCCCTTCGGGCAGTTTGGCGATCAACTGGTCCGCGAAGGCGGTGAACGCGCCCCCGCCGATCATGATCTTGGACTGCGGGAACTCCTTTCTGATCAGCCAGGGATAGGACAGGTTCGCCCGGATATCGTTGTAGTACCGGTAGAGTTGCTTGAGGCCCTGAAACGAGGCGGTCACGCGCTTGAAAGGGTTGCCGGCGAAATAAAAATTGAAGGCGTGCTCCAGGGAGGCGTCCCCCTCATGGGGCGAGAAGATCTGAATATCGCGCCAGGAAAAGCAGACCAGGTCCGGCTTGAACGCTGAGGCCGCATCTCGGAGCGCGACCGGGCGTTGCCCCAGCGGAAAGAGCGAGAGGTCAAGAATCTGCTGGCGGACCTCCGGATGGCGCCGGTGAATGAAATCCGCGAGATAGGTCACCCCGATCGGGTAGACCTTCTTGCAGGGCAAAAAAACGTAAAGAATGGAGTTCATGACCTTAGCCGTCAGCTTTCAGCGATCAGCTTTCAGCATTGCTTTGGTTTCCATGCGGCCGTGGCTTCTCCCTGCTTAGCTGAGCGCTTCTTTGCTACTTCGTAGCGACGTGAATCGCCACGATCCCGCCGCTCAGGTTCCGATATTCGACGTGCCGGAACCCGGACTCGCGGAGGAGCTGACTGAGCCGCTCCTGATCGGGAAAGGTTCGAATCGACGCAGGGAGATACTCGTACACCCCCGTCTTATCGCGGGCGACGAGCGTGCCGATCCGAGGCAGCAGGCTGAACGAATACCAATCATAGAGACGGAGCAGCCAGGTCCGCACCGGCCGCGAAAACTCCAGACAGATGAACCGGCCTCCGGGTTTCAGGACCCGTCGAATTTCAGTGAACGCGCCCGTCAGATTGCCGACGTTGCGCATGCAAAACCCGGTGCTGACTGCGTCGAAGCTGCCGTCCCGAAAGCCGAGCCGCTCGGCGTTGGCACGGATGCTGGTGATCCGCCGGTCCAGGCCGCGGCGGGCGATTTTCCTGTTTCCCTCCCGCAGCATGGCGGCGTTCAGATCGGCTGCCGCCACCCGCCCCCCCTCTCCCATCCGCTTTTCGATGAGCAGGGCCAGGTCACCTGTGCCGGCGCCGATGTCCAGCGCGCGGCCGCCGCTGGTGACCGGAACATGGGCTGCGGCCAGGCGCTTCCAGCGGTGGTGCAACCCGAAGCTCAGGAGAGAATTGTTCAGGTCGTAGAACCGGGCGATGGCCGTGAACATCCCTTGCACGGCCTGTTCCCTGGCTTGTCCGGACCACTGGGAGACAGCCGGACCGGGGGGCGTGGCAGGCGCGTCGTCTTTCACCGGCCGGTCTTCAACCTTCAGCATGGCAAGCACCTAGCACCCGTCCGGAGAGTTTGTCAACATACCGCATGCGCGAGACGAGCGGGACGGGCGACGGGGAAAAGGGGACAGATTTATTTTCTCATTGTTCCGCGCAATTTGAGAAAATAAATCTGTCCCCTTTTCGCAAGCTGATCAGCACTGCCGTCTATGGTTTCTGCGCGATGATACTTGAAAAGGCGGTCTTGCCGTCGTCCACGACTTGGTATCGGATCACCTTGAAGTCCTTGAACCAGTCCAACAGCTCTTTGGGTTCGATCAAAAACTGTTTATTGAAGCGGCTGTTGTACTTCAGATAGTCCACATTGTAGGTTTCAACGACCACCATGCCGCCGGGTTTCAAGGCCTCTTTGATCTGCGGGACCAGGTCGCGCTGCAGATAGTAGATACACAAGACGACGTCATACGCGTTGCGCTCCAACTGGTGGCTTTCGAGGTCCACCACCTTCGTTTCGATGGTCACGTTCTTCTCGGCCGCCAGCTTGCGGGCCTTCTCCAACCCCTTCTCGGAAATATCCAACCCCGTGACCTGGAACCCCTGCGTGGCCAGGTAGACTCCGTTGCGTCCCTCGCCCATGGCCAGATCCAGCGCCTTCCCCTTGGGGAGGAGCCGCACATTGGCTTCCAGGAAAAGAATCGGGGACTTGCCCAGGATGTATTCGTCGGTGCCGTACTTCGCGTCCCAGCGCTCCTTGTCCCGCGTGGCGGCTGTTGCTGCCCCGGCACTGATAAGCAGCGCCATTGCCAGAAACATCCCTCGAATCATGGTGACACTCCTTTATGGATTGACGGGACAGTATACTAAGCTCAATTCAATAATATTTCTCTGGGCGAAGGTCGGTAGTGGGTCCCTTAGCCTTCGAGGCGTTGTTTTTCGTCATTCCCGCGGAAGCGGGAATCCAGCGAAGGCCTTTTGTCTCAGCACTTGGCCTCGACCGAGAAGTGGATGCCCGCCTGCGCGGGCATGACGCAAGATGAAAGAGATCCACTACCCAGGAGTCGACGGGTAGGGTAGGATTTGTTGTATGATTCAGAAATGGATTCCTGTATACTGCGAGCGCTTCACCTAAATAAGTCTTTAGTCTGAATGGGTTAGCACTGATGGTCACCCGACTTCTCAATTTGATCTTCGGCAGCAAGAACGACCGTGAGGTCAAGCGGCTACGGCCGACGGTCGATCGGATCAACGCCTTGGAGCCCTCCCTCACCCCCTTATCCGACGAAGCGCTTCGAGACAAGACCGAGTCGTTCCGCAAGCGACTGGAAGCCGGAGCAACCCTGGACGATCTCCTGCCCGAAGCCTTCGCCGTCTGCCGGGAAGCCTCACGGCGGCGCTTGGGCATGCGGCACTTCGACGTGCAACTGCTGGGCGGGATGATGCTGCATTCCGGGAAGATCGCGGAAATGAAGACGGGCGAGGGGAAAACCCTGGTGGCCACCCTCTCGCTCTATTTGAATGCGCTCGCCGGCAAGGGAGCCCACCTCGTCACCGTCAATGACTACCTGGCCAAGCGCGATGCGCAGTGGATGGGGCCGCTGTATCACTCCCTGGGCCTCTCGGTCGGGATCATTCAGCATGATGCCTCCTTCTTCTTCGACCCGACTTATGACGCCGCGGACAAGCGCCTCCAGCACTTGCTGCCTTGCACGCGCTCCGAAGCCTATCGGGCCGATATCACCTATGGGACCAACAACGAGTTCGGGTTCGACTACCTGCGGGACAATCTCATCGTGCAGGACATCAGCCAGTGCGTCCAGCGGGAATTGAACTACGCGATCGTGGACGAGGTGGACAGCATTTTGATCGACGAGGCCCGCACGCCGTTGATCATCTCCGGCCCGACCGAGGAATCCACCGAACTCTACTACCGCATCAACTCGATCATCCCCCAACTCAAGCCCGAGCGGGACTTCACGATCGAAGAGAAGACCAGAACGGTGGCCCTCACGGAAGAAGGCAATGCACGCGTCGAAAAACTGCTCGGAGTGGACAACCTCTATGACCCGGCCCACATGGATATGGTCCACCATGTGGTGAAGGCCCTGCAGGCCCACGCGATCTACAAGCTGGACGTGGACTACGTCGTCAAGGAGGGCGAGGTCATCATCGTGGACGAGTTCACCGGCCGGCTGATGCCCGGACGCCGGTGGAGCGATGGCCTGCACCAGGCCGTGGAGGCGAAGGAAGGCGTCAAGATCGCCAACGAGAATCAGACCCTGGCCTCGGTCACCTTCCAGAACTTCTTCCGCATGTATGCCAAGCTGGCCGGGATGACGGGAACGGCCGACACGGAAGCGGGCGAATTCGCAAAGATCTACAACCTCGATGTCGTGGTGGCCCCGACCAATCGCACGATGATCCGCAAGGACTACGCGGACGTCATCTACCGGACGGAGAAAGAGAAGTTCGACGCGATCGTGGAGGAGATCAAGGACTGCTACGAGCGCGGCCAGCCCGTGCTGGTGGGCACCATCTCGATCGAGAAATCCGAACGCCTGGCGGGGCACCTCAAGCGGCATGGCATCAAGCACCACGTCCTGAACGCCAAGTACCACGAAAGGGAAGCCGAAATCATCGCGCAGGCCGGGCAGAAGGGCGCCGTCACGATCGCCACGAACATGGCCGGCCGCGGGACGGACATCCTGCTTGGCGGCAACCCGGATTTCCTATTCAAGCGCGTCCTCTATCAGGATGAGGGGCTGCCGGAAGAGCGCAGGCAGGCGGTCTTTGAGCAGATCAGGAACGATTGCGAGAAAGACAAGCAGGAGGTCCTCGCGGTCGGGGGGCTGCACATCCTGGGTACGGAACGACACGAGAGCCGGCGGATCGACAACCAGCTTCGCGGCCGGGCCGGTCGGCAGGGTGATCCGGGCTCCTCGCGGTTTTACCTCTCCCTGGAGGATGACCTGCTCCGGATCTTTGCCTCCGAGCGCATCTCGAATCTCATGCTCAAGCTGGGCATGGAAGAGGGCGTGCCGATCGAGCATCGCATGGTCACCCGGGCGATCGAGAACGCGCAAAAGAAGGTGGAGGGACACAACTTCGATATCCGCAAGCAACTCCTCGAGTACGACGACGTGATGAACAAGCAGCGCGAGGTCATCTACCAGCATCGCCGCACGATTCTGGCGGGGCAATCGGACCTCTCGGAGCAAATCCACGAGATGGCCGAGGAAATCGTCGACTCGATGCTGGATGTCTATTGCTCGGCGGATCAGTATCCCGAGGAATGGGACGTGAATGGACTGCTGGAGGCCGTACACGTGCAGTTCGGCCCGGAACTGGCCCCCGGCGAGGCAAGCCAGGTCGCCGAATTGCGGAACATGGGCCGTGAGGGCTTGGCGGGTGAGCTGCGGGAGCGGGTGCAGAAGGCCTACCAGAAGAAGGAAGAGGAACTCGGCACGGAGCTGTTCCGGTATCTCGAAAAAATGGTGCTCCTCCAGGTGATCGATCACCACTGGAAGGATCATCTGCTGGCGATGGACCAGCTCCGGGACGGGATCGGCCTGCGCGGGTACGGGCAAAAGGACCCGTTGATGGAATATAAACGCGAAGGGTTCGACATGTTTGCGGCCATGATGGACCGCATCAAAACGGACACCCTTGGCCGGCTCTTCCACGTGCAGCCGGTCAAGAATGAGGTGCCGGCCACTCGTCAGATCCCACAGCCGACCGTTCGGATGAGCCTCAACCGTGGTGAAGAGCCGGTCGCCCCCAAAACCGTCCAGCGGCAGCAGGAGAAAGTCGGACGAAACGATCCTTGCCCCTGCGGCAGTGGCAAAAAATACAAGAAGTGTCACGGCCAGTGACCAGGTGTCAGGTATTAGGTGTCGGGTGTCAGGGGACTCACTTTCCAACTCCCCCCCGAGACCTGACCCCCGAGACCTGACACCTATCCCCCGACCCTCGGCACCCAACACCCAGCCCCAGACGCATTATCCATCGATGTTTCAAGGACTTTCGGCTTGACTTGCCGTCAGCCGCAAGGCTAATGTAACTCTCCTTCTTCGTCGATGGCCTCTAGAAAAACAGGGGTCGCGCGCGTGTCGGCGTCGTCCCGGCACCGCTCCCTACGGGTGCACCTGTGAGCCTCGGACATCCTCATCTCGTCGCCAAGATCGCCAGTGAAATCCACAGTTCCGGGCCGATCACGTTTGCGCGGTTCATGGAGCTGGCCCTCTACGATTCGGAGTTCGGCTACTACATGCGTCAGGACCAACCTGCCGAGGGCTCAAACCCCGGCGGCATGGAAGCTCGGATCGGCTGGTCAGGAGATTTTTACACAAGCTCGGATGTGCATCCGGTCCTGGCCCAGTCTCTGGCGCGGCAGATGCGCCAACTCGACGACCTCTTGGGGAGACCGGACCCATTCACGCTGGTTGAGATGGGCCCCGGAAAAGGGCTTCTGGCCAGGGATTTCCTGGCCGATTGCGCGGCGCAGGGGGACTCCTTCTGGCGACGGCTCCGCTACGTTCTGATCGAGCGGAGTCCGGCTATGCGGGCGGCGCAGCGCGCTAACCTGGCATATCCCCTCACCCCCGCCCTTTCAAACCGCGTGTCCTGGCTCGACGGTCTTGACGAACTGGAAACTGAAGCGGTGACCGGGGCGGTCTTGTCGAATGAATTGCTTGACGCTTTTCCGGTGCACCGCGTTCGTGTGGATGATGGCCGGCCGCGGGAGATCGTCGTCGACTTTCAAGGTGGCCGCTTCGTTGAACGGCTGGAAGATCCGGCGACACCGGCACTCTCCCGACATCTCGAACTCCTCGGCTCCCTCGGCATCACCTTGACGAAGGGCTGTACGGCGGAGATCAACCTCCAGGCGCTCGAGTGGATGAAAGGCGTTGCGAGGATTTTGGGGCGGGGTCTCGTGGTCACGATCGACTATGGCCATACTGCCCGGGACCTGTACGGGCCGGACCGGCCCAGGGGGACGCTCCTTTGCTACCACGACCAGCGGCTCTCCGAAGATCCCTATACGCGGGTGGGGCTGCAGGACATGACGGCACATGTGGATTTCACCAGCCTCGCGACGGTCGGAGAGGAAGCCGGCCTCCGCGTCACCGGGTTCACGAACCAGATGAGTTTCCTGATGGGGCTGGGCGTGGATCGTCTGGTCGAAGAACTGGAGCCTGGCACCGCCGAGTTCCAAGGAGTCATTCACTTGCTGCGCCCGGACGGTATGGGGCGGACCTTCAAGATCCTCGTTCAGCACAAAGGGATGAACACCCCGGTCCTGGACGGGTTGCGCTTCCGGCCGTTTTTTGGTTCAGCGCTAGGGCAGGCGAGCGGTCAGTTATCAGCCGTCAGCGTTCAGCTTGAAGCTGAGAACTGAAAGCTGAGAGCTGGATGGAGGCGGTAGAGGATGGGAACCGAATCCGTTCCATTGAACTACATTCCGATCCTGGCCTTCATCGTGATTGCGCTGGCGTTCGGGATGGTCTCGCTTCTTGTGGGCAAGCTCGTCCGTCCGAGCAGACCGTATCGGGCCAAGCTCGTACCGTACGAAAGCGGCAGCCCTCTTTTCATGGATGCCCGGGTCCAGTTTCCGATGCGGTACTACATCATCGCGATGCTGTTCGTGATCTTCGATATCGAAATTGTATTCCTCTTCCCCTGGGCGGTGGTCTACCACAAGCTCGGGCTCCTGGGCTTGCTGGAGATGGGAGTCTTTATCGGGATCTTGCTCGTTGGATTCTGGTATGCGTGGAAGAAGGGGGCGTTGGAATGGGATTAACGAAGAGCAATCAGCCATCAGCATTCAGCCGTCAGCTTTACGATCGGCCGAAAGCTGAGAACTGATCGCTGACAGCTTACGGAGCCTCTGGCATGGGGATGTTTGATCGAAAACTGGACGCCAACGTCATTACCACCAATCTGGATGCGCTCGTCGGCTGGTCACGCAAGTCGGCGCTCTGGCCCATGTCATTCGGGCTGGCCTGCTGCGCCATCGAGATGATCGCGTCGGTCTCCTCGCGATACGACATCGATCGCTTCGGGGCCGGCGTGTTCCGGGCTTCCCCGCGGCAATCCGATCTGATGATCGTCGCCGGCACAGTCACCCGCAAAATGGCCGTGGTCATCCGCCGGATTTACGACCAGATGCCGGAGCCGCGCTACGTGATCTCGATGGGCTCCTGCGCGACTTCGGGCAATCACTACAACAGCTATAGCGTGGTGCAGGGCGTGGACCAGATCATCCCCGTGGATGTCTACGTCCCCGGCTGCCCACCCAGGCCGGAAGCCCTCTTGGACGGGCTGATCAAGCTTCAAGAGAAGATTCAGCGGGAGAAGGTCTTTGTGAAGTGATCAAGCGAGACGGGCGTGCCGGGCGCGACGAGCAGGAGAATTCGGTCCCCTGAAACCTCGCGTCTCGCGCGTCCCGCACCTCTCGCGGTCCGAGATTTATGCATCCACTACTCGAAACCCTGAAGACCAAGTTTCCCGAGGCCGTGCAGGCGGTGTATGAGGATGGGCCTCGCGCCGAGCTCGCGGTCCGGGTCAGCGCCGGCCGGATCACGGAGGTCGCCAGATTTCTGCATGACGATCCGTCGGCGGCCTTCGACCACATTACCGATGTCTGCTCGGCCGACTATCCCGACGACCCCGAACGATTTGAAGTGATTTATCACTTCCTCTCATTGCCTCACGGAACCCGCATCCGGGTGAAAGCGCGCGTCACCGAAGACGACCCCTCCATCGCGTCGGTCACCGGCATCTGGCGCGGCGCGGATTTCATGGAGCGCGAGGTTTACGACCTCATGGGCATCCGCTTCACCGGCCATCCGGATCTGCGCCGGATCCTGATGCCCGAGAACTACGAGGAGGGGTATCCCCTTCGGAAAGACTTCCCCGCAGAGGGTCGAGGCTGGCGGAGCACGTTTGACTTCATCCCGAGGCTGGACGAGCTACCCGTCGAACAGTCTGAAGGAGAGGTTTCCGCCGAGGAACGTCGAATATTCGTGGCGGAAGAGAAGCCGGCGGCCACACCTTCCTCCCGTCGGACGGAAGAGCTGTTGCTGAATATGGGGCCCCAGCACCCAGCCACGCACGGGGTGCTCCGGGTGGTCCTTGAGCTCGACGGCGAGCGGATCGTCAAGGCCACGCCCGACCTGGGCTATCTGCACCGGGGGGTCGAAAAGCTTTGCGAGGGGCTGGCGTACATGCAGATCATCCCGCACACCGACCGCCTCGACTACGTCTGCTCGATGACCAACAACTACGCCTACGTGCGGGCGGTCGAGAAATTGGTGGGCATCCGGATCCCGGAGCGGGCCGAGTACATCCGGACCATTGTAGCCGAGATGCAGCGACTCATCGGCCATCTGTTCTGGCTCGGCACCCAGGCGCTGGACATCGGGGCGATGACGGTCTTTTTCTGGACCTTCCGGGAACGCGAAGTGCTGTTGGATATGTTCGAGAAGCTCTGCGGGGCCCGGCTGACCCTCAATTACTACCGCATCGGGGGCGTGGACAGCGATTTCCCACCCGACTTGGTCGTCGGCCTGAATGCCTTCCTGGATACCTTCCCCGACCGGGTACGGGAGTATGACGAACTCCTGATGGCGAACCGCATTTGGCTGGGCCGGACCAGGAACGTGGCGGTCATCTCGGCGGAGGATGCCATCAATTTCGGTCTCACCGGTCCCGTCTTGCGCGGCTCGGGCGTGGCCTATGACGTGCGGAAGCTCGAACCCTACGGCGCGTACGACAAAGTGGAATGGGAGGTGCCGGTCGGCAAGCATGGCGACACCTACGATCGCTATTGGGTGCGGATGGAGGAAATGCGCCAGAGTTGTCGCATCATCCGGCAGTGCCTCGCCCGGATGCCCGAGGGCCCGATCATAGCCGATGTCCCCCATGTGATCCCGCCTCCCAAGGAGAAGGTCATGCGGGACATGGAGAGCTTGATCCACCATTTCATTATCTTCACCCACGGCTTCAAGCCCCCGAAGGGCGAAACCTATTGTGCGACCGAGGTCCCCAAAGGCGAGTTGGGGTTCTTCCTGATCAGTGACGGCGGCCCGCGGCCCTATCGGATGAAGATCCGGGCCCCATCCTTCGTGCACATGGGCGCCTTCGATCACATGGCGCGCGGGTATCTGATCTCCGATATCATCACGATCTTCGGGACCTACGACATCGTGATGGGGGAGTGCGACCGGTAACGAGAGCGGGCTGACAGGTGTCCAGGCTGACACGCTGACAACTCCGAATGTCAGCATGTCAGCTTGCAGCTTGTCAGCAGGAGACCTGAACGTCCTTATGCTCGCGGAAAAATACAAGGATCAAATCGCTGAAATACTGGCGCGCTATCCCGTGCGGCGGTCGGCACTGCTGCCCTTGTTGTACCTTGCCCAGGCGGAGGACGGGTATGTCACCGAGGCCGCGATGAAAGAAATTGCGGGTGTCCTGCGCGTGACGCCGTCGCAGGTCTATGAAACGGTCACCTTCTACACGATGTTCAGCCTCAAGCCGCTGGGGAGGTTTCACATCCAGGTCTGCAAGTCCCTCATGTGCGCCCTCGTCGGCTCGGATCCCCTCATCGGCTGGCTCTATGCACGGTTGGGAATCAGACCGGGCGAGACGACGGCGGACCGGCTCTTTACGCTCAGCACGGTGGAGTGCCTGGCATCCTGCGGGACCGGCCCCATGATGCAAGTGAACGATGAATACTATGAGTGCATCACCCAGGAAAAGCTGGACTGCATCCTGGCGGATCTCAAACGGGACGGGACATCGCCCTTGAAGAGCGGACCGTTCATGCTTCCCGAGCTAACAAGCTGACAAGGATGCAAGCTGACATGGTGCGAGGGTCCGGAAACAGCGAGTTGAATCCTGTCAGCCTGTCAGCCTGTCAGCCTGTCAGCCCTGCGATCGTGTGACCATGCCCCAATACGAACTCATACTTCTCAAGAATATGTCGCAGCCCGGGTACACCGGCTCGCTCGCGGACTATGAGCGGACGGGGGGCTATCAGGCGCTTCGCAAGGTGCTGGGTCAGGTGGCGCCGGCCGACGTCACCGAGATGGTCAAGAAGTCCGGCCTGCGGGGTCGGGGCGGTGCCGGGTTCCCCACCGGCGTCAAGTGGGGGTTCCTTCCCAAGGACCATCCGGGCCCCAAGTATCTCTGCTGTAACGCCGACGAGAGCGAACCGGGCACCTTCAAGGATCGCCAATTGATCGAGCGGGACCCGCACCAGATGCTGGAGGGCATGCTCATCGCCTGCTACGCCATCGGGGCGCAGGCGGCGTATATCTATATCCGTGGCGAATTCGTCCTGGGCGCCAAGATTCTGGAGCGGGCGCTCGCCGAGGCCCGCACCGCGGGCTACGTTGGGGCCAATATTCTGGGATCGGGTATCAAAATCGACATCTGGGTCCACCGGGGCGCGGGGGCCTATATCTGCGGGGAGGAGACAGCGCTGCTGGAATCACTGGAAGGCAAGCGCGGCCTTCCCCGCGTCAAACCGCCATTCCCGGCCACGCACGGGCTCTACAGCAAGCCGACCGTGGTAAACAACGTCGAGACCCTGGCGAATCTCCCCTACATTGTCAGCAAAGGCCCGGAGTGGTTCGCGTCGATCGGGTCCCCGCCCAAGAGCACCGGCACGCGGATCTTTTGCGTCAGCGGCCATATCAAGCGGCCGGGCAACTATGAGGTCCCCATGGGGATCACCTTCCGGGAGCTGATCTATGAGCATGCGGGTGGGATGCGGTCGCAGAACCCGCTCAAGGCGATCATCCCGGGGGGGGCGTCGGCGGCGTTCCTCACGGAGCAGCACCTGGACGTAAAGCTCGATTTCGAATCGGTCGCCCAGGCCGGGTCCATGCTGGGGTCGGGCGGCGTGACGGTCATGGAAGAAGGGACCAGCATGGTCTGGGCGGCGCTGCGCCTGATGGAATTTTTCTATCACGAGTCCTGCGGCAAGTGCAGCCCCTGCCGGGAAGGCAGTTCCTGGTTGGTTCAGACCTTGCGGCGGATCGTGGCGGGGCGGGGGCGCATGAAAGACCTTGAAACACTCGTGAACTTATGCCAGAACATCGCGGGCCGGACGGTCTGCGCCTTCGGTGATGCCGAAGTGGCCCCGATCATGAGCACCATCCAGTACTGGCGGCATGAGTACGAAGAGTTGATACGGCAAGCGGAGGCCTCGGGCGACTCGGAGTTGGTGATGCCGGCAGCGGTGCGCCACTAAAGAGCTGAAGAGCTGACAAGCTGAGAGGAAGAGGCTGACAGGTTGAAAGGAAGGGGCTAACAAGCTGACAGAAAGGCGCTGACAAGTTGTCAGTTTGTTAGCTTGTCAGCCAGGTAGCCAAGGGGCGAGAAAAGGGTATGCCCACCGTTACTACCGACATGGTTAAGCTGACGATTGATGGGGTGCCGGTGACGGTGCCCCAGGGAACCCTCGTGATCGAGGCCGCCCGTCAGATGGGGGTCATGATTCCTCACTTCTGTTATCACCCCAAGCTCAAGCCGGACGCCAACTGCCGCATGTGCCTGGTGGAAATCGAGCGGATCCCCAAGCTGCAGACCTCCTGCAGCACCCCCGTGACTGAGGGCATGGTTGTCCGCACCGCTACCAGCGTGGTCAACGAGGCCCATAAGTCGGTCCTGGAGTTCATCCTGGCCAACCACCCGTTGGACTGCCCGGTGTGCGATCAGGGCGGTCGCTGCGATCTGCAAGACTTCTCACATCAGTACACCCCGACCACCAGCCGCTTCGTGGAGATCAAGCGGGTGTTTCCAAAGGAGTACTTCAGCCCGCTGATCGAGACCCAGATGAACCGGTGCGTCCAGTGCCTGCGTTGCGTCCGGTATTGCGACGAAGTGATGGACGTGAAAGCCCTGGCGCCTTCCGGGCGGGGCACCATGACCGAGATCAAGCATTTCACCACGCATGAACTGGATTGCGAGTTCTGCGGAGGCTGCGTGCAGATCTGTCCGGTCGGCGCCATCACCAGCCGACTGTCCCTGTACGAGTACCGTCCGTGGATGCTCAAGCGCGCGGACACCATTTGCGCGTACTGCGGCGACGGGTGCCACCTCACCCTCCAGACCAAGGAGAACCAGCTCATCGAGGCCATGTCCGCTCACGGGGCCGGTCGCAACAACGGCGACCTGTGCGCGCGAGGTTTCTTCGGGTACCACGCCAGCACCAACCCGGATCGGCTCACGCACCCGCTCATCCGGCGGGACGGCCGGCTCGTCCAGGCCACCTGGGAAGAGGCGCTCGAGTTGGTCGCGGAGCGGTTCATCCGCATCAAGCTGGCGCATGGGCCGCAGGCCTTCGCCGGCCTGATCGGCGCGCGCTGTACCAACGAGGAACTGTACCTGTTCCAGAAGTTTATGCGGCTGGCGATCGGGACCAACAAGATCGACAGCAGCGCCCGCTACGGGCAGGTGAATGGGGTGCGGGCGCTCCGTCGGGTGCAGGGGACGCACCGCTGGACGGTGAGTTTCGAGGATATCGTTGCGGCCGACGCGCTGCTGCTGGTCGGGACCAACATCACCGAGACGAATCCGATCACGGGGTTGAAGGTCAAGGAAGCGGTCAAGAAGCACGAGGCCACCCTGCTCACGATCGAAGCTCTGGTGCCGGCTGTCGGGACCCTCAGTAACATCGCCAATCTGGCCGCCCACCACGTATCGGTCCATCCGGACCGGTTTGGGGCTGCCGTCCAGGCGCTCAGCAAGGCCGTGGTCGAAGAGGGGCTTGTGGACCGGGCCCTCCTGCAGCGGGCTCCTGCGTATGTGAAAGCCATCGGAGAGGCCCTTCGGGGGATTTCCTGGCCGGCGGTCGAGCGGGCGACCGGGACGACCCAGCAAGCGTGGGCGGCCATGGCCCGCGCCTTCGCGTCGGCGAATCGGGCCGTCATGCTCGTGGGGCAGGGGGTGCTCCGGACTCCGGGCGGCCATGGCATCGCGACGAATCTTCTCGATCTCCTGTTGCTGACCGGACAGCATGGGCGTCCGGGCTGCGGCCTGGCCCCGCTCGCGGAAGAGAACAATGACCAGGGGGCCTTGGAGATGGGCGCGGTGGCCGAATATCTTCCGGGTCCCAGCGATCTGACGGACCAGCCTGCGCGCGAGCGCGTGACGGGGCTCTGGAAAGAAGACCTGCCGCAGGGGCCGGGGCGCAGCCTGATGGAGATCCTGGAGGAGGCGCGGACCGGCGTCGTGAAAGCCCTGCTGGTGGTGGGAGAGAACCCCGTGGGTTCGTTACCCCCCTCAACAGAGGTGAAGGAGGCGCTGGAGCGGGTGGAATTCCTCGTCTGCCAAGAATTGTTCCTGACGGAGACCGCCGCCCTTGCGTCTGTGGTGCTTCCCGCCTGCTCCTACGCCGAGAAGGACGGAACCTTCACGAACTCTGAAGGACAGGTACAGCAGGTGAGGCAGGCCATCGATGCGATCGGGGAGAGCCGGCCGGATTGGGAGATTCTGTCCGCTCTCTCGGTGCTGATGCAGTACCCGCTGGAATATGGGAGCGCGAAGGAGATTTTGAAGGAGATCAGGAGCCTGATCCCTGGATACGGGGTCCTGGGCGCAGGTCCGCAGCCGCCCCGCCCGGATCAGACGGCTGTGGACCGGTACCTGCGCGAGGGCTACGCGCAAGATTTGAGTGAGCGGTACGTCTTCGAGGGCGGGACGGGCGAGACGCGCGAGAAACAAGAAGCGCTGACGTTGGTGCTCGCACAGAGCCTGTTCCACTCGGGCAAGTTTTCAACCCGTTCCAAAGGCTTGTTGCAGGTCCAGTCGTCCGGCGCTCTGGCGCTCAACCCAACCGATGCCGAGCGGTTGGGGATCGGCTCCGGCGATCGGGTCCGAGTCACCAACGCCCTCGGTGAGATGAGCACCACCGTGAAGCTGCTCGATCGCGTGCCGGAAGGGCTGGCGGTCTTCCCCGAACATTTCGATCAGGAGGCGCGCCGGCTCTTGGGCGTGACCACGGACCCGACGACCAAGGTGCCGTATTACAAGACCGCAAGGGTAAGCATAGAGAAGCTGACAGGCTGACATCGTGAAGAATCGTGAAGAGTAGAAGAGACGGCGATTTGTGTCAGCCTTCAGCTTGTCAGCCTGTCAGCGATTAGTGACAGGCGCTCGATGAAGCACAGGAGGGATCGTGACTGAAGTCGGGATCAAACTGGCATTCACGCTCGCTCAGATCGCCGTCGTGATGGGCGTCGTCCTGCTGACCGTGATGGTGCTCACGCTGGCGGAACGCAAGGTGCTCGGCTGGATGCAGGACCGGATGGGCCCCATGGAAGTCGGGCCATACGGGATCCTGCAACCCATCGCCGACGGGCTGAAGCTGTTCTTCAAGGAGGACATCATTCCCGCCGGGGCGAACAAATTCCTGTTCAGCCTCGCGCCGATCCTGGCGTTCGTACCCGCGGTCATCGGGTTCGCGGTGATCCCCTTCGGGCCCGGCAACACGGTGGAGATTTTCGGCGTCGAGATCAAGCCGTTCGTGATCAGCGACATCAATATCGGCATCCTGTACATTCTGGCTTTCACCTCCATCGGCGCCTACGGGATCATCCTGGGCGGGTGGGCGTCCAACAGCAAGTACTCGCTCCTCGGCGGGCTCCGAGCGGCGGCGCAGGTGATCAGCTACGAGCTCAACGTGGGTCTGGCGATCGTGGGCGTCCTGCTGCTGGCCGGCTCGCTCAGCCTGGTGAAAATCACCGAGGCGCAGTGCTGCTGGATCTGGAACTGGTTCGTGATCGGCGTCGAGCCGGGAGGGTGGGTCCCGATCACGCAGGTGTTCGCGTTCGTGGTCTATGTCATCTCGGCGGTGGCCGAAACCAATCGGGTGCCGTTCGACTTGCCGGAAGCGGAGAGCGAACTGGTGGCGGGCTTCTTCACGGAATACAGCGGAATGCGGTTTGCCTTTTTTTTCCTGGCGGAATACGCGAACATGGTCCTGGTCTCCTGCATCGCCGCAATCCTGTTTCTCGGCGGTTGGAATGCGCCCGCCCCGTTCCTGCAGCTCAGCGGGAATCTAATGTGGATATCCGGGCTGTTCTGGTTCACGGCCAAGGTGTATTTCTTCCTGTTCCTGTTCTTCTGGCTGCGCGCGACCCTGCCGCGCCTGCGTTACGACCAGCTCATGCGGTTCGGGTGGAAGGTCATGCTGCCGATCGCGCTGGCGAACATCGTCCTGACTTCGCTGGCGGCCTATTTTTTCCCGAGGGGATGATGAGCAGTAAGAACCTTCGGACATGGGTAAAGACCATCATTTTCTACGAGATTCTCGTAGGCATGAAGGCCACGCTGTCGCACCTGCTGCACTACAAGCCGATCACCATCCAGTATCCGCATGAGAAGCGCACCCTGCCCGACGGCTACCGCGGGATGTTGGCGCTGTTGCGGTACGGCGATGGGACGGAGAAATGCGTCGGATGCGATCTGTGCGAAGCGGCCTGCCCCTCGCGCGTGATCAAAGTGGTGAGCGCCGAGGTGCCGGGTGAGCCGACGAAGCGGTATGCAAAAGAATACTACATGGACATGACCCGCTGTCTCTTCTGCGGGCTGTGCGTGGATGCCTGCCCCGTGGACGCGCTCGGCATGACCCGTGAGTACGAATGGGCGGTCTATGACAAGCGTCAGCTTCACTTGAACAAGCAACAACTCCTGGCGATCGGAGACCGATCCTTTCCGATCCGCGAAAAGAATCTGGAACTCCAACACCCGAATGTCGCGTTTTTCAACGTGGCGTTTCAGCATATGCCTCCCAAGGAACAGTGAGCGCGATCCTCCACGCCCTTGATGCGGGCGAGCACCAGTCGTTGTGAGCTGACGCGCGAGCGGGGCGAGAGGGTCGGATAGCGTGGCTCAACTCTTCTTTCTATATCTCGCAGGGATCATCATCCTGACCTCCGTGCTGGTGGTGGCTCTGCGGAATCCCGTCTACAGCGCGATCTCCCTGCTGATCATGTTTTTCCACGTGGCGGGGTTGTACGTGACCCTCCACGCGGAGTTTCTGGCGGCCGTGCAGATCATCGTCTACGCCGGCGCCATCCTGGTGCTGTACCTGTTCGTGGTCATGCTCCTGAACGTGAAGCGGGATGAGCGCTACCACCTGCAGTGGCCGATCGCCCCCTTCCTCGGCCTCGTGGTTCTGACCGAAGTGGTCCTGCTGGTCTACCAGCGGAGTGCCGATGGAGGGGCGGGTGCAGCGCCCCAGGGAGTCGAGACGGCGGAGGCGGTCGGAAACACCGAGGCCATCGGCGAGGCGCTGTACTCCGCCTATCTCTTTCCGTTCGAGGTGGCCTCGCTCATTCTGCTGGTCGCCATGATCGGAGCAATCGTCCTCGCAAAGAAAGACCTCTTCGCGAAGCAGTGACGGGTGACGGGTGACGAGTGACGCGTTCGAAATAGCTGAAAGTTCCAAAGCACGGCTTTGTGTCGTTCCTGCATATCGAACTTGGCCGATAACCCACATGTCACATGTCACTTGTCACGAAGGTCCCGGAGCTTCATGAGCGTTCCCATTTCCTACTACCTGATCCTGAGCGCGATCGTGTTCGTCACCGGGGTGGTGGGCGTACTCATTCGGCGAAACATCATCATCATCCTGCTCTCCGTGGAGCTGATGTTGAACGCTACGAACATCAACTTCGTCGCGTTCTCGGAGCATTTCCACAACGTGGCCGGCCAGGTGTTCGTCTTCTTCGCGCTTACGGTGGCGGCGGCGGAGGTGGCGGTCGGGCTGGCCATCATCATCGCCCTCTACCGAAGCGAATCCAGTATCAACGTGGACGACTTCCGTCTCCTGAAATGGTAAAGGAAAGGCCAAGTCTGGTGATCTGGTGACCTGGTGATGTCCCGAGGGCTCGTTGTAACTCAATCGCCAGATCAGCAAATCAGCAAATCACTAGTTGCCTGAGCTATGTCGTACGCGCTGATTCCACTTCTGCCCTTTGCCGCCTTCCTGATCGTCGGGCTGGGGGGCCATTGGATCAGGGACCGGGCGCATCTCGTGGCCGTACCCGCCGTGCTCGCTTCGTTTGCGCTCTCGGTGGTCGCGTTCGTCGAGGTCGCCGGCGGGCAGGCGATCACGGTCCCGCTGTATACCTTCCTCACCTCCGGTGATCTGCGGATCGATCTGGGCCTCCTCATTGATCGCCTCACCGCGGTCATGCTGTTGCTCGTCACGATCGTCAGCTCCCTCGTCCACGTCTACACGATCGGGTACATGCGCGGAGAAAAGGGCTATGCCCGCTTCTTCGCATACATCGCGTTGTTCACGTTTTCCATGCTCATGCTGGTGATGGCGGACAACTTCCTCCAGTTGTTCGTCTTCTGGGAAGCCGTCGGGCTCTGCTCGTATCTCCTGATCGGGCACTGGTACGAGCGGCCGACCGCCTGCTCCGCCGCGGCTAAAGCGTTCATCGTCAACCGCGTCGGCGATTTCGGCTTCATCCTGGGCGTCCTGCTCGTGCTGCTCAGCTTCGGGTCCCTGGAGTACAAGCACGTCTTTGCCCAGGCGGCGGACCTGACGGGCGCGGTCGTGAATCTCCTGAGGCCGCTCGGCGGGACGTGGGAAGTCTCGACCCTGACGCTCATCTGCCTGCTGCTGTTCGTCGGCGCGGTGGGCAAGTCCGCGCAGGTTCCGCTCCACGTCTGGCTGCCTGACGCCATGGAAGGCCCGACTCCCATCTCGGCCCTGATTCACGCCGCGACGATGGTGACCGCCGGAGTGTTCATGGTGGCGCGGCTGGCGCCTCTGTATAACCTGTCCCCGACAGCGCTGGACGTGGTGGCTGTGACCGGCGCCGCAACGATGGTGCTGGGGGCGACGATCGCCCTGACCCAAAACGACATCAAGCGGGTGGTGGCCTACTCAACGGTCAGCCAACTCGGCTACATGGTCATGGCCTGCGGCGTGGGCGCCTATACCGCCGGCATCTACCATCTGCTCACGCACGGCGCCTTCAAAGCGCTGCTCTTCCTGGGCTGCGGGTCGGTGATCATCGCGTTGCACCATGAGCAGGACATGCGGCACATGGGCGGGCTCAAGGGCAGGCTGCCGGTCACCTACTGGACCTTCGTGATCGGCTCGCTGGCCCTCGCCGGCTTCCCCCTGACCGCAGGCTTCTTCAGCAAAGACGACATTCTGATATCCGTCTGGTCGGCCGGCGCGCTAGGGAGGGTGCTGGCCACCCTGGGATTGCTGACCGCCTTCCTGACGGCGTTCTACAGCTTCCGCCTGGTCTTCGTGACGTTCTGGGGTGAGCCGCGGTACGAGGCGCACCGCGACTCGCAGGCAGTCCCGCATCACGCGGGGCAGGTCCAGGAGCCCTCGAAGACGATGACCATTCCCCTCATGATCCTGGCCGTGCTCGCCATCGCCGCCGGCTATGTCGGCATCCCCGAATTCATCGCGCCGGTCCTCCGGGGACCTGGAGGCGAAGGGCACCACGGCGGGCCGGAGGGGGCTGCGGTCATGGCGGTGGCGTCCCTCCTGGGGCTGGGAGGCATCGCCGCGGCGTACGTCGTCTACGTCGCATCACCCGGACTGCCCGAGCGGCTCGCCCGGCAGTGGCAACAGCTCTACCGCCTCTCGTACAACAAGTGGTACGTGGACGAGGCTTACGACGTGACGGTGGTGCGGCCGACGTTCCGGCTGGCCGACCGGCTGTGGCGATCGGTGGACGTGGCCGTCATCGACGGCGCGGTGAACGGCGTGGCGCGTGGGATCGCCTGGTGGAGCTGGTTCATGCGCCTTGTTCAGACCGGCCAGACGCAGCACTACGCCCTCGGAATGGCGGCCGGGGCGGTGTTGGTGTTGACGCTGTATCTCTTGTTCTAGGCAAGAAACCAATGGCCCAGCAGGCTGACAGGCTGACAGGATTACAGGCTGACAAGTTCAGGCGCCCTGGCTGTCAGCTTGCCAGCTTGCCAGCTTGTCAGCCAATCGTCGTCCCTCGCGCCTGCGTAAAACCATGAGCGACGTCAGTCTCCAAACCGGCGGCTTTCCCTGGTTGAGCCTGATCATCTGGCTCCCATTGATCGGCGCCGCCATTTTGTTTGCGCTCAGGGAGACCACCGTGCGGTCGGCGGCCCTGGCGGTGGCGGTGGCGGACTTTCTGTGTTCGCTCCCCCTCTGGTTTTTGTTCGATTCATCGACACCCACCATGCAGTTCGGCGAGCGGGCTGCCTGGATCGCGTCGCCACCCATCAATTATGCCCTCGGGCTCGACGGCCTCAGCCTGCCGCTGGTTCTGCTCACTACGTTCCTGACTCCGATCTGCGTCCTGGTTTCGTGGCGGGCCGTCCAGACACGCGTGAAGGAGTTCATGGTGACTTTGCTC
>Ga0187893_10005062_pt1 | contig 24177 bp, 19 predicted proteins | sample MA1701074metaG_FD_139574 | JGI IMG/M metagenome (GOLD analysis project Ga0187893, IMG submission 139574) | White microbial mat communities from a basaltic lava cave in the Kipuka Kanohina Cave System on the Island of Hawaii, USA - MA170107-4 metaG ...
CACCCGGGAGCGCAAACCGTGCTGGGGTACCATTACGAGCAAGGGCATGGGGTGCGGAAAGACTATGCGGAGGCCGTCAAGTGGATCCGCAAGGCGGTGGACCAGGGGTACGCGGACGCCATGTTTCATCTGGGCCGACTCTACACCACCGGGAAAGGGGTGAAACAGAGTGCGAGCACGGCGCGTGAGTGGTTTCGCAAAGCGGCGAAAGGCGGCAGCGCCGATGCGATCATTGCGCTTCGAAAGGAACGGGAATTTGAATTGGAGCAGCCCGCCCGGGAACAATTCACTCGTGCTCATGAAGCCTATAAGGCGAAGGATTACGCGCGAGCGGCGACGCTCTATCGAGCCGCGGCCAACGCGGGCAATGCGGGTGCACAAGAGTCGCTCGCCGTGCTGCTGCGGACGGGCCAAGGGGTCCCACAGGATGTACCTCAAGCCGTCAGGTTGGCTCGTCAGGCCGCCGAACAGGGCCACAGCCGCGCGCAGGCTCAAGTAGGGTTCAGCTATCAGATGGGCGAAGGGGTGCCCGAGAATTGGACCGAGGCGGCGAAATGGTGCAGGAGAAGTGCGCAGCAATTCGATAAGTTGGGTCTGTATTGCTTGGGACAAATGTACCAGTTTGGGATTGGAGTACCACAAGATAGGGAGCGCGCGTACAAGCTCTTCGACCGCGCCGAGGATCAGGGCGATGGACAGTCAAAATTCTTCGCGCAGTGGCTCCGCGTCAAGGACAATTGTATCGGGTATCGAAATGAAAAGGAGCGAGAAATATTCCTATTCATCTGTGCCGAACCCAAGGGGACGGCATTTGCCAATTCGCACGAGCGGAATATGTGGTTGTCGAAGGAAAAAAACAAATTTGAAGCCGAGAACATTCGCCCGATGAGCGATGAATACGGCAAAGGGGGCTGCGGAGCCGCCGGCGGAACCTGGGGCGGAGGCGGCTGCCGCGGAGAGGGCGGCCGCACGTTCGATCCCTCGCAGCAAGATCGCTATGGCCGGCCTTTGTGGTAGCCCGACCTCAGATGAAATGGAGGCAGGGCACAATATGGAAACGCCGTGGGGGCGGTTGACAGGCAGGTCCGGGGCATCTAGGATGCCGACCTTGAGCGATTGAACCTCATGTCGTTGCGTCAAAAAGGAGGAGCCCATGCGCCGTCTTAGCGCCGTCTTCGTTGCAATGGTGTTGCTGAGTCTCGCCCCGGGATGGGCCTCCGCCGGGAACAAGATTGAGCTGACGGAAAGTGAGATGGATGAGGTCAGCGCGGCGGGGGCTGACGGATTTCTGGGCGTGTTGCTCCTTCAAAATCCTTGGATCAGGAGCATCGCCTTGGCCACCAACAGTCCTCTCCACGTCACGGTCAATGGGGTGACGGCGCGGACCGTCAATACATCCTCGCCTCCTAACAGCTCGTTTCAACCAATTGCGCTCATAAACCAGACTAAGGGGATCGGTACCCAGAATGGCCTCTCCCTCCCCTTGATCCAGAAGACGAACTCGTCTGTCTACGGGTTCCAGCCACCAGTACCACTCACGCCACCGGCTGTGCCGACCGTTTTCAAGTTCAGGTTCTAGATGCTACTTCACTTTTGAGAAATCGGCCTCGAATTCCTGCAGCTTGCCGTCGGGGAAGTAGACCTGGATCTTGGTCTTGGCGTTGGGGTCGAAACTGTCGTAGGCGAACCGGGCCGTGAACCGTGACCGGTAGGCCGGACCTTGGCCCTCGTTTTTCCGTCCACGCTCCGCGGGGCTCACATCCGCCGGCTTGATGTTCTTCGAGCCCTGCTGGAATGCCACCTGGGCACCCTCCGCAAAGTACTCGTCATCCCCACAGAGCTGGATTTCCACCTCGAGATTCGGCATGTCCAGGTACTTCTGGATCTTGTCGTCGGGCATCCGGACGTCGGACTTCTGTTTCTTGGATTCCGTGGCTTCCTTCCGGCCGAAGGACTCCAGCCAATGGCGCTTCGTGCGGAGGACTGCGCTCAGGCCGCAGGGATCCTTTTCCGGATCGGCTCCCACGCGGGTCGCCAGCGCGGCCTGCTGGAGCACTTTCTTGACCTCCTCCGGCGTGTTCGCGGCTTCCATCGGTCCGCGGCCGGCCGCCAGCGACTTCTTCGCGTCGTCCATGGTGAGCTTCACGTCAATGCCGTACGCCGGTTCAACCGTCATTGTCCCTGTCAATCCCAGCAGGCCAAGAACCACAATACCGCTCGGCCTTCCCGCGACAATTATCCTTATAAAAGAGCCTGACTGCATGAATCCCCTCCTTCGAAAGAGTTCTCGTCATTGTAAGGAAACGCCTGCATCAAAACAAGCAAAGCTGGGCGCGAATCAGGCCTTGGACTCGTCGGTCACATCGAAGCGTTTCCAATTGGGATAGGGCTTGTTTCGGTAGAGTTCTTCGACATCGAGGGGGAGCGTCACGCCCCGGTGCTGGAGCAGGCGGGCGACGAGTCGAAGCGGCAAGCCGACCACGGCGGGATAGTCCCCCTCGATCCGGGATACGAGATCTCCGCCAAGTCCCTGGATGGAATAGGCCCCGGCCTTGCCCATGCCCTCGCCCGACCGGAGGTAGGCCTCCGCCTCGGCCTCGGAAAAGTCCCGCATCCAGACCTGGACGGTCTCGACCGCCACATCCCAAACCAGGTCGGCGGGCCGGCCAAGGGCGACGGCTGTGTGGATCGTGTGGGCGCGTCCTCGGAGTTGCTTCAACATGGCAGCCGATGCGGCCGGGTCGGCCGGTTTGCCCAGGATGTCCGCGCCCACCGAGATCAACGTGTCGCTGGCGAGGATCAGTGCCTCCGGAAAGTGCTGGGCACAGGAGCGGGCCTTCTGTTCGGCGAAGAACCTGGCCTGTTGCTCCGGGCCTGCCTCGCGCGTGAACTGTTCGACGAAAGTCGGCTCGGCGACCTCGAACGGGATCTGCAGGAGCCTGAGCAGTTCGTACCGGCGGGGAGAAGTGGAGGCAAGAATCAGGCGCATCAACCTACAGAGAAAGGCAGGAGGATGGCAGCCCGATCGAGGTCTCCTCGAGCCCTGGGGAGTCTTCCGACGATCCGGGAAGATATTCGGCGATCAGACGTTCGACGTCCGCGCTCGAGGAAGCCCGGACCATCCGGCCCCGCATCGCGGCGGCATGGCGAAAGCCTTTGCAGTACCAGCCCAGGTGTTTGCGCAGGCGGGGAAAACGCTCTTGGCCGAAGATCTCCTCGAACCGGCGTGCGTGGCCCAGCATGACCTCAAACCGGTCCGCCAGAGCCATGTCCGGGTCCAGGACGGGCGCGAGGTTATCACGGCAGGCTGCCCGCGCCGTCTCCTTGCTTCGGAAGAACCAGGGGCTCCCGAGGGCACCGCGTCCGACGAGAACACCATGGACTCCGTAAGCCCCGCTCTCCTGCACGCGACGAACGACGTCCTGCAAGGTTTGCACATCGCCGTTACCCAGCAGGAGCGTGCTCGTACCGCTGGTGAGGCGGGCGGCTCGTCCGATGGCGGACCAGTCGGCCTCTCCTCGATACATCTGTTCCAGGGTCCGGCCGTGAACCGCAATGACCGCCGGCTCCTCCTCGAGCAAGTGGCTGACCCAACTCTCGATCACGACCGAGTCGTACCCGATCCTGGTCTTGACTGAGAGTGGGATAGTCCTGCGCGGCGCCGCCGGTTGACCGGTCCGCTTCAGGTTCATGGCGGCGATCAACTCGGCCCGCGCCGGTTTGAGCCCGGTGGCGGTCAGGGACTGGCCTGCGGCCCAGTCGGCGATGCCCTGTCGAGCGGCGCGCATGAGCGCGTGGGCCAGGTCCGGGGTTCGGATCAACCCGGCGCCGGAGCCAGAAGAGGCCACGTTGCGGGAGGGACACCCCATGTTGATATCCAGACCGTCGAACCCGAGTTCACAGACGACGTGGGCGGCCTGATAGAACAAGGCCGGGTCCTTCCCGTACAACTGGGCCACCACCGGCCGTTCGAGGTCGCTGTAGAGGAGCGAGGACAGGAGAAACTCGGGCCCTCGGCAGATGTCACCGACGCTGGTGAATTCCGTGACGCTCACATCCGCCGGGCCCTGCTGGGCGACGATCAGCCGGAAGGCGGCATCGGTCACTCCGTCCATGGGCGACAAACCGATGATCGGTCGCGGGAGCTGCTGCCAGAAATTCATGAGGCCTCAAGTATAGAGAGCTGACATGTTAGCAAGCTGACAGGCTGACAAGTAAAAACCAAACAGAATTCGTTAAACCTGTCAGCTTGTCACCGTGTCAGCCTGTGAGCCAGTCTCCACCCGTTCACAGGCCGCCTGGTAGGCATTGCGCAGGTCGGTTGCCTCGCGAGTCGCCAATCCAAGGGCGTGGGGGAGTCGTTCGCCCACGAATTCGACGAACCGGCCGAGCTTCAAGAGAAAAAAGTCGTAGGAGTCCTCGATCCGGCGCGGCTCGCGGAACCAGTACTCTACGAAAAGGGCAAGAGGAATACCCACCCGATCCAAGTCTTTGCAGGTCTCCGGGAACATGTCCCGCAACTCGCCGCCCCAGTGGAGGATTTCATGCCGCAGGTATTGGTGGCGATAGGCCTCCAGCGCGCCAGACTCAAGCCATCGGCAGGGGAGCTGAACGGAAGCCGGGCCATCCAGTCCCGCCACGGCCCTGGCGTAGGCCTCGTATTGCCGGCGGAGGTCGCGGCGATCCCCGGTCATGACGCCTTGCGCTGATCGTGGCTCCTGATCCCACCCTCGGGACGAAGCCCCTGACAGGGATGGTGCCGGGGTGCTCCCTGCCCACCAACGGAATCGGTCGCCGAACTGTTCGAACTCCCGAACGGTCTGCGGAATGGCTTTGGTATCGACCTCCAGCGCGATTCCCTTGGCCTGTTTCAGTCGCGGATGAGAAAGGATCTGCTCCAGCATGTCGAAGAGGATCGCCGGAATAGGGGCGCCATGCGCATCAATCCACCAGGGAAGCTCTCCGGGAACGGGAAGCGTCGAATCTTCAACGGGCGTCGCATCATGAACCGCAAGGCCGGCAACATGCAGGTGGACGACTCGTTCGAGCGGGAAGCGGTCCAAGAAGTCGGCCACAAAGTCGCGGAGGGGATGTCGCCTCCATTCACCCGAATAACGGTACACGGTCCAGACATGGCCCACGTCGAGCACCAGGCCGCAAGGAGCCAGTTCCGTCACCCGGTGAAAAAACTCCGCCATGTCGAGATCGCCGAATCCAAAATAAGTAAGCGGCGGTGTTTCCAGGAGGAACAAGGGACCTTCCCGATCCGGCCCGTCGCCGAGCTGATCCAGCCGACGCTGTACCCACCGGATGTTCTCGGCCGAGACTTCAGCCCCCGCTCGCGTGAATAAGGGAGGCAGATATGTCCCGAACGAATAGCCTGCGATTTGCTTGGAGGCGCCCTCGAAGTTGGCCCAATGACTCCCCAGGGTTTGCGTGTGCCGGGCGGCCGTGATGACTTCCGCTTCCGCCTGAGATTGAATCGAGTCATCCGGCTGGGTCACCCAGAGGCCCTCCGCGTGGTACTCCAGGAGGGTTGACGGCAGGCGCCGGCGGACCTCGGCCAAAGCCGGCGTCGCGGCCTTGAAAATCTCCAGATAGCCGTATGCAAGCCCGGCCCGTTGCAGGGCGTCCAGCAACTCAAACAGGTCAGGCTGGTAGACGTCCACGGACAGGCCAAGGCCGTGGTGCGGAATCCGCGCTGCTCGCCGGTGAAACTCCTGGTCAATGACCGTCATGGATACCTCAAAGGGCACACAGGGCGCTAGCCCGCCTTATTCATGAGCGCTTCTGCTGCAATCGCGGATCCGCTGCTGCGACAAGCCTGCAGGCCGGCGGGCTCGCCACTCAGTCGGTCAACATACTGCACGAGTATGCCTCCCTCCCTCGCGGCTCCGCACGCCGGTCTCGCGACGCGGCTCCGCACTTTCGCGACGAACCGTCATGAATAAGGCGGGCTAGGCGAGGGATAGTGTACCGGTCGGGCGCAGAATTTTACAAGGCTGTAACGCCAATGCGACATGGCCTTATCAGGGGTTTGATACCGTAGCATCGAGGCATGGGCGGGGCTTTTGACCGATCTGGGATTGCTTGGTACGATGACAACGAGACTCAACAGTGATCGTGAAGCGCGGTTGGATATGACGAACGAGAATGCCATTCAGCAGATACAAACTCTCTTGGAGAGTCCTGAGGAGGACCTGAGAACGGTGTTGCTCAAGGAGATGCTCTTGAGCGTGCTCCGTCTGAAAGACTCCCGCCTGGATACCCTGGACATCAAGATCCTGAACCGGACCCTGAAAGAGTTGCGCTACGCCTTCCGTGTCTTCGAACCCTACCGCGATCGCCCCAAAGTCAGCATCTTCGGGTCGGCGCGAACGGTGCCCGATGACCCCAACTACCAGCTCGCCAGTCGGTTCGGGCGCCGGCTCGTCGAGCGCGGCTTCATGGTGATCACGGGCGGGGCCGACGGGATCATGCGGGCGGCCCAGGAGGGCGCGGGACGGGAGAACAGTTTCGGGGTGAATATTCTGCTGCCCTTCGAGCAGGGCGCCAACTCCACCATCGCGGACGATCCCAAGCTCGTCAACTTCAAGTACTTCTTCACGCGGAAATTAATGTTCGTCAAAGAAGCGCAGGCCGCCGCCCTGTTTCCCGGCGGATTCGGGACCCATGATGAAGGGTTCGAGGTGCTGACCCTGGCGCAGACGGGGAAGTCGGACCCCAAACCGATCGTCTGCCTTCAAGCCCCCGGCTGTGACTACTGGTTTCACTGGCGAGACTTCATCCTCGATCAACTCCTGGCTCATCGGCTGATCAACGAGGAGGATCTGAGCCTGATCAAGATCGTCGAATCCGAAGAAGCGGCGCTGGAAGAGATCGAGACCTTCTATCGGCACTACCATTCCCTCAGGTTCGTGAACGGGCACCTGGTGATGCGGCTCAAGGTCCCGCTCACGGAAGAGCAGCTCGCGCTGCTGAACCGGGAGTTCAGTGATCTATTGATGGCCGGGGTGTTCGAGCAGCGCGAATGGCTGCCGGCTGAGAGCGACGAGCCGGCCCTCCAATCCCTGCCCCGCCTGGTCTTCCGCTACAATCGGCGGAGCGCGGGACGATTGCGACAACTCATCGATCGCATCAACGCCTTCCCCTCGCCCTCGCCCGCGGTCATCCCTTCACGGGCAGCCTAGCTCCGCCGGTCTCCATTTCGTCTCCCTCTCACCTCATGGTATGCTGTCAGCCGGTTGATGATGCGCATCCCTCCACAGAGCAGGTCCTCAGCTCCGCCTGACCTTGTGCTGTATCACGCCGAGTGTCTCGATGGCTTCGGCGCCGCCTGGGCTGTGTGGAAACGGTTTCCGGCGGCCCAGTTCATCCCCGTGAAACATGGCTGTCCTCCTCCAGCCGGCCTCGCCGGTCGGCATATCCTCATTGTCGATTTCAGTTATGCGCGGGCGATGCTGGAAGCAATCGCGGCCGAATCCGCGAGCCTTCTGGTACTGGACCACCACATCACCGCGGAGAAGGCGCTGGCTGGTCTGCCGTTCGCCTATTTCGACCAGACCAAGTCGGGGGCGGTCCTGGCCTGGGAATGGGCGCATCAGACGGACGCGCCGTGGCTGCCCCGATACATCCAGGATAAGGATTTATGGCAGTGGGCGCTGCCGCTGAGCCGGGAGATCAACGCGGCGCTGAACTCGTACCGCTTCGACTTCAAGCTCTGGGATGGCTTGCAGCAACAGACGCTGGAGGCGGAAGGGACGGCGATCCTCCGCTATGAAAACGAAACGGTCGCCAAAATCGTCGCGCATGCCGTGCTGCTTCCCTTTCAGGGCGAGACGGTGCCGGTGGTGCAGAGCGGGGTGCTGACGAGTCAGATCGGGGAGCGTCTGGGTCGGGAGTACCCGGCCTCGCGGTTCTGCGTGATCTGGCATGACAAGGATGGGCGCCGCTACTACAGCCTCCGTTCGCGCTCCGACGGGATCGATGTGGCCGCGATCGCCATGGCGTTCGGCGGGGGCGGTCATACCCACGCTGCCGGCTTCTCGGTGCCGCTGGATGCGAGTGTCCCAACTCCTTTTGCACCCATTGAAACACTGAGACAACGGTAGACGAGTGGCCAGTCGTGATCGGGTTGGCTGACAAGCTGACAGGAGTACAGGCTGACATCCGAAACTTGTCAGCCTGTCAGCATGCATCCTTAGTGCCCCTGCTCCTTATTGCCTCCAGCCCCAAGGGGCGGCAATGATTCCCCTCCAAGACGATAATCCGACCGAATCCACCCCGGTCGTGACAGTCGGGTTCATCGCGGCCTGCACGCTCGTTTTCCTTTACGAGGCCTCGCTGCCGGAGCGGCTGGTGGAGGCGTTCGTGTTTCAATATGGGGCCGTTCCCGCCGTGCTGTTCGGGCGGGCCTCTCTTCCCCCCGAGGTCGCCGGGTTCCCGGCCTATGCCAGCCTCTTCACGAGCATGTTCATGCACGGCGGGTGGATGCACCTGATCGGCAACATGCTGTATCTCTGGATCTTCGGGAACAATATCGAAGACGCGATGGGGCATGTCCGCTTCATCATCTTCTACCTGCTCTGCGGTATCCTGGCGGCCTTCAGCCACGCGCTCACCGATCCGTCTTCCACGGTTCCGATGGTCGGGGCCAGTGGGGCCATCTCGGGTGTGCTGGGCGCCTATTTGTTGCTGTTTCCAAAGGCTCAAGTGCTGGTCCTCATCCCGCTCGGGTTTGCCAGCCGAATGATGTATGTGCCGGCCGGATTCGTCCTGGGGCTCTGGTTCGTCATGCAGCTCCTAAGCGGCGGGATGAGCCTGGGGCGGGAGGGGGGCGGTGTCGCCTTCTTCGCCCACGTCGGAGGCTTCCTCGCCGGCATGGCCCTGATCGGCCTGTTCAAGCGTCCCGATGTGAGCTTTTTTGCCAGGCGCCGACATAAGTCATGGGGGAGTTCAGAGTGGTAGAAAGCACATCCATACCGCCCGAACTCCAGTCCAAACTCGACCACCTCCCAGAACAGCCCGGCGTGTACCTCATGAAGAATGAGCGCGGGGAGATCCTGTACATCGGGAAGGCGGCGGTCCTGGCGGGCCGGGTGCGCTCATACTTCCAACGGGGCGGCGACCACACGCCCAAGACCGCCCTGCTCGTGAGCCAGATTACGGATCTGGAAACGATCGTGGCCCGCTCCGAGTTGGAAGCGCTGATCCTGGAGAGCAACCTGATCAAGCGCCACCGGCCGCGCTTCAACGTCGTGCTCCGGGACGACAAGCAGTACCCCTATCTCCGGTTGCCGATCAAAGAGAACTTTCCCCGCCTCTCGATCGTGCGCCGCGTGCAGAAAGACGGGGCGCTCTATTACGGCCCCTACGTTCCGGCCGGGGCGATGCGCGAGACCCTCAAGGTGATCCGGAAGGTGTTTCCGCTTGCCACCTGCGAGATCGTGATTGACGGGACGGCGGAACGGGCCTGTATCGAGTTCGAGATCAAGCGCTGTATGGCCCCCTGCATTGGGAACCAGACCCGCGAGGAGTACCACCGGATCGTCAAGCAAGTGCGGATGTTCCTGGAGGGACGGGACACGGAGTTGCTGGACGGCCTGCGCGCCGAGATGGAGGCGGCCGCCGACCGTGAGCAGTTCGAGGAGGCGGCGCGGCTGCGGGACCGCATCTTCAAGATCGAGCGGACACTGGAGAAGCAACGGGTCGCCCAGACTGCGTCCACCGATCAGGATGTGATCGGTCTGGCTCGTCAAGGGGCGGCGGTGGACCTTCAGATGCTGTTCGTGCGCGGCGGGTTACTGATCGGACGTAAAGACTTTTTCTGGCCGCAGGGGGCCGATAGCTCCGACGAGGAACTGGTCCGGTCGGCCATCGAGCAGTTTTACAACAAGGACGTTCAGCCGCCCAAGGAATTGCTCGTGCCCACGAAGCTCGAGGAGGCGCCGCTCATTGAAACCTGGCTCTCTGATAAGAAGGGGGAAACCGTCAAGGTGGTTGCACCCGAGCGGGGTGTCAAGCACCAGCTCCTCCTGCTGGCGGAGGAGAATGCGGCGGCGGCGGTGGCCGACCATCTCCGTAATGAGGAAACCGATCGCCAGGCGGGGGAAGAGCTCAAGCGGCTGCTCAAGCTCGACCGGCCTCCGCGCCGGATCGAAGGCTTCGACATCTCCAACACGATGGGCGAGCAGTCGGTCGCCTCGATGGTGGTGTGGGAGGAGGGGCAGGCCAGGAAATCGGACTACCGCAAGTTCCGCATCCAGACCGTGGCGGGAGCCAACGACTTCGCCAGCATGCAGGAGGCAGTCATGCGCCGGTACGGGGAGGCGAATCTCCCCCTCCCGGATCTCGTGCTGATCGACGGGGGCCTGGGCCAATTGGCGGCCGCGATGGACGGCCTCAAGCAGGTCGGGCGTTCCGGCCTCCCGATCATCGGATTGGCGAAGGAACGGACAGGACGATCCGGCCAGGAGAAGAAAGAAGAGCGCCTTTTCATCCCGGGGCGCAAGAACCCGATTATCCTGGCTCCCGCGTCTCCCGCCACACATCTGCTCCAGCGCATCCGGGACGAAGCGCACCGCTTTGCCATTACCTATCATCGCAGGCTCCGCGGCAAGGCCCTGGTGGCCTCGCGCCTCGACCAGATCATCGGGGTGGGGGAGATCAGGCGCACCCGCCTGCTTCGGGAGTTCGGGAGTCTGGAGAAGATTGCCGCCGCCACGGATGAGGAACTCCGTGAAGCAGCCGGCGTGAACGCCAAGACCGCCGGAGAGATCCGGAAGGCCTTGCATCAGGAGTGATCGACCCTCACCCCGTGGCCAGTTGCGCCATCATTGCGGCGGGGTCCCAGTAGCCCCAGAGCGTCTGAATTTTACCCTGGTCATTGAATTCAAAAACATCGATGCCTTCAATGACCACCGGGCGACCGTTCGTTCCGGTGCCGCGGCCGGTGAACTTCACGGCAACCCGGTTCCCCCTCACGAAGACATGGTCTTGCGTGAGGTCGATGGTTTTGAAGGTGCTGCCGAGGCCCTGAAAAAACCGGCGCAGGGCCGCATGGCCCTGGAGCGGCACCGGCGCTGCCGGCTCATGACTGGTGGCATTGTCCCCGAAGCAGGCGACCCAGCCTTCTACGTCCTTCGTGCGGAAGGCGGCAAAGTACTTGGCAACCACCGAGCGAATCGTGTCAGATGACATGCGTTTCTCCTTCGTGATGCGCTCGTCTCGAGCGCGCGGATCTTCGATTCAGAACTGAGGGCTGACCGCTGACAGCTTGTCCTTAGGATCTGCGTGGCGCGCGGCCCTGCCGGATGCATCCTACCCAGTCCTGGGTCCGGTCCGCGAGCAAAAAATTCGCGTGGAAATCCGGGCCGCATCCGGGCTAGGATAGCCCCGCCTTTGAGCGCCTGCCGGCATTCACCAGGGAGGGTGACGCCATGCCGATCCTGCTTCCCCTCGAGCATCACATTCTGGAGAAGGGGTGCCTTGAGCACCGCCCGTTCGGCTCGTGGCCGGACGGGGAGAAGATTCGCGACGTCAGCGGTGTCGTCGTCCGCGCCAACGTCGAGTATCTGGAGGAGGTAGTCGGGCGCGCCCAGGGTGCCGAGGCCGGGAAGCGCACGGTCGAGGAATTGTGCCGCCGGCTGAATGAACGCATCCGCGATCCGGCCTACCACGTCACCCCGCCCTTCCTGAAGAACATCTGGCACAGCTACTCCTATGAGTTCGCCGCGTTCCTCGGCGAGTTCTGTCTCCTCCTGTCCGGCGATCCCCGCTTCCAGTTCAGAATGGCGTCGGAGAAGTTCCTCCCGCCGCTCATCCAGACCTTGGCGCGGCCCTTCTCGGTCGCTCAGATTTACAGCATGTTCCCACACTTCGGGGAGAAGTTCGCCAAGGGCTCATTGCACTTCGAGGTGGTACGGGTGGTCGAAGGCTCAGCCATCCTGCGGATGCGGCTGGCCGACCATGTCGCGCGGCAGTTCGGCTCCCACCGGAAGGCCTGCGCCATGCTGATCTGCCAGGCCTCCAAGGCCGGGCTGGCCTCGGTGCCGAAGCAGATCCATCATCTGCAGCCGGCCACAGTCACCGACCGTGCCTGCATGGCCGAGGGGGACGACGCCTGTGAATGGGAATTTCGATGGAAGCCGCAGGAGTATCGCCACCATATCGCCAAACCAGCGGGTCCTCTGGTGGGCGGGGTTATCGGCGCCTTAGCCTGGCTCGGTCTCCGGCTGCAGTATCCCGCTATGGACTCGGCGGAGACGGCGGCATTAGTCCTGTCCCCGGCCGCAGCGGGGTGGCTCACGGTTGTCGCTTGGCGGTTGGCACGGACGGCCGGGCGGCAGGAGCGGCTCCTCCAGGAACAGATCCACGAGCAGGAGCAGAAGCACGAGGCGCTGCGCGAGGCCTACCTGGAGATGGAGCAGCGCGCGGTGGAGCTCAACCGGGCCTTCGAGGGGTTCGTCCAGGCAAGCGTCACTGCGATCGAGAGCCGCGACCCTGTCACCAGCGGCCATTCCAACCGTGTGGCTGTCCTCACGTGTGGATTGGCGGAGGTGGTGGACCGTCTCGCGGCCGGCCCCTACGCCTCGGTCGGGTTTACGGGCGAGCAGATGCAGGAGCTCCGCTATGCCGCCTTGCTGCATGATTTCGGAAAGGTCGGGGTCCGCGAGCACCTGTTGCTGAAGGCCGAGAAGCTCCAGCCAGCCCAGCTCACCGAGTTGCGCGGGCGGTTCGAGCTGATCAAGAAGTCGCTGGAACTGGGCGCGTTGCAGCAGAAGCTGGCTCTGATGTCACAGGACAATGAGACGGGGCGGGAGGCTCTCTTGCCCCATATTGACCTGGATCTCCGACGGAGGCTGGGGGAGACGGATGACGTCCTCGGCTTTCTCCTGCAGTGCAATCGGCCGACGGTGCTCGCCGAAGGCGACTTTGCGAGCTTGGCGCAGATCGCCGCCCTGACCTACGACGCCGGCGATGGTCCCAAGCCGTATCTCACCCCGGAAGAAGTCGAATGCCTCTCGATCCGCCGCGGGAGCCTGACCCCAGCGGACCGGCGCGAGATCGAGGGCCATGTCACTGCGACCTACGAGTTCCTCTGCGCGATTCCGTGGAGCCGGTCCCTCCGGAATGTGCCCCTGATCGCATACGGCCATCATGAGAAGTTGGACGGGGGTGGGTACCCGCGCGGCATCGCCGGCCAAGAAATCTCCCTGCCCACCCGCATGATGACGATCAGCGATATCTATGATGCGCTCACCGCGGTCGATCGGCCCTACAAGCGAGGGTTGCCGCCGATCGCCGCGCTCGACATTCTGCATGACGAAGCGCGCACCGGGAAACTCGACGCCGATCTGCTGCAGGTCTTCGTGGAGGCGAAGGTGTATGAGCGGATCGGGCGTCAGCCGCCGGCTGAGGAGGGGTGATGGATCCGGACGGGCTCAGGGCGAATGGGTAACAAGCTGAATATCCGGGAGGGTCGCACCGGACGATGTGGTGGATAAGCGTTGGACTTTGAAGTAGACTTGCCCATCAATTAAAGGGGGTCATATGGAATTCGCATGGTTCATCTTAATCGGTCTGGCGGCCGGATGGCTGGCGGGGCAGTTGATGAAAGGCGGCGGGTTTGGCGTCATTGGAGACATCATTGTCGGAGTGATTGGCGCGTTGCTTGGCGGGTTTATTTTTCGCACGCTAGGTGTATCCGTTGGTGGTGGGTTGCTCGGCAGCCTGATCGTCGCGACGGTTGGCGCCATTGTCTTGATATTTCTGTTGCGCTTGGTCAAGAAAGCATAGCAATTCTCCTCATTCCTGCCAGTATGGTGTCCAAGCAAGGGCGACGAGTTTGACGGAGATGTTCGACTTATTCGGCTTGACTGAAACGGTCTCCAGAGGGGCGGTCAGGGGATCGGTGGCCTGGGCCAGGGCCTCGGTCTCAGTCCGGAACTCGGCATCGAGGGCTTCCCGCTGCTTCAGGATCGCCTCCTCGTTCTCCTCGGCGCGGGCCACGTCCTTTGCGTCCTGAATCGAGCGGCCGAGCCCGCGCGCGGCGGAGGTCGCCTTTCCCACCGAAGTCGCGCTGATTGTCTTCCGTCCCAGGAAGGCCCCAAGCAGCGAGGCGCCGACCGAGATGGCCGTCTGCACATACTGCTGCTTGGCCTGTTCCGCCTCCCGCTCTTTCGCCTGTCGGGCCCGGCGAAGGCGATCTTCGAGGGCCAGGAGTTTCGGCTCGTACTTCTTGCGTAACTGGGCCGTCTGCCGGTCGCGCTGTTCACGGGCCAACTCCTGCAGCCTGATCCGGAAGTCCCGCTCCGACTCACCTGGGGTGGACACTTGCTTGAACGTCGGGCTCCTGAAGAGTTCCAGTTTCTGTGTCCGGTACAGCCAGGCAGCAAAGTCTTTCCCCCAGGCGTCGTAACTCTTGGCCTTCCCCGCGGGCGCGGGCAGGGCCGCATACTGGGCTGTTGCCTCCGGCGACCTCTCGAGATCCGCCACGGCAAAGTCAGCCTGTGTCGCGTCGTCCCAGTTCACCGGGACGGGTCCTTCGGTGATGGGGGCGAGCCACGTCAGATCGCGCGTGGCATCCACATTGGCCTTGGCGTCAGCGAAGCGGATCTGTCCGGATCCCAGAAGCCTGGGTTGGTAGACCAACTGACTGCCGCTCGGCTGCGCCCCGCGGACCGGGATGAAGTACTGGGGGACGTCGGGCTGTACGATGGGACGTGAGGTGTGAGGGGTGAGGCCCGCCGCGGGGCGAGACGGGCGAGACGAGCGGGACGTGCGAGAAAGGTCAGAATCGATGACTTCACCAGGCTCTTGCCTCTCGCTGCGCGCCTCCTGCATGAGCAACTTGATCTGGGTGCGGGTCAACGGTCCACGGAGGTAGGAGAGGGCCCAGCGACTCTCGAAGACCTCCGGGATGTCTTCATGGACGTTGTTCAGGAGGAAGATGCGCGTGCCCAATCCGGCCAGTAGTTGCTCCATGCGGCGGCGATCAAACGTGGCTCCAGTGCCGGTTGCCGCGCCTTCCAGTCCGTCCAGCACGCGGGCCTTGTCACGCTCGGTCTGCAGGCGGCCGATGAACCAGGTACCCGTGTTCGACAACCCTTTGTAATCCAGGTCCACCGGGTTCTGTGTTGCCAGCACCACGCCGACCCCGAAGGCACGGGCCTGCTTCAACAGGGTGAGCAGGGGGGCCTTGGAGGGCGGGTTCGCCACGGGCGGGAAGTAGCCGAAGATTTCATCCATGTACAGAATCGCCCGCAGGCTGGTCGTGCCGGATTGTCCGCGCATCCACCCCAGGGTCTGGCTCAATAGGAGGGTGACGAAGAACATGCGTTCGGCGTCGTTCAAGTGGGCGATCGAGAAGATCGAGATTCTCGGTTTGCCTTCCGGAGTATGGAGCATCCGATCGATGTCCAGTGCTTCACCCTCCATCCAAGTGGCGAACCCGGGGGCCGCCAGGAGGTTGTTCAACTTCATGGCCAATGCGAACCGATCTTTGGAGGCGTAAAACGAGTCCAGGTCGAGCACCCCGATCTTCGCGATTGGGGGAGTCTGGATCTGCTGGATCAGCGTCGCCAGGTCGAGGTCCTGCCCCTTCCGCCAGGCGGTGTCCAGAATCGTCGAGAGCAGGATGTGCTCGCGGCTCTGGATCGGATCGGCCTCGACCCCCAGGAGTCCGAGGAGGCTGGTGACCGTGGTGCTGATCCGTTCCCGGAGTAGTTCAGGATCGTCGAGAATCTTCTGTGAGGGGGCGGCGAACGATTTGAGAATCGACACGGGCAGGCCGGCATTGCTGCCGGGGGTGTAGATCGCAAAGTCGGCGGACTCGCGTAAACGGGCGATCCGCTCGCCATCCTGGCCCCATCCCGCGAGGCCCTTCTTCCAGAGATCAGCTTGTTGAGCCGCATAGTCGGACGGTGACAGCCCCTTCTTCCGGGCATCGTCCTCGTTGATCCAGGGGAGAAAGTCTTTGGCGCGGAGCTCCGGGAAGGTCAAGAGCAAATTGGCGAGATCGCCCTTGGGGTCGATGACGAGGGCGGGGATACCGTCAATGGCGGCCTCTTCGAGCAGGCTGAGGCAGAGCCCGGTCTTCCCGCTGCCGGTCATGCCGACGCAGACTGCGTGTGTCACCAAGTCCTTCGAGTCATAGAGTAACCAGCCTGGCTTTGGCTTCTTCGCGGCCAGATCGTAGGGGCGGCCGAGATAAAAGACGCCGAGCTTTTCAAAATCTTGCATACCACTCGCTCCTTTGAAATTACGCTGACAAGCTGACAGGCTCACAGGCTGACATCCGGTTCTTGTCAGCTTGCCAACTTGTCAGCCTGTCAGCCTCGCCTTATCCGATTCCTGCTTCCCTCAACACCTGTCCCGTGTACGACCGCGCGACCTTGGCGACCTGTGCCGGCGCGCCCTCGGCTACGATCTCGCCGCCTCGGTCTCCCCCCTCCGGACCCAGGTCGATCAGCCAATCGGCGTTGCGGATCACGTCCAGGTTGTGCTCGATCACGAGGACGCTGTTGCCGGTCTCCACCAGGCGATTCAGCACATCCAGCAGACGCTGGATATCGGCAAAGTGCAGCCCGGTCGTCGGCTCGTCGAGGATATAGAGGGTCCGGCCGGTCGCCCGCTTGGAGAGCTCGCGGGACAGCTTCACGCGCTGCGCCTCCCCCCCGGAAAGCGTCGTGGCCGACTGGCCCAGCTTGATGTAGTGCAGACCCACGTCATAGAGCGTCTGGAGCTTGGCTTTGACGGCCGGGATGTGCTGGAAGAACTCCAGGGCCTCTTCGACGGTCATGTTCAGGATCTCGGCGATGCTACGGTCCTTATGCTTGATCTCCAGCGTTTCCCGGTTGTAGCGCTGGCCTTTGCAGACCTCGCAGGTCACATAGATGTCCGGGAGGAAGTGCATCTCGATCTTGATCAACCCGTCGCCCTCGCAGGCCTCACAACGGCCCCCCTTCACGTTGAAACTGTACCGGCCCGGTTTGTATCCGCGGACGCGCGACTCGGGCAGGTTTGCGAACAGGTCCCTGATGAAGGTGAACAGGCCGGTGTAGGTTGCCGGGTTCGAGCGGGGCGTCCGGCCGATCGGCGACTGGTCGATGTCGATCACTTTGTCCAGCGCGTCGACGCCGGTCAGCTCTTTGCACCCGTCGATCTTCGGCTTCTTCTGATAGAGAAGTTGCGAGAGGGAGTGAAAGAGCACCTCCAGCACGAGCGTACTCTTGCCGGACCCGGACACGCCGGTGACGCAGGTGAACAAGCCCAATGGGATCCGGGCCGTGATGTTCTTGAGATTGTGCTTGCGGGCTCCCACGATGCCGAGGAAGCCCTTGGGCTTCCGTTCCCGCTTCGGCAGGGTGACCGTCATCTCCCCGCGCAGGTACTGGCCGGTGAGCGAGGTCGGGTCGGCCATGATCTCCAGCGGAGTGCCCTGGGCCACGATCTGGCCGCCGTGCGCCCCGGCCCCCGGGCCGAGGTCCAGGATGTGGTCGGCCGCCTGCATGGTCTCCGCATCATGCTCAACGACGACCACGGTGTTTCCCATGTCGCGTAGCCGGAGCAGCGTCTGGAGCAGGCGCCGGTTGTCGCGCTGGTGGAGACCGATCGAGGGTTCATCGAGGATATAGAGCACGCCTACCAGGCCCGACCCGATCTGCGTGGCCAGGCGGATGCGCTGGCCTTCCCCACCGGACAGGGTCGCCGCAGGCCGGTCCAGCGTGAGGTAGTCCAGCCCGACGTTCACGAGGAAGCCCAGCCGCTCGCGGATCTCCTTCAGGATGCGATGGGCGATGAAGCGTTCCCGCTCCGTCAACGTCAGCGCGTCGAAGAAGTCCGCGGCCTCCAGGACCGAGAGTTGGGTGACCTCCGCGATCGACCGTCGCCCGATCTTCACGGACAGGCTCTCCGGCCGGAGGCGCGCACCCTTGCAGACGGGGCAGAGATCCAACAGGGTGAAGTCTTCGTCTTCGGGACAGCCCGGAGTCACGACATAGCCGATGCCGTCGCACGCAGGGCAGGCGCCGTGCGGGCTGTTGAAGGAGAACACGCGCGGGGCGATCTCGGGATAGCTCACCCCGCAGCGGATACAGGCCAGTTTTTCGCTGTACAGCAGCGTCTTGTCCCCGCTTGTCAGGACGCCCACCAGGCCGTCGGCCAGCTTCAGCGAGGTTTCAATCGAGTCGGCGAGGCGCTGCGCCAGGGCATCGCCGGGCTTCAGGACCAGGCGATCCACGACGATCTCAATGGTGTGCTTGCGCTGCTTGTCGAGAGTGATGTCCTCGCCCAAATCAACGATCTGGCCGTCCACCCGGGCCCGCACGTACCCGGCGCGCCGCATGTCCAGAAGTTCCTTCCGGTACTCGCCCTTCCGCCCGCGCACGATGGGAGCCAGGATCTGGAACTTGGTGCCTTCGGGCAGGCTCCGGATCGCGTCCACCATCTGCTGCACGGTCTGGGCCGTGATTTCTTCCCCGCACTGGAAGCAGAAGGGGCGGCCGATGCGGGCGAAGAGGAGGCGGAGATAGTCGTAGATCTCGGTGACGGTGCCCACGGTCGAGCGGGGATTGTGGCTCCTGCTCTTCTGCTCGATCGAGATGGCCGGTGAGAGCCCTTCGATCGAGTCCACGTCCGGCTTGCCCATCTGTTCGAGGAATTGACGGGCATAGGCCGAAAGCGATTCGACGTAGCGGCGCTGGCCTTCCGCGTAGATCGTGTCGAAGGCGAGGGAGGATTTGCCGGACCCGCTCAGGCCGGTCATGACGACCAGCTTATCGCGGGGAATGTCGACGTCCAGGTTTTGGAGATTGTGTTCGCGTGCGCCGCGAATGACGATTGAGCCGCTCATGGCCGCCGGATTATAACAAACGTTTCATCGTTCAAACGAGCATACATGGAGATGTTGAAAAAGTTGACCTTGAACCGAAAACAAGACGTGATGTATCGTCCGCAGGTCCTGCCACCGACCCGCCCGGCCGTGCTCACTGCGGAGATGGCAGGCCATTCGTCGTCAGTTGACCACTGACGCACCAGTCGCTGCTCCAGAAGTCTCCTCGTTGCGCGCGGCCTAGGCGCCCAGTTCGGTGTCACCCGCGGGCTCTTCCACTTTTGCAGCACCAGAGATTTCCAGCTCGGGGTTAGCCGTCCTCGTGTCTAGTGTAGTGATGCCTAAATGTCTTGACTTATCACGATCCTGTCTCCGTAATCCGCGGCCCTGCCTCCGTCATCCCCGCGAAAGCGGGGATCCATCTTCTCCAACAGCCCTGGATTCCCACTTCCGTGGGAATGACGAGGAGGGCGTGGGAAGCAGAGGGTTGGCAAGCGAAGGCGATCCTCACCAAGGTCGGCCAGGCCAAACAAGCCCTGGATAAGACAAGAACAGCATGAAACACTGCACTAGCTGGCTCGATTTATTCAGGTCTTTGGGATAGGCTACAGTACCACACGAGGGGACTGGCTACTTTTCATATTGGAGTTTGCGAGGAGTCGAAAAGTTGCCTGTCCCCCTCAAGTCACTGGGGGATAAGACTACCGCGGGGCGCACCATGAGACGTGGACTGTCATTCGGTCTGCCGATCTTGGTGATAAATGGATCACCACCGCTCTTCGTCGGGGACTTTCACGAAACCCTCTGCTAGAATTGGCACATCCATGAAAGCTCGTTCGGCGGTTTCAGAAGCAATGTCTTCGCCTCTCTTGGCTCGCTACCAGTATCCCATTCGCTGGCATTGCGGGAAGGGTGCGTGGACAGCCTGGCCGGTTGGGCTCCCGGTCATTGCCGTGGACACGACTAAAGAGAAAACTCGGCGACGACTGTACCGAGCCATTCAGAGTCACCTCAAGTGCCTGGTCGAGCGAGGGCTCCCGCTTCCACCCCATCCGCTAGGCAACTCCGGCCATCGGCGCGCTTGACTTTCGCGTCAGAGTTTTGCTTGAATAGCGCGCCTTTTCGCGGCTGCACGCAGGCGTGATCCAGTGTGGAGCCGGTGCGCATATGCCCCCCTCAAGTGATCCGTTTTACGCGGGCTTGGGGCAAGCGGTCCGGGTTGGGACCGAATTGCTGGCCGCCCTCATTGTGGGGGGCGGACTTGGATGGCTGGCTGATACCTACCTGTTCTCCACGCAGCCCTGGGGCATGGTGGTGGGATTGGTGCTCGGCGCGGCTGCGGGAATCCTGAATGCGTACCGCGCGGCCCAGCGGTGGCCAGGCTGAAGTGGTGTCTGCAACTCCATGAGAGGATGAGTCTTGGACAACCCCCTCCACCCCTTCGAACTGCATAACTTCATCGAGTTCTCCCTGTTCGGCCTGGATATCTCGGTTAACAAGGCGGTGATCATGATGTGGATCGTGATCGCGCTGGTGGGGGCCATCATGATCAAGGCCGGAACGAGCCGGGGGCTGGTGCCCGGCAAACTCCAGAGCCTGGCCGAAATCCTGGTGGACTTCATCCGCGGGATCATCCTCGACACGATGGGCAAGGACGGGATGAAGTTTTTTCCGCTGATCGCGACGTTGTTCTTGTTCATCCTATTCTGCAACCTGTTGGGGCTCATCCCCGGCTCCTACACGGTGACGAGCCAGATCGTGGTCACGGCGGTCTTTGCCTTGAGCGTGTACATCCTGAGCGTGGTGGTCGGGTTCGCGCTGCACGGCTTGAAGTTCATGGGGATCCTAGTGCCGCCCGGCACGCCGGCCTGGCTCCTGCCCCTGATGGTGCCCATCGAGTTGATCAGCCAGTTGGCCCGGCCCATCTCCCTGGCGGTGCGATTGTTCGCCAACATGACGGCGGGGCACGTGATCCTGGGGGTGTTGTTCGGACTCGGCATTACCGGAGGCCTCCTGATCGGCTGGCTGCCGATCGCCTTCACCGTGGCTATGAATGGATTGGAGCTGGGCATCGCCTTCATCCAGGCCTATATTTTCACCGTGCTGACCTGCGTCTACATCGGTGATGCGATGCATCTGCACGGGCACGAGGAACACGCGCATTGACTGCAAGGCTGTGACAAGTGACAAGCGACGGGTGACAGGAGAAACGTGAGCGGTTAGCGTAGAGATTGTGCACGAAACTCTAAAGTGGAGGGTCGAAGAAAATGGATTCTGCAGCATCAGCGTTATTGGGCATGGGGTTGGCGGCGGCCGGCTTCGCCGGGGCAGGGGTGGGGATCGGGTACATCTTCGGCAAGATGATCGAGGCCGTTGCGCGGCAGCCGGAGGCCGAAGCCCGGGTGGGCAAGTACATGTGGATCGGCTTCGCGCTGGTGGAGGCGATCGCGCTGTACGGATTGGTCATTGCGTTCATCATCATGGGATTGCGCAAATAGGATGCTGAAAACGGCCTCCAACTTTGTTCTCGGGCGCTCGAACCCCTCAACGTACTTCTCCAGTATGCCTCAGGGTCCTCGCGCCCTGCGGCCTCGTTGGACGACCGTTTTGAGCATCCTTTAGAGAGATAAAAAAATGCCACAGTTTGAGTCCCACTTTTTCTCGTCGCTGATCTTCTGGGAAATCGTTTCCTTCGGTGTCCTGTTCTGGGTGCTCTACAAATACGCCTTCCCGCCGATCCTGGAAACCCTGGAGACCAGGGAACGCAAGATCCGGGAGAGCTTGGAGCAGGCCGAGCGGCATCGGGCGGAAGCCGAACGCCGGATGCGGGAATATGAAGCGAAATTGGCCGCGGCGTCCAAGGAGGCCGAAGCTGTGCTCGTGGAGGCCAAAGAACGAGCGCAGCGGTTGCTGGAGGAAAACGAGCAGCGGCTGGTAGCCGAGGCCGAGCGGATCAAGGGAGACGCGACGCGCGCGATCGACCACGAGCGCAGGAGAGCGATTCAGGAGATCAGGACCCAGACGACCGATCTGGCGCTGCAGGTCGCGGAGCAGGTGGTGGGGCGGAGCCTCACCGACGCCGATCACAAAAGGCTGGCCGAGGAGGCCCTGCAGGCCATCGCGACGAATTACCGCCAGGGGTGATGGGTGTTAGGTGTCAGGTCTCGGGTCTCAGGGGTCAGGTTCTGACCAACACCCAAGACCAAACACCTGACACCTGACACCTGAAACCTCACGTCCCATTCCCCCCACCTTGCCGGTATCCTTCCAGATCCAGGGTTACGAACCGGTAACCGAGCTCTTTCAACCGGGCGCTGATCCTTGACCGGCGACCGACATCCAGCATTCCGGTCATTTCCCCTTCATCCAGTTCGATCCGTGCCGCCTCCCCCTGCTCCCGCACCCGGACCTGTCTGAACCCTTCCTGTATGAGCATGGCTTCGGCCTGCTCTACGCGGCTCAGCTTCTCGCGCGTGATCACGATCCCCCGCGGAATCCGTGAGGAGAGACAGGCCGCGGCCGGCTTATCCCAGGTGGAGAGTCCCAGATCCTTGGCGAGCGCGCGAACTTCGGCTTTGGAGAGCCCGGCTTCCACGAGGGGGCTTCGCACGCCCCACTCACGGGCGGCTTCGATACCAGGGCGGTCATCGCCCAGGTCATCCACATTGGTCCCGTCCACGATCGCGTCGATTCCCATCTCCTGCCGCATCTTGCCCAGCGCCCGATACAGGTCTGTCTTGCAATGGTAACAGCGGCCGGCGTCGTTCCGTGAGAACTCGGGGATTTGCAGTTGGTCGGTCTCGATGATGAGGTGCCGGGCACCGATCTCCGTTCCGACGAGACGGGCTGTCTCCAATTCGAGAGCGGGAAAGGTGGGCGAGACGGCTGTGACCGCGATGGCACGAGATCCCAGGGCCCCGTGGGCGACCTTGAGGACGAGCGTGCTGTCGATTCCCCCGGAGAAGGCGACGAGGACAGAGTCCATCTGCCGCAGGATCTGCTCCAACGTGGCGAGTTTCTCTGTCATGGGCATGGGGGTCATCGTTTATGGCTGACAGGCTGACAGAAGATCAGTGTATACGCTGACAAGAGAAATGGCTGACACGCTGACACTAACACCTGTTAGCCTGTCAGCCCCATCCTTAACAGTGCCTACTGTTTGACCTTCGCTTGCGCGAGATTTCCTACGAGCACCAGCGCGTAGCGGTCCGGGTGGAGGTATTTTTCGGCGACCCGCAGCACATCTTCCTTGGTGACCTTCTCGATCCAGCGCGGGTATTCGGTGAAATAATCCAGTCCCAAGCCGTAGAACTCCACCTGGCCGGCGACTTCAGCCAGCTTGGCGGTCGTGTCCAACCGAAGCGGGAAACTGCCCATGAGGTATGCCTTGGCGTCTGCCAGTTCGTCGTCCTTGACGGGAGCCTTACGGATACGCTCGAGTTCGTGAAGCACGCCGGCGATCGCCTGATTGGCCGCCTCGTTCCTGGTCTGGAGACTGACCAGGAAGGCGCCGGGCATGAGGGTGGCGTTGAACGAGCTGCCGACCCCGTAGGCGAGGCCCTGGTTATCCCGAATCTCATCCATCAGCCGTGAGGAGAAACCCCCGCCTCCCAGGATGTAGTTCATGACCAGCACCGGATAGAAATCCGGGTTTGTGCGGCTGATGCCCAGATGTCCCACGATGATCGTCGCCTGCGTAAGGTCCTTCTCGATGAACTTGGTCACCGGTTTCTCGATCGGAGCCGGGGTCCCGATCGTGCGCGCCGCGGTCATCCCCGGTTTCCACGTCCCGAAGTATTGCTCCACCAGCGCGCGGGCCTGCTCCACGGTCACGTCCCCGACGATCACGAGGATCATCTGGTTCGGCACGTATTCACGCGCGTAGAACGTTTGCACGTCGGCCCGGGTGATTCTCGTCAGGCTCTCTTCCGTGCCGGCCACCGGCCATCGATACGGATGGCCGTCGAACACCACCTTGTGGAAGGCCTTCGCCGCGACCAGTCCGGGGTCGTCCTGCTCGCTCAAGATCTGCGCCTGGGTCATGCTGCGGACCCGCTCCAACTCCGCCTCCTGGAATGCCGGACGGAGCAGAATATCGGCGAGGATCTCAAAGCCCAGCGTCAGGTCCTTTTTCAGAACACGGACGGAGGCCGTGGAAAAGTCCTCCGTTGCCTTGATGGCCAGGCTGCCGCCCACGAACTCGATTTGTTCCGCGATCTGCCGGCTTGAGCGGGTGGTCGTGCCTTCATCCAATAGGCCCGCAACGAGGTTGGCGAGGCCGGGCTTGTCCGGCAGGTCCTGTGCGGAGCCGGCCCTGATCAGAGCGTGTGCCTGGACGATCGGAA
>Ga0187893_10005063_pt1 | contig 24171 bp, 20 predicted proteins | sample MA1701074metaG_FD_139574 | JGI IMG/M metagenome (GOLD analysis project Ga0187893, IMG submission 139574) | White microbial mat communities from a basaltic lava cave in the Kipuka Kanohina Cave System on the Island of Hawaii, USA - MA170107-4 metaG ...
AGGCGCTTGCCGCGATGAAGGAGGCGAAATCCGTCGGTGCAAAACCGGTCCGTCGCGGGGTCTATCTCGTCATTCCGCGCCGGTCGGCTTTTGTCCGGACCGTCAAGAGCGTGCCGACGGGACGCGCCACAGCGGACGAACTGCGCCGCATGGCCTACTTTCAGCTTCAAAAGGACTCGCCGATCCCGGCGGACAAGCTCTACTTTCGCGTTTTGGCCGCGAACCGAAACGAGGGCAAGGCGGACCTGGACATTCTCGCGGTCCCCGCGGAGATCATCGAAAAGCGGATCTCCGCCATCTCGGGCCAAGCCGGAGTGAGGGTCTTGGGCGTATTCGTGGACTCGGACCTGGCCGGGTTTCTCTTGCCGAAGAGTGTCCATGACGAATGCGCCGCGGTCATGTATCCGTGCGACGACTCGCGAACGCTCGCCGTCCTGAATGTTACGTCCGATCAGGTCCAGTACTCGGCCGCGTTCACGGATCGAGAGGGGGAGTCCCTTGGATCGCAGATCGATCGGACGCTGGCGTCCTGGGATACCGCCTCGGCCAGGGCTCCCAGTCGGATTCTGTCAGTGCACCCGGAGGATTCTGAGAGCCCGCCGACAGCCTCGATTCCGCTGGAGCCCTTGAATCTTGCAGAATTGATCGAGGGTCAGACGCCCGCCCCCTCGTTCGCGCCGCTGATCGCAGCCGCCAAGGGAGTGCTTTTTGGGGACAAGGCTTTCATCAAGGGGCGCCTCCTTCAACCCAAGCCCTCCGCCGCCGCCCCCCGGAGAATTCCCTTGGAGGCCCCGATCGCGGCTGGGCTCGCGCTTTTGGTCGCGATTACCCTCCTTGTGCTGCACCTAAAGACCGAATCCGCCATTGCAGCTGAACAAGAGTCCCGGAAGGAACTGCAGGCTTTGGCTCCCCGAATCAAGGCCGTTCAGGAGATCACATCCGCGATCGATTCGGCCGCCGCCTGGGGCAAGGGACGCCACGATTGGATCTCGGTGCTGGAGAGCATGGCCGCGACTGTGGATCCCGCCGAGCTCATCATCTCCGAAGCCGCGCTGGACAAGGCAGGCTCTGCCACCATCCGCGGCAAATCCCGTAGAAATGACTCGGTCGCTGCCCTGGCCGCATCGATGAACCGCTCTGGGAGGTTTCAGAACATTTCGATCGCGTCAATGTCCGAGGCGGCCGATCCAGCTGGGTTCACGGTCCAATTCGTCTTGAGGGGCCGCGCCTTGACGGAGCTCGAACGATGACCGGCGAATCGGCGCAGGGAACAGCCCACACCCCTGCTGGCAGGGTGAACCTACGCCTCGTTGTGACGCTTGGGGCATTCCTGGCAGGCACGGCGGCTGCCTGGTTCGGTCTTTTGGAACCCTTTGTCGACAAGCTCTCTAAAGAATCCGAAAAGATGAACAAGGCCAGCGAAAAGCTGGACCAGGCGGAAAGGCTCCTGGCGAGAGAGCCCGAGCTCAAGGAGGAACTGACGCACCTTCGCCGTCGGGCCTCGATCAGGCCCGCCCAGGAACTGGTCGGCGATTTGGTCAAGTTCCTCGAATCGGCCCGGACCCTGCACGGAACCAATTCGTCGTACAGGGCAGTCTCGGAGACCGACGCGGCCGGACTCTTTCGAAGGACCGAGCTGGAAATCGAAGGAGACGCCACCCCCAGAGGAATGGTCCACCTGCTGAACCACCTGACGCACTGGGACGAGTTCTTTGATATCGAGCGCCTTGTGGTCAAGACCGGCGAGCGCGACCGGATCCGGATAACGTTGGGGTGCTCGATCCTCTCCGCCAAGGAACCCGTTCGGGTGGGCGACCCGGCCAAGGCCAAGGGTGATCCGCTGGTGAGGTCGGCTCCTGAAAGCGCGTCCACCTTTCCCAAGCTCACTCTGGGCCGGGTATTTGGAATCTCGCCCGTTGCCTCGAACCCTCCGACACCCCAAGGTGACCCCAAGGCTTTGCCCGCGCCCAGTCCCACTCGGGACAGGGGAGTTCTCTACTTGCGGGGAATCTACCTGGGCTCCGGAGGAAGGCTCAAGGGGGTGCTGGAGGACCGCGACACGAAAGAGGTTCACACGGTGGGAGCAGGAGATTCGGTCGCCGGGTTTCTCGTGGATTCGGTCGCCGACGACCAGCTCGTCTTGAGCCGGGGACCCGAGACGGTCAAGCTGCAGATGGGCGATCACCTGGTCGTCGACCGCAAGGGGCGTTGATCGACCGCCAAGCCTGCGACGGAAACACGGAAAGCTCATCGCTCCCACGGGCGTTTCGGCTTGGCCGGAATCCCCAAGAACTCAAGGACTTCGGGGTTGGCATGGATGATCGACTCGATTTGCTCACGCAGAGGAAACCGCGGACCGATCGAAGGACCGGCGATATCCACCTGACGAACCGAGGCGACTTCGCTTGCGACCCGCCTGAGGAGGAACACCCTGCCCTGGTCCAGGTCGAACGTCTGGGAGCCGATCCCGATCGTCCCGTCATGGTGCCAATAGACCGCCGAGACTGCGCGGCCCGCAGGCTGGGGCCTCCAGTCGTGTCGAATCTCCGCTTCTGTAGCCGAATCGATTCCTGCTCCGTCCGCCGCCGATTCGACAAAGAGGACATAGAGAAACCTCCTCCCGCCGGCATCGCCCGGACTGGCCGTGCCGTCCGGCTCGAATTCGGATCGGCAGTGGCCGATCTGGGCCTGGGCCCGGCCGAATCGTTCCCGCGTCGCGCCAAGGAGCGGGCCCGGATTCGACGCTCCGGGGTTCCTTGCGACAGGCAGAACCGCAAACCCCACGGCCAGTGTCACCGTCCCCAGAATGGCGGCTGCGAGCCATGGAACGATCGGAGATCCCTGTCGGCTGGGCGTGCGCGGCTCGGCTGGCACTTGCGCACCTACTTGAGCTTTTTGAGCAGCGCGGCGGCGTGCGAGCGCACGAGTTCGACGGAATCTTCAGAGGCGGCGCGCTCGAGGATCGCGCGCGAGGCTTGGCCCGGTACTGTTGCGATCTGGCTCAGGGCGTCTTTGCGTAAATCCGCCTCGGGCTCCAGGGTCAGCCACCGCCCCAACGCTTCAACCGCCGCGGGACTGGCCAGCATTCCAAGGCCGATGATCGAGGATCTGCGCATCTGGGGGTCCTCGCTGCCGTGGAGGATCTCTTCTTGAAGCGGGATGGACCAGGCCTGGTCGAACGCCGACTTGGCCGTCCGCGCGGCCTCGAACCGGACCGAGGCGTCCTGATTCCGGAGCATCCCCGCCAGGATCGGTTTCCACCGCTCCTTGTCCCGCATGTTGCCGATCGCGCGCGCGGCCGAGCGCCGCACGACCGGATCAGGGTCGTTGGTCATCTCATAGACGTCCTTTTCCTCTTGGTCCGAGGCGACGCCGCCCAGCACGATCGCCGCCAGCCGCCTGTCCAGATCCGTCGGGCCGCGCCGGCGGATCCGAAGCACCTCGGCCAAGACCCCCCGATCCTTGAGGGAGGCAAGCTCTTCGGCCGCGGCCAGCCGCACCGTTTCGTCCTCGTCCCCCGTCATCTTGGTCAAAAGCACCTGAGCGGTGTTGGGGTCCAGGGTGTCCTTGACCTTGCGGACAGCCCGCAGGCGGACGTCCGGATTCCGGTGGTCCAAGCCCGGAACGTCCTGCGCGCGGCCCTTGCCGATCCTTTCAAGCGGAGGGACGTTCGGTGTGGCGTCGGCCCGGGCTCCGGCCAAGAGGACATAGCCGACGATGCCCACGGCGACCAGGGCCACGACGCCCGATCCCAGCAGCACCTGACCCCGGGGCGTCCGCAACCACTCCATCCCTGCCCGTGTCCCGGCCGGCCGCGCCTTACCGTCCGCCGCCGTCCTTGGAAGCCGCCTCCTGAAGCCCCTTGATCCGCTTGGCCACGTCGAGGTCTTGTCCCCCCAGCTCCATGTATTTTCCATAGTGCGCCAGCGCCTCGGTCTTCATGTCCTGGTACTCGTCCTGGTAGATCAGGCCCAGCTTGCGGTGGGCGCGCTGCAAAAGCTCCGGGTCGGAGCTGCGCAGGGCCGCCTGGAAGTCCTTGACCGCTTCACGGTACATTGCCAAGGTCGAATGGCAGATTCCGCGGTTGTAGAACGAATCATAGTTCAGCGGCCAGAGCGCGATCGACTGGGTGAAATCCTGGATCGCCTCTTGCAGGTCCAGGCGTGGGTTCTTGGACTGGTCCTTGGAGACGAGCGTCAGGCGGCAGACCCCCCGCTTGTAATAGGACGCCTCTAGCTTTGGGTGAAGCTTGATGGCTTGGGAGAAGAGCTCGATCGCCTCGGCCAGGCGGTTCTGCTGCAGCGCCTCTTGCCCCTTTTCGTGCAGCCGCTGCGCATCGTCCACCTTGTTGACCGTGGCGCACGAGGCCAGCAGCAGCGCCGGGGCCGCAATAACGGCAAGGAAATAGGGCCGAAGCACGCTCATGGCTATTTGGAGAAATCATCCATCCAGCGCTTGGACTGTGTCTTGAGCTCCCGTTCGGTCAAGAGCTTTAGCTTGCCGACTTCGGCCTGGGTCAGCTCCTCCAGCTCCCGCTGCGTCCAGGCGACGTGAGGCCGGATGAGCATCACCAGCTCGCGGCGCTGCTTGATCTTTTTAGTCGAACTGAACAGGGCCCCGATCCCCGGAAGGTCTCCCAGGAGCGGGATCTTGCTGTGGACCTCCTCCTCGGACTCGCGGATGAGCCCCCCCAGGAAAACCGGCTGGCCGCTCTTGATGGTCAGCACCGTCTTGGCCGAGTTCTTGCTGAACGTGGGGGCGTTGACGTCCGAGGTGAGCGGGACCGTGTTGGCCAGCGAAAACTCGGAGATTTCCGAGAGAACGTCCATGGTGACAAGGCCGTCGGGGTTGATCTTGGGGGTCACGACCAGCTTGATCCCGACGTCCTCGTAGCGGATCGTCACCAGCGTCCCTCCTTCGGGGGTCTGGCGGGTCGAGTCCACGAACGGAACGCGTTGTCCGATGGAAATGTCGCCCGTCTTGCCGTCCTTGACGAAGATCGAAGGGTTGGCCAGGAGCTTGAGGCGGCCGTCCTGGGCGAACGCCTTGAGCATGAACTCGAATTCGTTCGAGACGACCGAGTAGGACAAGTTCGCGGGAACGTTTCCGGTCGCCCCCGTGATCTTTGTGGTGGCGGGGTCGCCCGAGACGGTGTGCTTGTTCTGCCAGAACCACTGCACGCCATATTCCAGGTCGTGGTCCAGCGTCACTTCGGCCATCAAGACCTGGATCAGGGTCTGCGGCTCGAACTTGTCCAGGCGTCCGGCGAGCAACCGAATCGCCGCCACGTCCCGCTTGCTGCCTCGGACGATTAGGCTGTTGGTCTCGTCGTCGGCCTGGACCTTGCCGCCGCGCGGAAGTTCGGGCTTCGGCTGGGGAGGTTCAGATTGATCTTGGCCCGGGGCCGGATCATGCCGCGGCGAGGGAACGGGCCTGTCGGCCTCGTTGAGGATCTCCTGGATTCGGGGGGCGAGCGTAGAGGCCTTGCGGTTTCTTAGGGAGATGACCTCCACGGTTTCGGCCTCGGCCTCGATGTCCAGTCGGGCGACGACCTCCTCGGCCATCACAAAGTAGGACTCGGGGGCGCGAAGGATGATCGAATTGGTTCGCTCGTCGGTGAGGATCTGGACCGAGCGGACAAAATAGCCGGTCTTGTCCTGGTCCTTTGGGGCCAGGAGTTCCTGAAGGAGCCTGGCGACCGCCTTGGCGTCCGCGTGCTGGACGCGGATGACTCTAGTCTTGAGGGTCTCGGCCATCTGCCGGTCGAGCGACTTGAGCACCTGTTCCACCCGGGCAAGCTGCTCCTCGCTGCCGGCGGCGACGATCTGGTTGGTCCGGTCGTCGGCGCTGATCTGGATCTGGGAGCCTGTCCCTTCGGAGCGCAGGACTTGGGTGACGAGCTGCTGAGCTTCCTTGGCCGAGGCGTGGATCAACGGAAAGGTCTTGATGACGGTCGCATAGTCGATCGAGGCCACGATCCGGTCCAGGAGCTCGATCTGCTCGGAGGTCCCCACGACGAGCATCGAGTTGGATTTCTGCTCGAACAGCAGCCTGGCCGGAAAGGCAGCGATTACCTTGCCCAACTCCTCCTCGCGGTACCATTTCAGGAGCCGGGGCTTGAGCTCCCCGGCTTGGGGGCCGCCCGCCCCCGCGCGGGCGTCTGCGCCGAAGAGCTGGGTGAGGGTCTGGGCGAACGCCGCCACCTGGACCGATATCAGGGCATAGTGCTTGACGGTGAGCGAGGACGGGGCGCCCGCGTCCAAGTCCTTGGCGAGTTTCTCGATGGTCTTGACGTTCTCCTCGGTGGCGATCACGATGAGCGAATTCGAGCCCGCGTCCGGGACGATCGCATAGACGTCACGTGCCGCTCCCTTGCCCAAGGACGGAGGAACGCCGGGGGTCGGAGGCGCGGCGCGCTCGCCGCCAAGCGCCCGGAGCAGGTTGATCGCGGAAGGGTCCCGCTGACCGGGCGCGGCCTGCCCTCCCTGAAGGATCTTGTTCAGAACGTTCGCGGCGTCGCCAGCGTCGATCCGCTCTAGCTTGATGGCGCGTCGAATGATCCCATAGTCCGGAGGCACATCTACGACCCGAAGGATCTCTAACAGACGTCGCAGCTCGTTGCCGGTGTTGGTGACGATCAGCGCGTTCTTGTCCAGGTCCTTGACGACCGGCTGCGCGCCCGGGCGAGGCTGAAGCAAACCGGCGAGCGTCCGGTCCAGATCCGACGCCTTGAGATGCTCCAGCGGGATCACGATAGTGATTACCTGATCGTTGGCGGGGATCTTGTCCGGGTCCTTGACGATCAAGACCCCGCGCTTGCGGGCCTCATCGATGCTGACGACCTTGAGCGTCGAGGCGCCGACCCGTTCAAGCGTCGCGCCCTTGGAGTTCAGGACCGTCTCGACGAACTGCAGGACTTGCTCGACCGGAATCTCGGCGTCCGAGTAGGCGGTGATCGTCCCCTCGAGCTTGTGCTCCTCGACGATTTGAAGCCCCGTCACCTCCGCGACATAGCCCAGAAACGCGGTCGGACTGGCGTCGCGGAACGCGAACTTGACTTTCTTCTTGTCCTGTGGGGTGCGCGTTGGTTGATCCTGGGCCGCGAGGGAAATCTGCGTACCGATCAGGAATCCGAGGATCCAACCAGAGAGCACCAGTCGCTGCATGCCCCTATTCGTCTCCCTTTCGACAGCGGATTATTATCATTCCGACACATGGCCGCTTCAAGCAGATCAGTCCAGCCTGAGCAACCGCCACGGGGGCTGTGCAACATCGGCGAGGCCTACTGTGCATGGCGGGGTCCGGGTCCTCGAGAGCAAATCAGCCAGCGCCCCTATGGAACTGCAGCTCCCAGTCGACCGAGCTGGTGAAGTAAGCGAGCATGCGACGCCAACCCATCCCTCACCCCCTTCCAGACCCACGTCAATCGGGGATCCAAGCACGGTATGAGCGCATTGGCCTCGGATGAATATTCTGACTACGCCGGGTCAAGTCGGAGGAGCGGCTGCGGACGGAGTTAGTTAGCAGGTCTACCTCACCGTTCTAGCGCTCGATGTGCTCTCCCTCCGCGATCAGGTGCCATCCGTCCTTCCACACGTATCTCCTTTCCCCATCATTGAAGAGAATTGGGGACGACAAGTATTGGCCAATCAAGTCAGTATGATCTTCCATGTTGATTCTCCGTCCATCCCACCGAATCAATTCGTACTTATTATTGCGAATTGCGATCGTGACCTCATCGGGGGAGGAGAAGGGCTTCACCCATTGCAGCCCTGGGCCGATAACGAATGTGCTCGTCCTATCGATTATCCCCCAGTTCATATTCGGCATATTGCCTGTCGCGACAACCGCACGACCGGCCAAGAACTCTTCCGCATAGTCGAATCTTGGGGGGATAACAATCCGTCCGTCTCGACTTTTGTACCCCCACTTTGCATTTTCCGAAAAGCGCAACATTGGGATCTCCTGGTCCTGCCGGGCAGAAGGTCCGCCAGAAGCACTGCAGCCAATGTGAGCGACCGCAAGGAGCGCCCACAAGGCGCCGCATTTCCAGCGAATTGGATACTGCTGTGCTGTCACTACCAATCCTTGAACGACCGCCCCGGCGGCTTCGGCTCTTTGACGTTCCCGAACCCCCCAAAATACAGATTCAGCTTTACTTCATTATTGCAGCACCTGCACATGTTCTTGAGCATCTTATCGAACTCTTCAAACCGCGCATTGAATTGCGTGGGAATTTGGTTGACAACGGTAACCGTTGCGATGTCCATGTATCCACCGATGCGGTTGTGGGGGGAGATGAATTCATTATACACCTTTGCCCAGCATGCGTAAACTCCACATCGAGGTAGTCTGCCCTCTATATGCAGCTTTAGAGATTCCCACTCCATCGGACTACTCATTCCCTTGCCCACAGCGTCCAGCGACTCATCCCACGGCTGGCCTTCAATATCCCCCTCCAGGCTATGCCCCATGTACAGATTGATCGTACACGGTTTCATGTGGTTGGCCTTTATGTGGTCCGCGGCTTGCATGATCTCCCGTTTCCCGAATACGTACCAGGGCTGGATCGTAGGACAATCGCGCTTCTTGAGCTCACGCCAAGTCTGAACGAACTTCGCACCATCTAGCATGCGCGATCTGACTTCACCCTCAGGGAGGCCGGCAAACGCAGGATGCTTGGTCGCTTCCTCGATTCCTCCGAATAGCTCATCGACAAAAAGCTCCCACTTGAAGGGGGTTTGCCGAATCTCCAATCCGTATGGATCTACCCAATTCGTAGGGCTATTTGCCGCATAGGTGTAGCCGTTGCCGATCTCTTCAGAGTCTTCCCAAATGCCCAATGGATCGCGACCGAGATAGCGTCCACGATCTGGATCGAAGTATCGACGTCTCGAGTAATAGAGGCCAGCTGGGGAATCGAACCGCCCGCCGGCGAGCAAGTACGGATTGCCCTTTGTAGATCCTGGCGCCCGGCTCTCACCCTCGCCCTTGTCCCGAAATCGAACCTCGCGCCCGAAGGTAGGTTGCCCGTAAATGTCGTAGCTGACGCGCTCCACCAGGGCTCCCGCACGGTTGGTCAGCCCCATCACGCTGAAGATCGAGTTCTGGTGGTAGAAGAACCGCTTGAAGGGGCGGTTCCTGTCCTGATTCCCACTCTTCTCTTCGTCGTCGTCATCTCCGCCGTGCGACTTGCCCTTGCGCTTGCCGTGGATCTTTCCATCGTCCTCGCCGTCCTCCTCTTCATCATCGTCCGAGTCCCCGTCTCCGCGTCCGAGCCGGCGGTCCATGGTGATGTGCTCGTCGATGTACATGGGGCCCTGGACGTAGGTTGCCTGGGTCATTCCCGATGCGTCCTGCTCCTCGATGGTCCTCCAGCCGTCGTAGAAGAACAGCGTCGTGCGTGGGGTACCGTTCCCGTTCTCATCGTCATCATCGCCATCGTCCCCGTCCTCACCTCGACCGGAGCTAAGCTCGATCTTGGACGCCCGGCGGTGGTCTCCATAGTAGGTGAATCGAGCGACCGGGCGGAACTTGCCCGATTCGTTGGCCCGCTCCACTCGGACGAGGCGGTTGAACGCGTCCCAGAAGAGTCGAGTCGTCTCGCCCACCTTTCCGTTCTTCTTGAGCTTGACCACCTGGGTGAGGTTCCCATTGTCGTCGTGGGTCTCCCGGGTGTTCTGAAAGTTCACGTACTCGTTCATCTCGTTGACGGTATTCGTGTCGTCAAAAAGCACCTTGTTCTTGCGCTGGCGCTTGAACTGCCGCCAGTTGTGCACGCCGTCGAGCGTGTAGGAGGTCTGGAAATCGGCCCCGGTAGGATTCGTGGGGTTCTTGACCCCGAACCGTACGTCGGTCACTCGATAAACTGAATCGTAGGTGAAGATGTCGGCTTCGCCCTGGCGATGCAGGAACTGCTCGAACTGGCGATTATTCTCCCGGTCCCAGCCGTAGGCGTAGCCCAAGAGCAGCTTGCTCCCGCGGGTGTGCCGCCAGTTGGTCGGACGGCGGTCCGCGTCATAGTCGATCGACATTCGGGTTCCGTTCTGATAGTCCCGCCGCTTGACGCGGACTGGGCCGATATAAAAGTACTGGGCAAGATCGGTGGTCTCGGCGTTGTCCCGGATCCGCTTCTGCCGGTCCAACATGTCGTGCTCGAACCGGATGTCCCGGCCTGAGGGGTAGATCAACTGTACTCTCCGCTCTCCAGAGAACCACCCCGAGTCTACGGCCCGGAAGGTCCCGTCTCCGGGGTTCTGCTGCTCTTCGATCACCCGCGAGAGCGAGTCGAAGACGTGGCGGCAGTCCGCGTCGTCCCCAGCATGCGAGGGGTCGTTGTTGTCGGTCTCCCGCGTGCCGCGGGAGAGGCCGTCGTATTCCATCGTCTGGACAGTCGTGCCCTCGATTCCGGGCGCACGGCTGACGTCGCATCGGACGCGCCGATTCAGCCCGTCGAACGTGATGAAGAAGATGCTTCCGTTCTCATCCTTGAACGAAATCGGGTTGTCGTCCAGATCGAGGGTCCAGACGTTGGTTGTGCCGTCGGCAAAAGTCTCGCTCGTCTTGACGTCCCGCTGATTGTAGCCGTAGGTGGTCGTATTTCCGTTGTCGTCCGTCTGGGTCGTTAGGCGCGAATTTCCGTCCCAGCTCGAGAACGTGCTGACGATCCCGTCGGCGTTGAAGGTATTGGTGGTATCAAGGCTACCGTCGCCTGCCCCTCCACTGCGAAGGTGCCGCTCAGTCAATTGTACGCGATTGAATCCATCGTACTGCTTGAACATAGTATTACCATGATTCGTGTTTCGGATTCCATCGGGGGTGCTTCCGTCGTTACTGTCGGAGTGAAATACGGCGTTATTCCTCGAATCGAACGAAGTGCGCCTGACGTGGAGGAGAGGATCTTCGACCACGGTTAGCCTGTCGATCGAATCATACTCCATCCGGGTTGAAAATATTTCGTCGGGAAATGCCGCGTCAGCGCTCCTCTCGATCTCAACTGTTAGAACTGAATTGTGATTCTCGTCGTACTCCCGGAGAAGCTCATTTCCCTCTGCGTCAACCTGTCGAACCTCCCGATCCACCCCGTCGAACTCCGACAGCGAGGTATCCCCGTCGTCCTGTATCGCCCTAACCATGACGCTGTTGCGGTCGAAAAACGCCGTGTCGCAGATCAAATCGTCGCCCTGTTGATCCGCGAGCTGCGCCATGCGATGCAGGCGGGGTGCATGTCCCGCATCTACGAACAGATGGCGGCAGCTTTCAAAGGCCCGGGATATCTCATCGAACCGCACGCTCGTTCGGGCCATGGGAACGCTAGTCGCTCCAGAATCGGTCATCGGCGATGGCCCGGGCGGATGGCCGAAACTGGACACTTCGGTCCCGTTCGAAGCCGGGTCGAAGGACGTTGCGATGCGATTGCCCAGTGGGTCAATCCCTGCCCTCGCCCGATCGAACCCGTCGTACTCCGTCTTTGCCCGGTCCCGATTTCCATCCCCCGAATTATCGATTGCGTCCAATGTTTCGACCGGATTTCGATTGAGGTCAAAGTTGTAGGTCATCGTAGAGGCATCTGCGGAGAGCGCCCCCCGAGTTTTCTCGAACCGCAGGTCGCGTTCGTCGTAGCTCGTCAGGTATTTATTCCCCTCGGGGCGTGTAATTTGCGTGGGGTTTTGGTTTGCGTCACGGTCTGTCAGTGTCACCAATCTGGACGGCGTGCTTCCTGTCGCGTCCTTGTCCGTCTTCCGGACGTCATCCAGGATGTCGAACTCGATAAAGTCCCGGAAGAAGTCCGGCGTCCCCAGAAAGAGGTCTGTGACCGGTCGCTTCTGCGCGTCCAACAGAACCGTCCGGTTCTCGATCGCTCTCTGGGTCCCGTTGTTATTGTGGTCGAAGAAATCTTGGTAGCGGTACCTGAACGGCAGCTCGTATCGCCGCTCGACTTCCTGGTTGAGCTGGTTGACGAAGTACAGGGTATCGTTGCGGCGGCCGTCCACCGTCCGAATGACATTTCCCACCTCGTCCTGGAACGTGTCATTCATGATGTTGGTAAGTGCGGCGGTCCGGGTGCGTTTGGCGGTAAAGGCAGTGTCCTGCGTAACCCGGAAGAGATAACCCGCCTGCCGCGTGCTCACCCCCGGCAGCAGGTTCATCCCGTCGCCGTTGGGGTCGTTTTCGGGGTGGTACTCGTAAGTGTCCTTATTGCCCTCTCCATCGATCGAAAAGAGGTACTGGCCCACGTCGTTGAACGCCTGCTCCTGGGTGATGATCTGGATCGAGTTGTCCGGTAGGGTTACCGGGGGCATCCTCCTTTGGATGATGTTGCCTTGGATCTGGCCCGTCCGACCGTCCCCGTTGACGTCCCCGAGATTGAACGGCAGGTCGGTCGGCCCGACTGCAAGCAGAAGGCTCTCCATAAAGGCGGCGGAGACTCCTTTCTTCGACGCCAGCTCGGGCGCGACGACATCGGGTGCGCTCTCTTGATAGTCGAAAACCCAGTGGGTGGTGAACCGTCCGGGGCCGTTGGGCCCCCCGATCTGGGGAACGAACGATGGATCATTCTCCCGCGCCTCGCGATAGAGTAGCACCTGCTGGAACGCGGGCTCGTAGGTCCATCTCTCGGTAATGAACGCCTGGTCTCCTCCCCTATCGGTATCCGCGTGGCGGGTGTATTCCAGGACGTTTCCATGCGCCGCTCGGTCGGGCGAGGAGTCGTCGTAGCTCCACTGGTGGACGTTGCCCTCGGGCAGCACCTTGAAGGTCATCTCTCCGTCGGGGTTGAAGAACTGCTGGGTGTGGAAGAATGCAGGGTCGCCGGCCCGAATTCCTCGCGTGAACTCTTTGATCGAGACGATGTTTCCAAGCTGGTTCGTCTCGTACTCGGTGACGTTGGTGTTCCGGTCGGTGACGGTGACCCGGAAGACCGGGGCGTTGTGCGGCTCGTTGGGGATGACGACCGGGTTGGCGAAAACATATGGGCCGCCGTTGGTGGGAGGAGCAAGCTGGAGGTACTGATAGCTGATCGTGCCTCCGGCGGTGAATCCGGCCTGGTTCGTGCCTCCTACGGTCAGATGGGTTACGCGGCAGGCGTCCACCGACAGGGGGCTCAGGTCATAGGCGATCTGAACCGCCGGCTCGTCTAGGCCTGCCGCCACTTCATTGGGCTTTGTGATCGAAGTCAAGAGGCAGAACCGGTTGTCCTCCCCAGGGAGCGGAATGGTGCCGCCGCCATTCCCATTTACAGCCGTTCCGCCTCCGTTCGTAGTGCCCCCGCCCAAGACATCGGTGTACCCAAAGACCGTGGTCTTGCCGAACGGAAAGTCGTTTCCGTTTGGGGTGCCGGTCACGGCGGGAGAAGTGATCGCGACCAAGTGCTTTTGGGAATCGTGCGTGAGGGTTACCGTCCGGCCCGAGCGGTCGGTCACCGTCGAGAGCAGCAGGGTCTCGGGGTCATAGGCGTATTTCAGGCACGCGAGCTGCTTTTGGGATTCCGTCGGCTCGAAGGTGCAGGCGTTCAGGGGGAGGATCGTCGAAACGAAATTGTCGAATACGCACTCTAGGAGCCCAAAGAGGTTGTAGATCAGAACCAGCCTGTTGCCGTGCCGGTCCTTGATCTCGCAGACGAACCCGGGGGCGATGGGGTGGTTCAGGGGCCGGAAGGTCTCTTGATTGCCGTTCTCCCAGGTCATGACCACGCTCTGGTCGGGCTGCACCTGAAAGCTGTTGATGTAGAACCCTGGCGTCTGGTTGGAGATGAAGCGGCCGGGATTCAGGGGGTCCTGAACAAAGCGATCGGTTCTGGTGCCATGGGTGTAGAGCAGAACCGTCTGGCCGAGCCCTCCCCCGCCTCCGTTCAGCGAAGCGGTCCCGACGCCACCGCCGTTGCCGTTTCCGATAATGACCCCCTCTTCGACGATCGAGATGCATTTGAAATAGTTATGGCTCCAAGCGCATCCGACCGGGGTCATGAAGGACCGCTGCGGGCCGGTCGGTACGGGCACAGGGACTCCGTTGCCGTTGACCGAGACGACGATAACCCCTCCGTTGTCCACGACCATCGTCTCACCCGAACCGGCGTTGGAATCGTATTTCAGCGCGAACCGGCAGTTCTGCGCGTCGTTGATCCGCCATGAGCCCACGTCGGCGCACACCGTTCCTTCACACTTGTTCGTGCGTCCGGGGATGAAATCCAGCCCCAGGTTCATCCAGCCTGCCTGATCCGTCATGAACGCGACGGCGCCGTTGTGCATGTCCACTCCGACGCCCTGCAGGAACCCGTCCTGCGGTTCGAACCCTCCCACTCAGCCGCAGGGGGCGTTCTGCCAGGGGGCGAACGATTCCAGCTTGGGTGCGACGATACAGTCAAACTTGGTCGGGATGTCGATCTCGCATATTTCGTCGATCAGGCACCCCAGCTCCCCCGAGTCCATCGTGTCGGACGAGACCGAAAAGCTGACGATGACGCTCGTTGCCTCGGCGGGGCAGAGCTGAAGCTTGACCTGCATCTGGCTCGTGCAGTAGGAGAACCCGTTCTGGGGGCTCGTCAGAGCATGGAACGCCGAGGCGGTCATGCTGACGCTGGTGGTCTCTATGACCTGTCCCGTCGAGGCGTTGGTGCAGGTCAGGGTGCACTCGATCGTTCCGGACGGAACCTGAGAGGCCAGGACCATCGTGTCGATGATAATGATGAAATCCCCCTCGGGGAACGGGACGGGGTCGGTGTCCCCGCCGATCTCGCAGTTGGTCCCGCCGTTCTGGGACAAGAGGGCCATGTAGCTGCCCCCGAACGCGGGGGTTGAGCCAAAGCTCGATACAACCTGCGCCTCTGTGTTCGAATGCCTCGTAAACCCGGCGAGCGTGCCCGCTTCGAAATCCCCGTTGGGAGGCAGGGGTTCGCAGAGTCCTCCACCGGGTGAGGTCTGGATCTGAGACCAGGCGGTCGCAGGAGAACTCGTCGCCGCTGGCCCGATCAGGGCCGAGGCTAGGACGACTAGCAGCGCGCTTCTGCCGGTGCCGATTCTCGACATCTTTCCCTCCGTTCCAATCCAACCCGTCCCAACTGCAAGTGCATCCCGAACGGAGGGAAAAGCCGATGCTGCTGCTGTGAACCTACCTCACTCCACGGCTGCGCGATTCGATCAGGCTTTCCCGACGTTGCCACGGGACGCCCTCCCATCAATTCACGGTTCCCCGAGGGTCGCCGTTTCCCCTCCTCTCGCTCCGACAAGCAAGCTATCAGACCCGATGGTCCCAATGCAAGAAATATGGGGCGGGCGTTCTATGTAGCTCCATCACCTTTAGCCCGCACACCGCCTGACCGCGCGGGAAAAGAAAAAAGGGCAGGACAGGCTTGCGCCCGCCCTGCCCGCATCAGCCTCCGCGGAGAAAACCCCACAGAACCCCGGCGGTCACCGCGAACGCTTCCCGACGGATGAAGTCGGGCCGGGGTAACGTATTCCGAGGGCCGCCGCCTCTGCGAAACTGGCCTTTTTCCCGACTGTCACAGAACCACCCGATCCCTTCAAGCGATCAGCTCGTACTCGCGTCCTATTCTGCGCCTGGGTTCGCCAAGCGCCGCTATGATAGGGCTGGCAGAGGCTGGAGGATTCCCATCCGATGGAAAGCTACATCGAACGCTTCCGGCTTTTGGCGGACTTGCTGGCGGAGCGCAGGATACATGCCGAGGTCCTGGGTCGGGGCAATGGCTCGTTCCTCTACGCAAGGCAGAGACCACGCACCCTGGAGGCCAGCGAGATTGGAACCGGATCGGACGAAGGCAAGGTGCGCGTGGAATTCCGGATCCGCGGGCTGGGGGCTCCCAGGGAGGAGATCTACCCCGACTATGCCCCCGCCATCGAGGCGATGCTCAAGTGGCTGACCTGACCTGACCCGACCACTCATCCACGGCAAGCCTATCACGTGTGTGCCACTCGTCTTCAAAACGGCTCAGCCTCAGGCCCCCTGCAGAACCGCTTCCCGCAGATGCTGCAGGCCGAACGGCTTGGCAAGGAACCTCTCCATGCCCGCCTGGCGCAACCGCTCCAGGTCGATTCCGGAAACCTCGCCTCCGCTCATGACGATGATCCTAGCCTGCGGCTGGGCCTCCCGCAGAGCCGCGACCAGGTCCACTTTTCCGATCCCCGGGAGCTCGTAATCCGTCAGGACCACGTTCACCCGGCACGCGCTGGCCAGCTCGATCGCCTGCTCCCCGGTGGTGGCGATCAGGACCGTGGCGCCCTGCCCTCTCAGCCATGCGCCGACCAGGGACCGCACCTGCTCCTGGTCGTCGACAAGGAGCACCTCATAGCGGGGCGCCGCCCCGGTATCCACCATCATCAACCTCTGCGAAGCCTTCCCGGCCGGATCAGGGTTCCAAGAGTTGATCATAGCGCGCCCGCATTTTGCGGGCAAGCAAATCCGCCCGCAGGATGCGGGCGTGGAAAAGTCGACGTTTACCAGGCTCTACGCGGCGTTCAAGAAAAGGCTCGTTCAGCTCAGAAAGCGAGCGGGCCTGACGCAGCGGCAATTGGCCGCCCGGCTCGGTCGGGAGCGTTCCTTCGTCTCCCGGATCGAGGTGGGCGAGCGTAGGCTGGATCTGATCGAGTTCTACTGGGTAGCCAGGGCCTGCAACGAAAATCCCGCCAAGGAGGCTTTGCGGCTCATGCACGAGTTGCAAGACCTGGAAAAACAGGAAAGCAAGGCCAAGCGAGGGAGGAAGAGATAGTCGGCCAACACGTCGATCAATACGTCGTCAGGACCCAATTGCGCCATGCCGCATCAAAATCGCTGACCGACACTCCGAGGGCCTTCTTAAAGACCGCTTCGTCCTCCTTGTCGCTCTTCGGCTCGGCCTTCATCGCCAGGATCAGGGATGGGGCCTGCGGTCGGTGTGCTGCGAGGATAAAGTCGATGTAGCTCCACATCTTGAGCGACCGTTCGGTATTCAGGTCGTTCGCGTCCCCGCGAAGGATTGCCTCAGGAGTAGGGTCAACGCCCAATCTTACGAGTGCTTTCGTCGACGCACGCCAATCGAAGCTCCCCGAAAAATCCCGGCCGATCGTGGTTCCGCTTCCACCGAAGCAGCGCCACCCCGCCGATCGCGACCGACGCTCCACAAAGTAGAACGCGATCCCCTCGTAGATCCAAGGGCGCAAAGAGGACGCGTGCAGTCCTAGCAGCATCTCAACTGTGAAATGTACGTGTCCTTCTACCGCGAGCGCGGGAAAGTCTGCGGAGACCTTCATGATCTGAAGATCTGTGTCCAGCCATGCCGCCGTCTGCTGCTTCTGCGCCTCCTTGTTGAATCCGCTGTGATTGTGCAGCGCGTCGATCAACGCCTCGTAATCCTTCTGGGATTCGACCGCCAGGTGCTTGGCAACAAAGTCCTTGGCTCCCGGAGTCGGCCCGAAGAGCGCCTCGTACACCCGATACGTCCGCTCCCCCGCCTCGACGCATTTGGCCAACTGATCCTGGTTCAGGAAATCCGCCTCGATCACGATGTGCTCGGAGCGGCGACCGTTCAGATCCTTGTCCAGCGCCCGCTCCGCCGCAGTCCTATCCTCGATCGGCTTGCCGGTATCCACCTTGGAGTGATCCGAGAAGATCTTTTGCACCGCCTGCTGGCCGGGATCATGCCAGCGCCCTTCGAACTTGACGTGCTTGAGCGCGGCGCGGGCCTCGGCGTTTTCGGTGTCGTACTCGATGGCCCACGCCCATGCCTTTCCGGCTTCCGCAGCGAGTTCCTTCCCGGACGCCCATTTGGCCAGGGCCGCGTACTCGCCGGCGACCTTCTTGGAGGTTTCGTTCTGAAGCTCGGCTTCGAGCTCCAGCCAGATCTCCCGCATCTGTCCCTTGGGACGGTTCGTCCAGCTCTCGCGCTCGGGCTTGTGCTTGGCTGCGTCCGGATCCAGCTCAATCGCCCTGTCCCACTGCTTGAGCGCCCATTCGTTCATCCCCTTGCGGCCGAGCCATCGCGCGAGCGATCGATGGAACCCCGATGCCCGGGCTCTGACCTCCGTCAACCGCTTTTCGAACTCGGCCTTGACGTCGCCGTTGGGCTGCTGTCCGTCCTGCGCCTTTCCTCCGGAGGAACCGGCGAGCAGGCAAGAAAGCAGAGCCGCCAGCACCGGCCCATTTATGGGTCGCATCCGCATATCAACGTACCTCATATCCAGTACCGTTCAAGGCTCATCGGCCTCACGGCCAGAGCGGCCTTGTCATCTCCTCGAACCCAAAGAGTACCCGGAGAAACTTGAGTGCGCCGGGTACCCCCAACGCGAGGAAAATGAGCAGGAACAGACGGAAGTACAGGACGAACACGAACAGTGCCGTCCGCACCACGAGCATCCAGGTGAACCGGGCGAGGAACTCGATCAAACCGAGGATCTTCCGGCACCACCACCTGGGCGCCAAGGCGAACCAGACGAGCAGCCCGATGACGATCAGGCAAAAGGCAATGTCGACCGGATCCCGGGGAGGAGGAAAGGCTTCCACGGCGGTTCTCCGCAAAGCCGCGTGGAACCCCAGACCGGATCTCCCCGGCGAGGTTGAGTCGGGTGAGGGGAAAGGCCCCCTCTCCTTCTAGACCCAGTATCCGCACTTCTTCCCCGGGGTCAAGACTTGTGCATCGGAAGGTGGTCCAAAGGGCAAATCTGAATCGTGGAATTTTTTCAAGTTACCCCTCCCGATAGGGCCCCCTCGAGCGGATAAGCGTATAGAGGGGAACAGAAACTCCCATGTACGCAAAAAGATGCTTCCGGACGCTGGACAGGCCCCTGGAGTTCTTCGGCCTGGAGGTCGAGGACTGGGGTCTGCTGATCATCGGTTCGGGGGCGGCCATGTTCATCCTGGGGGCCATCCCCGCGGCGGTGCTCGCCCTGGGGGGGTGGTTCACCCTGCGCAAGATCAAGAGCGGCAAGCCGGCGGGGTACCTGTTTTCGGTCCTGTACCAGTCGGGGTTCATTCTGCTGCTGCCCAGCCTCTTCCGGCCGCGGGGGCTGCTGCGCCCTCCGCTTCCGTTCGTGAAGAACCGGCGGATCCACCTCTCGGCCTTTCACCATGACAAGGACCACCGGACGCCCCATGCCCGCTTTTATTACGACCTGTAAATGACCCTGAAGCAGAACCACAGAATCGCGCTCTTGGAGCGCATGGCGCATCAGCAGGCGCGCGAAACCGAAATGATCGCGGCGGCGGGGATCATGCTCCTCTGCCTTGTGGTGCTGGCTGCGCTAATCGGCGTCGTCCGCGGCGACGCCTCGGTTTACTTTCTGGACGAGGTCGGCCGCGGCCTCCTTTGGCCGGGGGAAAAGTGACGCCATGAACAGACGAAAGCTGCTCATCGTCACCATCGTCGCGCTGGCCGGCTCGTTGCTGCTGGCCGCAGGGGGCCTCGTGGCCGTGACGATCAACCGGCCGATCTACTATGTCGGGACCCGAGGCGACTCGGCGGTCGTACCGCCCGGCCGCGTGCCCCAGGAGAGCCTGAAGGATCTGGCGCTCATCTACCTTGCCACCTTCGAAACCTACACGCCCGCCACGATCGCCGAGAACGACAAGGCGCTCAAGGTGTTCGTCTCGCCCAGGCATTTCGAGTCGTTCGGCAAGATTCTGGACGGCAGAAGGGACGTGGTCCTTCACGGCGGGGTGACTTCGGTCCTTGTGCCCGACCACGCGAGCGTCAAATCGACGAGACTGCAAGACGGTCGCTACGAGGTCAGGATGCGCGGGGTCCGCAAGACGTATCTGGCCGACCAGCTCGACCGGCATGCCCAGGTCGAGTACCTGCTCTACTTTGAGGTCGCCGCGCCGACCCTCACCAACCCTTCGGGCCTGTACGTGGTCGGGCAGCGGTTCCGCGAGATCCGGCAGGAGGATCGGCGTGAGTAGCGCAAGCCGGGTTCTTCTGCCGGCCCTGTGGGCCGGGTGCCTGATCCCGGTCATGGCAACCCTTCTCGCCCAGGACCACAAAGGGACTCCCGCGTGCGATCACGGAACGCGGGGCTCGTCGCATCGGGTAGACCTGGACGCGGTCACAGGGTCGCTCAAGCGGGCCGAGGCTGCCCTGAGATTTTCGATGCCGAACGGGGCAGTCGGAGGGGACCTTGACGAGAAGCGCGGAGCGGATCTTCCGGCCTGTCGCAGCAGGCGCCGGACGACTATCCGCCTGGAATCGCCGGCTCCCAAGGCCGCGGTCGGAACCAAGCTCGTATTCAGGTCCCCGGACGCGCTCCAGAATGAGCGGCTCCCGAAACGTGCCGCGGTGGTGCTGGTGGGTTCCTCCTCCCTTTCGAAGATCATTCGAGTGTCCGCCGACTTGAAGGGCAAGGCGGACCTGGGGGTCTACGTCGCCTCGCCGGAACTCCTCAAGGCGTTCGGGGTCGAGTGCCACCCGGCGGTCGTGACATTTTCGAGCGAGACCGATGCAGTGGTCGAAATGGGCGCTCGCTAGCCTGGCGCTAGTCGCGGCGTCCGGCCCGCCCGGGCAGGAGGCCGTGACGACCCTCCTTGGAGCGCCCGCCCATGGACAGTCCTACCGCGAGTCGGAAACCTTCGCCACGGTCTTTGCCAAGATCGACCTGTCCTGCATCCTGACGAGCTGGCGCATCAAGGGCGTCAGCGTCTGCATCAAGAGCGGCGAGCCGACGCCCTGCGTGATCGTCGAGAACGCATACCCCGTTGGAATCCTGGAGACAGTCACGGCGCCCTTTGACAGCCACATCAAGGAAGCCGCCGTCGTGGCCAAGCGATTCCAGGACCTCGCCGGCGGCCTGGGTCCCGCGCCCAAAGGCGGATCAAGCCACACCTCCGATTCCTCGCCCGGATCCGGCCTGCATTTCTCCGAGTCGCGCGCGTTCATGTTCATCCCGAACCTGGACGTCGGGCTGCCGATCGCCGTCCCGCCGATCACCGGTTACGGGGTCGCCTATTTTTCCGAGATTGATTCGTTCACCTACCGCAATCCCTTTCTGGAATCGATCCTCAAGGCGCCGAGGATCGCGGCGGGGCTGCCGAGCTGCGACACCCAATGGCGGGTCGCCTTGAACGACTGCGTGGGCAATTGGGGGTCGTTCTATCCGCGGCTGGGGTTCGCCAATTCACCCTCTAGTGTAATAGCCGCGTACCTGGTCGCGCTCCGGGCCGGTCGGATCGCCAACGATCCGATAGGACACATCGCGGTCGGCTCGTATCCCTACGAACCCAGAACGGGCCACTACCTGCAATCGGTCCGACCGTCGCTCAAGGCATGCGGGAAGATCGGCGATCCGCTCATCCTCAAGGTCGAGCGCGGTGCGGGTTCGGAGGGACAGGACCAACTCCTCATCCACTTTGGGATCTTCGAGGCCTGCAAACCGTGCTGGGGGGCCCGTCTCGTGGGAGCGCGCGCGCCATGATGTGGAGGCTGCTCGTGCTCCCGGTGCTGGCCCTTTTCATCCCTCCAGTGCTAGTAGTCGCCTATCACCTGCTGGGGGATGGCTCGTCCGCTTCCGGGGGGAGCCCCCCCGGTGTCATGGAGCCGGGCGAGTCCTCAATCCCAGTCGTCCAAGCGAACCTGATATCTCTGCTGCGGAGCCTGGCCCAAGCGATGCCGCTTGAAAAGGCGGACGCCCGCCTGCGAGGCCAGGTCGATCGCGCCATCGCCCATCTGGCCCGAGCCATCGCCCTGGGAATCACGGCGGGCGCGTGCGTGATGGGACTCTTCGCCGTCGGGCTGCTCAGGGGGGCCGCGGCCCGGCGCCGGATGATTTCGAACTTTGGTTTCTCGTCCCCGACCAAGTTCCTCATCGCAAGGAACGGCCTGGGGGCTGTCCTCGTGTTCGCGTGGGTCGTGTGCTTTCTCCCGATCCAGGGAGCGTTGATCGTCCTTGTGTGGTGCGTTCTCGCCAGCATGGCGCTCGTGCTGTCGTTCATGCTGGCCAAGCAGTTCCCCGTCGTGTGGTAACGCCATCCGGCCTTGATGCTTGTCATCAAGAGCCGAGGCGAGGCAATCCCTTCGTCGATCCGCCCGATGTGGGCAGATGACGATTCGCATAACGCCGACTTTATCCGAAGAGGATGCCTTGAACACTGACGAACTCATGACTGTACAGGAGGTAGCCTCCACCCTGCGGTGCTCGCGGGGCACCGTGCTTGTCATCATCGAGCGTGGCGAACTTGAGGCCATCGATATCGGCCACGGCCAAATGCGACGCACTCTCAGGATTCCCCGTGAGTCTCTCCAGCGTCTCGTCGAGATTCGACGGGTTCACGCATGCGAAGGGATTCTGTGATGCCCAGGGCCAGTTCGACGGCATCCCAATTTGCGGCGGAAGGCCTGATCCAAATCGACATAGGGGCACGGATTATCCGACGGCCGGGGCTCCGACCTCTGTACTTGGAGGTTTGCCGTCATGGAGTCCAGCGTCGTTACAACCTGCATACAGAGAATCTCCGGCGTGCGCTAGAGGCGGGCCGGGAGATCCTCTCGCGGATAAACGAGCCCGGCCCGGATCGATGGAACTGGAAGGCTAACGGCGGGCGGCTGCCTTTGGGATCGACCCGGCTGGCTGAGTGGATCGAGGATTTCGTTGATCACCTGCAGAGGCTAAAGCGCCGACCCAACACTTTGTACGGCAACAATCGCGCTGCGCGGCGGTTCCTGGCTTTTATGCGGGATGCCAAGACTCGTGGGGATCGAAACCCGCTGTTGCGGGACGTCACCCCGGATCTGGTGCAGCACTTCATGACGCACCTGTCGGAGGTACATCACTTGGCTCCTCCGAGCGTAAACTATGCTCGGGGCGTCCTCTCGGCGGTGTTCAACCTTGCTGTCGAACGGGGCCTGATCGAGCCGCGCGCCAACCCGATCCCCCGGACCAAGCCCCTGAAGGTCGTCCGCCGGGTCAAGGCCACCCCGACTGAGGCGGAGGTTGCGTGTCTTCTGAAGGCGGCTCTGGAACCCGTGCCGAATGTGGGCCCGGGAGGCAAGGGCCCCGAGGGCTCATTCCGAAATCGCAGCCCGCTGGTGCACGACGTGGCGCTGCTGATCGTGAACTCGGGCCTGCGCCTGATGGAGGCGCTCACCCTGCGGTGGGACGAGCTGGAGATGACCGGGGGGATGTACGAGGGGGCAACGCTGTACGTCAAGTCCAAGTCCGAGAACCTGCTCAAGGACTATGAGGAGCGTGCGGTGCCGATCAACGATGCGATCCGGGAGCTGCTCTTACGGCGCCGGCAGATCGTCCCCAAGAAATGTCCGTGGGTCTTTCCGACCTGGGGAGGCCAGCCGCCCAAGCGCCGAAAGGAGGAGCTGCCGGATCCATTGTCCGAAACCGGCGGACCGAACGCTGAGCCCAAGAAACCTGCCCCCGAATTCCGCATCGCCCGGCGGGACACCTTTTACCGGGACCTGATGGGCGCGGCGGAGCGAGCAGGGATCAATCCCCGCACCAGGGCGTCCCCGCAGGCCCTGCGCCGGTTCTTCGGAACGGCCAACGCCCGAATGGGGATGCCGCCGTTCGTCCTGAAGCAGTTGATGGGCCACTCGAGCATCCGGACGACCGAACGGCACTATGTCGCAGGATGGACGGGTGGAGCCGGTGCCGGCTGGACTCCGGTGGCGTTCAAAGGCGGATCATCACAGTAGCGACCAGAGTCGACTCGGGACGGCTTCAGGCGAATGTCTCGTCGCGACGAGCGAGGTTGTCACCGGTATGCCACCGAATTGGAGGGAAAAATCACTGGCTGTAGATTGACTATCCAGCTTGCCGTGGACGACATCGCCGACTAGAATGACGTGCAGGCTTGAACCCGCCGTAGAAGCGGACGTATTGCCAACGATGTTGTCGCGGGTTCAAATCCCGTCCCCCGCTCTCCAACTCCGCTGTTCCCGTGGACTTGCGCGCGACCCTGGTTCGCCTCCTTTTTACCCCGTGTGGTCAGAATATTCATCCGAGGCGGATCGCCTGATAGGGTGTCCGAATCCTCGGTTGGCGGGGGTTTGGGAAGGGGCGTCGGATGGGTTGGCGTCGCATGCTCGCCTACATCACCGGCTCGGTTGACCAGGAGCGGCTGCTGCGGAATGAGTACCTTGCACAGGAGAATCGGATCCTCCGGTCGCAGCTGAACGGCCGGGTGAGATTCGCCGACGCGGACCGGATTAGCCTGGCGCAGATCGGCAAGCGACTTGGGCGCAAA
>Ga0187893_10005064_pt1 | contig 24165 bp, 24 predicted proteins | sample MA1701074metaG_FD_139574 | JGI IMG/M metagenome (GOLD analysis project Ga0187893, IMG submission 139574) | White microbial mat communities from a basaltic lava cave in the Kipuka Kanohina Cave System on the Island of Hawaii, USA - MA170107-4 metaG ...
CAAGCTCGTTGCGTTTCAGGATCACAGCATCGGCTACGGCGAAGGCGAAACCTTCACGCACGCCGGCGAAATTTCCGGCCTCGAATTCCCGGCGCAGTTCGTGCCGAATTTCCTGATGCAGGCGACGGTCATGCCGCTCGGCCTCAAAACCGGAGCCTTGCGCGCGCCGCGTTCCAACGTCTTTGCCTGGGTGTTTCAATCCTTCCTGGACGAACTCGCGCATGCCGCAGGCAAAGACCCGGTTGAGTTCCGCCTTGGGCTGCTCGGCAATATGCCGCCCAAAGGCACGCAGGGCGTAATGGACGCCGAGCGGATGATTGATGTCGTCAAACTGGTCGCCGAAAAATCCGGCTGGGGCAAACAGAAATTCCCGAAAGGCCGGGCGCTGGGCATCGGATTTTATTACAGCCATCGCGGTTACTTTGCCGAAGTCGCCGATCTCACGGTGTCGGCAAGCAAGAAAATCAAAGTGAACAAAGTCTGGGTCGCCGGAGACATCGGCAGCCAGATCATCAATCCCGGCGCGTCGGAAAACCTGACCCAAGGCGCGGTGGTGGATGGCATGAGCGAAATGTTGCAGGAAATCACGTTGAAAGACGGGCGCGTCGTGCAAACGAACTATCATCAACATCCGCTGGTGAAGATGTCGCAAACGCCGCCCATCGAAATCCATTGGATCAAATCCAACAACTCGCCGACGGGCCTGGGCGAACCCGCGTTGCCGCCGATTCTGCCCGCGATTGCGAACGCTGTGTTCACGGCGACGGGCGAACGTATTCGCACGATGCCGATGACGAAGCAGGGCTTCAGCTTCGCGTAAAAGCGAGAGGCGGGATCGCAGGCCGCTGAACACTGCATCCCGCCTCTAAATGGCAAAGCCTGCTACTGAGTTTACCGCGGCTGGGATAAGTGCTCGTGGATGATCAGCCACTGCCCGCTTCTCTTCTCCCAAACGATGGTGTGCCTGCCATCGAACTCAGCAGGGTTGCCATCCTTTCGCTTTGCCGACAGGGGAAACATCCATGTCATCAGCGCCATGCTGCCCCATTGGGCGACTCTCAGCGTATGATTTTCTCGAAACGGCAAGGCGACGCCAGCTCGTCCTCACTCCTCTGCCTGACCTCCTTGATCAGTTTTTCGAGCGAAGCTTTCAAATCTCTGTTCAATGCCAGGCATTGCTCGAAGTCTCGCTGCGCCTCTGCCTCTTTGCCTTGCCGCAAGAGCATCAGTCCTCGTTGCGCGTAGGCGTCGGCAAAGCGTGGGTTCAAGGCAATGACCCGACTGAAGTCCGCGATGGCTCGCTCCAGGTCTCCTGTGGCTTTCCAAACAAGAGCGCGGTTGAACCAGGCATCGGCAAAGCGCGAATCAATCGCGATAGCCTGGTTGTAGTCGGCGAGCGCGCCAGCCAGGTCGCCTTTGAATTGCCGCGCTGCGCCGCGCAGGCTGTAGGCTTCAGTGAAACCGGGGTTGAGTTTGATCGCCTGGTTGAAATCGCTGAGCGCGCCGTCCAAATCGCGTTTGAGAAACCGGACCGCGCCGCGGTTGCCGTAGATTTCTGGGTGGCGTGGGTTGAGTTTGATCGCTTGATCGAAGTCGGCCAGGGTTCCGTCCATGTCTCCCTGGTCGCGCCTGGCGAGGCCGCGATTGTTATATGCTTCGGCGAGGTGTGGGTTGAGTTCAATCGCCCTGCTGTAGTCGCGGATCGCACCGGCTAAGTCTCCTCGTTCCTGCCGCAGCGAGCCGCGACTTGCGTATGCTTGGGTAAAGCGAGGATCGAGTTGGATGGCGCGGTCAAGGTCGGAGAGCGCACCGTCGAGGTCTCCTTTCCGATACCGAGCGACCGCGCGGTTCTGATAGCCACTGGCAAAGCTCGGATCAGAGGCGATGGCGAGATCGAAATCGGCTATCGCCCGCTCCCACTCACCTCTGGCCAACCATTGATTGCCGCGTTCGAGATAAGAGTTTGCCGTAGCCGCGCGCGAGTTTTGCGTTTGCGCTAGCGCCAATTGTGCTGAACAGCAGGCCAGAAACTGAAAAGCGATAATGATCATCACGTGTTTTTTGAGACTCATAGATATACCTCGGGCGTAGCCCGCTTGTTCAATTACCAATCGGTTATTCATAGCAAAGGAAAAGCTGGGGAAAAGATGATATCGGGCGTGACGTGGCTAAAGATGCAGGTGGGGCAACACGCGCAACTCTTCCGACTGCACGCGCGCTTGCCCGGCTGGTTCATTCAAGACCCGCTGGATCAGCAATGGATTGATCTGCACCAGGCACAGTTCATCTCCGCCCGAATGTTGATGGAGTGGAGCGCCTACGCCGTTAGCCCCCTTCCACGGATTCCGGCGATATGTTCGCGAACGCCGGATGCCTGGTGAACGACCAATGTACGTGGGCGACCCGCCACTGGCCGCCGGTTCGCCGGTAAACCTGGGTCGAGTTCCACCGCGTTCCCACCGTTTCCGAACCGTCGGCGGCGTGGATGTAGTTGACGAGGTTGTAGGACAGCACGGCGAGGTTGCCGTCGGTGATCACCTGCGGGTTGAGGATCTCGGAGCGCGCAATCCGCACCTTCCCCGCCCAGAAAGTGCGGAAGTACGCTGCCACTGTCGACCACCCGTCCAGGCGGGTAGCCGTGATCGGGTCGAAGTAAGTCACAACATCGGCGTAGTACCTGAGTTGGCCCTCAATGTCGCCCTTGTTCCAGCAGTCCAGCGCACTGCGTTCGAGCGAGAGAATGGTTTCGGCGATTTTATGAATATCTGTGTTCGTATGCATGGTGTTCTTCTTTTGCCGCATCGGCTCGGATGCGGGCTTGTTACTTCCCGGTCGCTGCGGCCTTGATGTCATAGCTCCACAGGCAATCGGTGTCGCGGATGTACAGCCGGCCATCGGCGATCACGGGGTAAGCCCAGGCCTTCTCTCCGGCGTTAGCCCGCTTCTGAGGCGGGTTCGGCGGCGTGAAGCGACCAAACTCGCGGTACGCCTCCGGCGTGGCCTCGACCAGGGCCATCTCGCCGCTCTCCCCGTGCAGGTACAGCCGACCCTCGGCGTAACACACCGCGCCGGGAGCCACGCTCCGCTCAGACCATTTGACCTGCCCAGTCTTGAACTCGACGCACACGAGCGCATTCCCGCTGCTGCCGTAGAGGTACTCGCCGACGAGCACCGCGCCGCCGAGCATCCGGGGCAGCTTCATGCCGCGATAAGTCTCTTCGACGTTGGCGGCCCCACCATCAAACGCGATGCGTACCGCCGCGCCCCCGAGGCGATCAGTGCCGCTATAGACCAGCCCCTCGCTGACGACAGGCGTCAGGGCGCTCAGGCCCATCGGCCCCGTCGTCTTGTCGTACCGCCACAGGAGCTTGCCGGTCTTGGCCTCGACCCCGAACAGGCCGTCACCCGTGTAGGCGACGTATTGCCGCCTGCCGCCCGCGTCCGCCACAACGATTGAGGCGTACCCGGCCCTGGCGCCGCCGGGGATCGCGCACTTCCACTCCACCGCGCCGGTCTTCTTGTTCAGCGCCACGATGGTCGCTTGTGCGCCGCCGGGCGTGCAGACAATCACGTCGCCGTCCACCAGTGGCGACTCCGCGTAGGCCCAAGTCCCCGGCTGGCCGCCAAAGTCGGTACGGAGGCTTTTGCGCCAACGTACCTTGCCGGTGGCGGTTTCCAGGCAGGCGAGGTCGCCGTCGGAGCCGAGGGCGTAGAGCACCGCCCCGTCCACAGTCGGTGTGGAGCGGGCAGCGGGGTAGTTCGGTTGCTGGTCCGGGTTGCCGACCTTGCCAATCCGCGTAGACCACAACAGTCTGCCGTCCTTCGCGTCACGGGCTGTGACGAACTCGTCCTCGAGTCCCTTGTTGGCCATCACGTAAATCCTGCCGCCAGCTACCGACGGCGTGGAGTAGCCGCTACCAAGGTCCTTTACCTGCCAGATCAGTTTCGGGCCGTCCTTCGGCCACTCCTTGAGTAGCCCCGTCTCCCTGGAGTGGCCATCCCGCTTCGGCCCACGCCATTGCGGCCAGTCGTCGGCGCGCGCCAGTACTACCGCCAGCAGGAGCGCCAACGCCACGAGAAAACCCAGAGTTAACCGCACATTGCTCATGATTACCCCTCCTAAACATCGAAAGCTGATTGAAAGTTGGTGCGCTCAATGAGCGCGCGTAGCGAGGCGACGAAATCGGGTGCATCGTGGAACGGGTGGTTCCGGTGTATCTCGGCATAGGCGTCGTAAAGCGCGTCGAGATGCTCGGAGCGTTTTTCCGCCACTTCGCGCACTTGAACCATGCGCTCGCGCGCGAACAGTAGATGCTGCGGATCAAGGTAGCCCAACTGGATGAATCCCTGCATCTTCTTCGCGCAGCGGCATGGATTGGAGGCCTTCACCAGTCCGCACTTGCCCTGCATGAAGTTGTACAGGTCGCGCCGCGCGCGGGCCAGCTTCTGACGGAAGCTGTCGCGGGAAATGTCGAGCAACTCGGCTCCCACGCGGTCTGTTATGCCGAAGATTTCACCGAGTACGTAAACGAGCCGCTGCTCGCGATCCAGGCAGAGCAGCATGGCGGAGGTGCAGCCGATTTTCGCCTCCTCGATCAGCAACCGGGCATCGGGTCGCTGCGAATCGGGGGCGGCGAAATCGTCCTCCGGGGTGCTGTCCAGTTCGCGACCATAATCCTCGAAGCTCATGGTTTTGGCCTCGGCACGGGCGCGTTTCATGTTCAGCAGGTGGTTGACCACGAGCCGGTACAACCACGTTCGGAATTGGCTTTCGCCCCGGAACGTCGAGAGCTTTGTGAGCAGCTTGATGAGAATCTCCTGCGTCGCATCCTCAGCATCCTGGGGAAGACAGACCATCCGCAGGGCGATGTTGTAAATCCATCGCTGGTGCCGGGCGACGAGCAATTCAAGGGCCTCTTTGCTGCCCAACTGCACGCACCGGACGAGGTACTGGTCCTCGGCGTCGGTGAGCGCCTCATCAGTAAGCGGATTCGGATCTGTTATCTCTTCCATAATTATCTCTTCTGTCATATTAGACACCCGTGTGACGGCACTGTGACAGCAGCGCGCACATTTTTTCGGATTGTTTATCGAGCTATCATGAATACCCGCTGGTGAAGATGTCGCAACCGCTGCCCATCGAAGTGTACTTCCTGAAATCCAACTAGGCAGCGTAGCTATTTTCAAGCTGTTATTTCCCGCGCTACGCTCAATCCGCTTATGAGCCGCTTGACAAAGCAAGCTCAATAGTGCATATACACACTAGGATGGCTAAAGAACTGGATATGTCGGCGATAGAGAATTGCGTGTGCTTCAACTTGCGTTGGGTGACGCGGGCGGTGACGCAATTTTTTGACGCGGAAATGCGGCGGCATGGAATCCGCCCCACGCAGGGGTCAATTTTGCTGGCATTGAATGCCAGGGAAAGTTGGACAATGGCGGAATTAAGCGATTGGCTTGGGCTGGAGCGCACGACGCTCGTGCGAAATCTCCAGCCATTGCAGCGGGATGGTTTGGCGCAGGCCGTCGGCGGCGGGCGCGGTAGCCGGGTGGAACTGTCAATTACAGCCAAAGGCCGAAAACAGATTGAGAAATTCATGCCAGCCTGGCGATCCGCCCAGAACGCTGTGGTCAAAACTCTCGGTGACCGACGTTGGTCCGCCATCCTTTCCGACCTCGAAACTGCGGCGCTGGCCCTAAACAAATAAACCAATAACCCTGAATGCCCTGAAAGGCGGCGAACTGAAAATTAAATTGTGTATATGCACACTTCGCTACAAAACAAAACAACATTAGTCACCGGAGCGTCCTCCGGTATTGGCCGGGAAGAGGAAAAGTAAACATGGACATTGGAATCCTCGGTTCGGGTAACATCGGCAGCACTCTGGCGCGGCGCCTGACAGCACTCGGACACCAGGTATTGATTGCCAACTCGCGCGGCCCCGCCTCGTTAGCTGCGGTGGCCGCGGAAACCGGCGCGACCGCAGCGACGGTGGAGCAGGCCGCTCGCGCGCAGGACGTGGTCATCATCGCTATCCCTGAGACAGCGGCGCCACAATTGCCGCGCGACATCCTGGCCGCAACGTCGGCTGTGGTTGTTGACACGGGGAACTACTACCCGTCGCGCGACGGTCGCATCGCCGAGATTGATGGCGGTCTGACTGACAGCGAGTGGGTGGCGCGGGTGCTAGGCGTCCCTGTGGTCAAAGCTTTCAACAACATCGTCGCTGACAGCCTGGCCACGCGCGGCGTCCCGTCCGGCGCCCCAGGGCGCATCTGCCTCTCTGTGGCCGGGGACGATCCGCGCGCCAAAGAACTGGTGCTGAGCTTGATCGACGCGCTTGGCTTCGACGGTATTGACTCCGGCACGCTCGCCGACTCCTGGCGGCAGCAGCCTGGCACGCCAGCCTACTGTCGGGACTTGGATGCGGACGCGCTTAAAGCCGCGCTGGCGCAGGCTGACGCCGGGCAAATCGCTGGCAACCGCGCCCAAGCGGACGAGGTTGCGCGCCCCTATTTCGCCAAACAATTTCAACCGGACTGATGATGGCGGAGATGAACCAAATGAAAACAAGAGACAAATCGTGGGTGCTCGTCACGGGCGCATCGAGTGGCTTCGGCGAAGAGTTCGCACGCCAATATGCCGAGCAAGGCCATTCTCTGGTGTTGGTGGCGCGCCGGCTGGATCGGCTGCAAAAACTCGCCGAGGCGCTACGCCAGCAGTTCCGCATCGAGGTCGTCGTGGAGCAGGTTGATCTTTCTGATGTTGCGGCAATCATCCAACTGCATCAGCGACTGCGCGAGCGGGACATCACGATTGACATCCTGATCAACAATGCCGGCCACGGACTGCAAGGCCCGTTTCTGGATGGTCAGTTAGACGCGGCGCTGGCGATGGTGCAACTCGATATTGCGAGCCTGACCGCGATCACCCACATCTTTGCGCAAGACATGCGGAAGCGAGGAAGCGGGAAGATTCTGCTTGTCGCCAGTCTGCTGGCCTACCAGGGCGTACAGAATTTCGCCGTCTATTCAGCCGCCAAAGCTTACGTGTTGCGCCTGGGCGAAGCGCTTCATCGCGAACTCAAGCGCGATGGCATCACGGTTACGGCGCTTTGCCCGGGCATGTCGGACACCGGCTTCGCCGCTGCGGCGCAACAGAAAATCACGCCCTGGTTGAAGCTCTTGATGATGCAGCCCGGACCTGTGGTGCGCGCCGGTATCCGCGCGTTGCAGGCTGGACGCATCAGTGTCGTCCCCGGCTGGGCCAACAAGGTCTCAGTGATTTTGATGTGGGCAACGCCACGCTGGCTGCATCAAGCCATTTTCTCCCGTGTCATGAACGCATAAACCACGAGACCTGACTATGAAAACACCGATCAAAGAGCATCCCACGGTCATAGCGCACCAGCAAAGACCTGCACCGGAAAAAGTATCCCAGCCGCTCGACGCCGCCTGGCTGCGGCAGTTGTGCCTCGACGCAGGCGCGGATGACGTCGGCTTTGTGGAAGTTGATTGTCCGGCGTTGGCGGAGGAGCGGCCACACATTCAGCGGGCTTTCCCGCACACGCGCAGCCTCATCAGTTTTGTCCTGCGAATGAACCGGGACAATGTGCGCAGCCCGACGCGCTCGGTCGCCAACTCAGAATTTCATCACACGGGCGACGAGGTCAACGACGTGGCGCGACGCATCACGGCGGCGCTGGAGCGCGCTGGGATTCGCGCGCTGAATCCGCCGATGGGGTTTCCGATGGAGGCGGATCGCTGGATGACCGAGCGGATATGGACGGTGGCGCACAAGCCAGTCGCGGTCGCGGCGGGCTTGGGCCGCGTGGGCATTCATCGCAACGTGATTCACCCGCGCTTTGGCAATTTCATTTTGCTCGGCACAATTCTGGTCGGCGCGGAAATCAGCGCGTATTCGCAGGAACTCGATTACAACCCGTGCCTGGAATGCAAACTGTGCGTGGCGGCCTGTCCGGTCGGCGCGATTGGCGCGGACGGCACGTTCAATTTCTCCTCGTGCTACACGCACAATTACCGCGAATTCATGGGCGGATTTGAGGATTGGGTCGAAACGATTGCCGACAGTAAACACGGGCTGGATTACCGGCGGCGGGTGAAGGAATCGGAATCAGTTTCCATGTGGCAAAGCCTCGCCTTTGGGGCGAACTACAAAGCCGCGTATTGCATGGCGGTGTGTCCGGCGGGCGAAGATGTGATTGGGCCTTACCTCGCGTCAAAGAAGGATTTTGCCGACGACGTGATGCGCCCTTTGCAGGCGAAGCGTGAGCCGGTGTATGTCGTGCGGGGTTCGGACGCGGAGGCGCACGTGCAGAAGCGTTATCCGCACAAGACCGTGCGACAGGTGCGCAGTTCGCTGCGCCCGCGAAGCATCGCCAACCTGCTGTTTGGGATGCCCCTGTCGTTTCAGCGCCACGCCGCCGGAAAACTCGATGTCACTTACCATTTCGTTTTCACCGGCAACGAGCCAGCCGAGGCGACGGTGACGATTCGCGATGGAAAAATAACCGTCGAGCATGGCTTGATTGGCGAACCAAACCTCAAGGTCATGGCCGATTCGGAAACGTGGTTGGGATTTCTTGCGGGCGAGCGGAATCTTTTGTGGGCGTTGCTCACGCGCCGCGTCCGGCTGCAAGGAAACCCAAAGTGGTTGCTGGCGCTCAAACGCTGTTTTCCATCATGAATTTCACCTGGACTGATTAATGAACACGCGAGGCATGAACTTTTTCATGAAGTTCGTGTTCGGGTTGCTGAGCCGTAAGATCATTCGCCGCGCCAGGAAACGCGGCGTCGAGTATTCATTCCTGTTGGTGCATCCAGACGGCGGCCAACTCGCAGAGAGACGACTGCTGCGCGAGACGAAGATGAGCATAGTGGACGTTGCTCTTGAGGTGGGCTACGCCACACCCAGCCATTTTGCACAGCTCTTCCGCAGAGAAACCGGCCTGTCCCCGAGCGACTACCGTCGGCAGCGTTAACTCCCGCCTCGCTGCGAATTTCAGGCAATCCCATCCCTTCAGTAGCAATCGCGCGCTGTGGCGCCGATTTTCACGCCTTTTGTTCTATCGCGCTCCGATCAGCGGTTTCGAGCAATATCACGATAGTTCGAGCAAGAACACCTGCGACTGCCAGGCTCGTAGCAAGTAAGCTCCACAGCAAAGGAACCGACAGTGAAGGAGTGAAGAAAATGGACATCAAAAGAAATGGCGCACAGCCTTCGGGCAAAGGTAAGCCGATGCATACACGGAAAGGCTGGCTGCTAATTGCCTTTCTTATAACTCTAGGGGTCACAACAGTGAGCGCTCAGCAACTGCCTTCGTATATCAAGCAACCATCAGATGCGGCGGGTGTATTCGCCATCTATCCCGGCACGGGCGTGCCGCCCGGCTCAGAAAAGGCGACGTGGCACGAACAAACCATGAAAGCGCCGGGATTCAATGGCCCGAATGGGATGGTCAGGAATGTCGTGATTCCCACCATCACGATGTTCAAACCGGCTGCCGGTAAGGCGAACGGCGCGTCGCTGATAATCGCACCTGGCGGCGCGTTCCGCTTTCTCACGATGGACAAGGAAGGCTATGACATGGCGCGTTGGCTGACACAACAAGGCGTCACCGCTTTTGTCCTCAAGTATCGGCTGACGCGCACGCCTGACGACGACAACGAGATGCTCGCCTACATGCGAAATTTGATGAACGTGTTGCCGCGTCAGAGCCGCGATGATGTGAAGCCTCCCGTGGGTGATGCGCCGTCTGAAGCCGCCCGGCTGTTGGCTGAAGAGGACGGTCGTCAGGCGATCCGTTACGTTCGCCGACACGCCGCCGAGTGGGGCATTGATCCGCAACGCATCGGCATCGCGGGCTTTTCTGCTGGAGGCGGAGTCGCGGTGGCCGCAGCGGTGGAACACGATGCGCAGAGCAGGCCGGATTTCGTCGTCGGCATTTATCCGGGCATTCGCAAAGCGACGCCCGTGCCCGCCGATGCGCCGCCGATGTTTCTTGCCATCACCGATGACGACATCCTCGTCGCGCCTCTCTCCGTGGCGCGACTTTATGAGGAATGGCGCAAGGCCGATAAACCCGTCGAGTTGCACATCTTCACCAAAGGACGGCACGGTTTCGGCATGTTGAAGCAAAACCTGCCTTCGGACTTATGGATTGATTTGCTCAGGAATTGGCTGGACACGCAGGGCTTTCTTTCTCCGGCCAAGAAGTAGACAACGATTACGCACAAGGAGCTTGAATTATGGCAGACGAACCGACAGCAAAACCGAACCCCTACGCAGACATTGCTCCGGCGCTCGGCGATTTCACCACACGGGTGCTTTTCGGCGAGGTCTGGGAGCGGCCCGGACTCTCCAAGCGCGACCGCAGCATGATTACCGTGGCGACGCTCGTCGCGCTCTACCGCACGAATGAGTTGCCGTTCCATCTCAAGCGCGCGCTTGAGAACGGCGTGACGAAGGACGAGTTAGTGGAACTCATCACGCATCTGGCTTTCTACGCGGGCTGGCCGGCAGCCAACACCGCCGTCACCATCGCGCGACAGGTTTTCGCTGAGGCCGGTCAATCCCAACCATAACGATGTTAAGCGACAGAAAATTCTGCCTGCTGAAAGGAATTTGAAATGAAGGAGAACCCTATTTTCACCCACATCCTACACTTATTCATCGTGATGGCACTGGGCGCGTTCTTGTCCGTTGCGGCGCAACCCCCGCAGCCGGTGCGTTCCCCCGAAGTTTCCAAAGATGGTCGCGTCACCTTTCGCCTACGCGCTCCAAATGCCAAACAAGTGACACTCGCTCGCGCCGGAACCCGTCCTGTCCCGATGCAGAAAGATGAGCAAGGCGTTTGGAGCGTCACGACCGACCCGCTGCCGCCTGACATCTACCCTTACAGCTTCAACGTGGACGGCCTCACGCTGGCCGACCCATCCAACCCTTTGGTCAAGCCGATTGTGATGGGAGGACATCAGAGCCTTGTGCATGTCCCCGGCGGCCCTGATCTGATGTGGGAAGTTCAGGACGTGCCACGGGGTACGTTGCATCAACACGTTTACCGCTCGGCGATTGCCGGGGAAGATCGCGAGTATTACGTCTACACGCCCGCTGGTTACACGCCGACCACTCGGCGTGAATATCCTGTGCTGTACCTGCTGCACGGGCTGACAGACGACGCAAGCGCGTGGATCAAGGGCGGACGCGCCAATGTGATCTTCGACAACCTGATCGCGCAGGGGAAGGCGAAGCCGATGATCGTGGTGATGCCGTTGGGGTATCCCTTCGCCAACATTACGCAGAACATCTATCAGAAGCTCTTCCGCGAGCCTGCCGCACAACGCCCCAGTGTCGAAGGTTTCTCCCGCACAGTGCGCGATGAGTTGATTCCGCAGATAGAGAAATCGTATCGCGCAGCGAAGGGACGCGACGCGCGCGCCATTGCTGGGCTTTCGATGGGGGGAATGCATTCACTTTACATCGGGCTGAACTATCCAGATCAGTTCGGCTGGATTGGTTCGTTCAGTGGCGCGTTCAACTGGTACGGCGATGACTTCGCTAGCTACTTCCCGTCGCTTGATGCCAAGACGGCCTCAAAATTCCGGCTGATCTGGATCGCCTGCTCAACGGCTCCCACCGGCTCGAACTGAAAGGCGAATCAATGCGGAAAAAGAGCGCGAACTTGACCAAATCAGAAGCCAGGAAGTAAAACAACAACCGTCGGCAAGCTCACGGCAGCGAACGGGTGTTCACGATCATAATTTTGGTGTTCACGATGTAATTTCGCTGTTCACGCCTCATAAGATTCAGCGTTCACGATCATAAGAATCTGCACGAAGCGTGCGACCGGCGCAAATGGCAAGGAAATAACGCGCCTTTGTTCAGTCGTGAGATAACCATTCTCTCACGGCATCTCCGCTCCCCGTTTCTGCAGAAGCCGGTAAATTTCGGGATGGCGGCCAGCAACTAGGCTCAAGCTCAAGGCACTCACTTGCACACTTTGCTGCCCATGCGTCCTATCAACATCCACACTCGCAAAAATATTGGGACTAGCTCCTGCATCCAATAAGACCCGCACAATTGTGGGGTTGTTGGACATTACGCCGTACATCAAAGCGGTGTAACCATTGGGCGGAATATAGTCTACATCTGCCCCGGCTTTGAGCAATGCTTGCGTTGTTTGAACCCGTCCCTTATGAGCAGCCATCATCAAAGCCGTCATACCATCTTTCGTTGTTGCATTCACGTTCGCACCGGCACCAATCAACGCTTCCACGGTTTCAGCATATCGTAATTGCGCGGCCATCATCAAAGGTGTGTAGCCTTCATACGTAGATACATCGGCCTGTGCTCCTGCAGCCAGTAGTATTCGCACAGCTTCTGGCAAACCAGCCTTAGCCGCTGCATGCAAAGCAGTATCGCCCCTTTCTGTTTTGGCGTTCCAATCGGCATTGGCATTGAGCAAGACCTTCAACGCCTCAACTCGGCCCTCCGTGGCAGCCATCATCAGAGCAGTAGCTCCGACCTTGTTCCGTGCATTTATATCTACACCAGCCTCAATCAATATTTGCAGAACCTCAGCACAACCTGGTGTCGACGCCCTCCTAAACGCTGCCATCAAAGCCGTTGCGCCGTCAGCATTGCACGCCTGAAGGTCGGCCCCGGCTTCAATCAAAATCTTCACTGTCTGTGCAGCGCCGCTCAAAGCTGCCTGCCACAATGCGGTTTCGCCACCCTGTAAACAGGCTTCCAAATTGGCCCCAGCCTTTATTAGATCCCTCGCAACCTCGGCGCGCCCTTGTGACGCCGCCATTATTAAGGCCGTTGTGCCGCTCTTATCCTGCATATTCACATCTGCCCCAGCGTAGAGCAGCATCCTTACCATTTCTAGTTGGCCATTCTGCACCGCCTTCATCAATGCCGTCGCGCCGTCATCCAAGCTGATGTTCACATCTGCCACGGCGGCAATCAGCAGCTTGGCGATCTCCAGATTCCCGCCAGAGATTGCGTGATGCAAAGGGGAGATGCCTTTGTTCGTCCTCAAATTCACGTTGGCTTTAGCTGCGAGCAGTTGCCGTACGATCTTGTCGTGCCCAAATTCAGCAGCCACCACCAGTGCCGTTGCGCCGTCATGTCTTACCAGATTTACGCCCGCCCCAACCTCGATTAATACCTGCACGATCTCAGCGTGCCCTGACCAAGCCGCTTCGATCAGGGCCGTCGCGCCATTCTTGCCCTTGAGATTGGGATCAGTCCCTTTTTCCAAGGCCTGTTTGATGGCTGTTAGATCGCCCTTTCTGGCATCGTCAAGGAAAGCTCGCTTCTTTGAGAGAAACCGGAACATAGCCATCCTCCTAATTTGGCATCTTACAGCGTTTTCAGGTTGCGTGTTAACAGGGGAGACTTCATCGTTGTTTGAGCGAGGCGTTATACTCGCTCCAGTTGCGGATGCGGTAAATGGTCTTCTTTTTCAAGGTAGAAAAAGCATACCACGTCACTGCATCTGTGCTTCTTCATTCTGATTCGTGCAACAAAGCCTCGGACAAATGTAAGGATTACTCTTACGCTTGAATAGCTCAGCCCTGCGCCGAATTTGAAGAGGGGAGCCTTTGAATCGTAGGGCAGATCCTCAAGCTGTTCCCGCACCGCGTCCATAGACAAAGGCAATTCAAACGGCAGCTTGCCCGTAGGATTGAATTTGCCCATCAAAACGTCAAATAACGCTTCGTCCGTCACGCCAAACGTAGCGAGCAATGCGGCGGATTCATTGGCTAATTCAGGGATCACATACGGGCTGTCGAATTGCATGACAATGATCGTGGGCTTTTTCTGCATCAGCGCGCGAATGGGCGTGAGTCTCGCCGCAGGCAAACTCAAATCAACGGGCTGATTCCCGGCCCCAAATCTACCGGCGCCTGCTCCGCCGGGCCGACCACCGCCTTCGCCACGACCTGCGCCGGGTCGCCCGGCGCCTTGACCACGACCACCGCCGGGATTGCCGCTTACAGCCGCATTCACACGCACGATACAAATGTCCGCGTCATCCGGGTTGTTGGTGGAGACGTAACCGTACTGCGCGGCGACCATGGCGTCCAAGCCTTCAATGTACATGCGAACGCCTTTTTTCAGCGGCAGAATATCTTTGGCATTCTTCAGCAGAACGATGGATTTGCGCTGCGCCAGATCAGCTTTTTCCTGAAACTCTTTTTTGCGAATGGTACGTTCGGCTTCGTCCGGGTTGGCGTAGGGATTCTCAAAGATGCCGAGGCCAAAATACACACGCAGAATACGGCGCGCTGATTCGTCAATGCGAGCTTCAGTCAGGGCGCCGCTTTTGACCAGTTCGACAATGATTTCCGGCGTGGCATCGCCGCCGATGCGATCTACGCCCGCTTCGATAGCTTTTTTGTAACGGTCTTTGACGCTCAGGTTTTCGACGCCCCACGGCATACCGGTAGAAATGCCGGTGTCGGAATTCACGACGCCCGTATAGCCCAACTTGTTGCGCAGCAAATCCGTGATGATCTCTTTGTTGTACGCCATACCGACGTCTTCGCTCGTCATGCCTTTCGGCACGGCGTAATAGGGCATAATCATTGCCGTCCCTGCTGCGATGGCCGATTTCCAGGGCAGCAGATGGTATTCAAGATTTTTGCCCGGATAGACCTGGTTTTTGCCATAAGCATAATGCGCATCCAGCCCGTCATCCGCTGGCCCCGCGCCGGGGAAGTGTTTGGTCGTCAGCGCCACGCTGTGTGGCCCCAATTTCTCTCCCTGAAAGCCGCGCACCAACGCCGTGATTATCTCGGCAGTCAAATTCGCATCTTCGCCAAAGGTTTCGCGGAAGCGATTCCAGCGCGGTTCCGTCACCACGTCAGCGGTCGGATGATATGCGCCGCGAATGCCGGCCGAGACATATTCCTGTGCGGCAATGCGGGCAAATTCTTCGACCAATGCGGTGTCACGCATCGCCGCCAGGCCCAGCGTACCCGGCCATTGTGAAAACGCATTGCCTGCTTCAATCATTCCAAAGGCGGCTCGCGCTCCATAATGATTGCGCGGATTGGTTACGAAAAGAACCGGAACCCCCAACCGCGAACCTTCCGCAATCTCCTGCGCTGCGTTCAGCCAATTCGCCATCATTCCAGGAGCGACGTTTTCCCGATTGATAAACTGGCGAATATGCCGCCTGAGCAGCGCGTCTGTCGTGGCTGGCGTATTCAACGTGATCGGCCCACCCGGATTGAACGGATTCGACCCATAACCAGCTTGTTCACTCACGCTGCCGCCCGGCCCCATCGGCAAGGTTGGCCCAACCATCAATCCGGCTTTTTCTTCGACGGTCATTTGCGCCACCAGATCGCCCGCGCGCTCCTCGATTGAACGCCGCCAGTCTTCGTAAACATCCAGCTTATTGTTTTTGTTGAGGTCTTTGAAAAGCAGCCCGTCAATTTGCAAGACCTTCACCACGCGCGCATTGATGACAGGCTGCGGCGTAGCAGACTGAGAAAGGCCAATGCTGCCAGGTGAAACAAGCAAGAGCAGTGAAAGAACAACCTGAATGACATTTTTTCTTGTCGAGATCATTGATTTGTCTCCATCCCTAGAATTAAGCGACGAGCATTGCGAAGACGCGCAGCCGTCCGAGGATTTTGCGTGGACGGAATTGGGGACGCTCGTTAAGCCCGCCCTCTGTATGTTCTTCTGGATTGCCTGTAGTGTATTCCGATCATGCGCCGTTTGTCACTCTTTCATCGAAGTGCATTTCCTGAAGTCCAACAATCCGCCCACAGAACTCAGTAAACCAGCGTTGCCGCTGATTCTGCCAGCGGGTTGCAGTGCAATTTTCACGGCGACGGGCGAACGCATTCGGACAATGCCGATGACGAAACAGGGCTTCAGCTTCGCGTAGCGGTATTTTGTCAGAGAAGCGTGAAGAAAGACTTCGCGCTTCTCAACTTCCTTGTTGCCTTGAATTGTGAATCTCGCAAGGGCAGGGGCATCGCCAATATGCAAACGCCGAATCGAAATGTGCAATTTGGATTGCGCATGAGGTTTTGAGATTTAAGAACGGGGGACGCAAACTCAGGCCCCCTCACTCAGTGATCATTCTCTGCGCTGCTTCTTTCCCACCTTCGTCAGGTTGTAATCCCAAAGTGGGTTATCCCGTCCTGGGATTTACTATCAAGTCATGGCGAAGTCCCTTCATACTCCCGAATACGAACAATTTCGCTCGTTGCTCATCGCCGCACGCGAGAAAAGAGGTTTTACTCAGGCCAACGTTGCCGAAAGGCTTGCTCGCCCTCAATCATTTGTCTCGAAATACGAAAGCGGCGAAAGACGGCTTGATGTTGTCGAGTTCCTTGAAGTTTGCCGTGCGCTTGAAACGGATCTAAAAGCAATCATCAGGAAGTTGGAAGCGGAGCTGTCGGCATGAACACACAAGATGTGCTCGCGCTGGGCCGCGATTATCTTGCGCAACTGGTCGGACACGACTTTGAAGTACTTGAGGTCTCGAAGCCTGTCTCGCCTGACGCTGCTCTCAATCTTGCCAAAATCATCTCAAAACTCTCGCCACTGGTTGGGAATCTTATCGAGTTCAACACCTGCGAATACTTGAACGACCAGCCTGAATTCGCTGGCTTTGGAAGATGGAAACGGCAAGACCCTGGCTTCCCGGATACGATTTTTGAAGGCTTTGTAGCGCCTACTCCCGGCTTTGAAATCAAGGCTTGGTTTCCGCTTGCCACTGAAATAACCGCTCGGTTCAAAGACAGCCAGAATCACTTCAATCAGGATCAAACGTATGTAGCGATGCTCGCGTGGCTGCCGGATTACCTCATTTTTGGGAAACCAAAGATAGTCGGTATTGTTGTTGTCTCAGCAAAGTCGGTGGCAAAGGCTCGTGACGATCATTATCATAACCCGCCCGATTATCTGGTGCTTGAGCCTGAAGACACGACAACCAGAACGCAAAATCTCCAGCAGACAAATACCAACGGTTACAAGTTTCAAGGCACGCCCGCACAATTTGCCAAAGCTGAGAGACTCGTTCGGTCGTGGGGACCGAGAGGGAGATCGTATTCACCAACGCCAGCGTATCAAGCCAAGCTGCGCAAGCTTTTCACCACCGTTCCTTATCGGCTTGATACAAACTTTGCCAAGATGGATCGGATTGTTCATCCAGAGATCGAAGCTTTCAAGAACCAAATTTACAACACGAACTTTCACGGAATGACGATTGGCCAATGGAATCGGCTGCTTGCAAGAGGTGAGGAAGCAACCATCAAACAAGTGCTCGCCGAAAGATTTCAGATCCTTGACGTTGGTCAGCCGGTGGTGAAATGAGTTAGTCGAAAAGATTTCGTTGCGGTGTTGCGAAGCGCGCGACGCCAAGCTGGTAATAGGTCGGATCAAGTTCTGCGGCAAACGCTCGTCTTTCCGTTCGTTTGGCCGCGAGTGCCGCCGAAAAAAGCCCACCAAATGGTTCCCAAACAACATCTCCCACATCACTTGAGGCTTCGATAATGAGGCGCATTAAGTCGAGCGGTTTTTGATTCAGATGCGCAGCTTTCCCACTGACTTCAGGGACACGAATTCGCTCACTGCCTTTCAACGGGTTTCTGTCCCAAACATTCGTATAGCCAATGGGACAATAAAATTTGGAGCGCATTCCGGCCCATTCTTCAATGGTCATTGGCTTGCTACCGTCCCGCGAGAAATAAGGCCGTCCCTCCGGCGCCCCGTGCGTGTTCGCATAATCAACCATTTTCTGAAACATTTCAGGCGGCGGGTAATACCAGAGATGCCCCTGATCAAAGTATTTCCTCGTCGCCACATCCTTCACCCCACAGGCGTCGTTCGCCAGACGGGCCGGCAGACCTGTTCGTTTCCACTCGCTATAGAGCCATTGCTGTAAGGTCACATTGTTGACCTTTGCCTCGAGAACATACTGCACACACATTTCAGTGACCACTGGAAAGCGGCGAATTTTTGCGGTGTTCACGTTGCCAGCGATATGGGCTTTGCCTTTGTTCCACTGATTGGCATTCACGTAACGCCAACCGTGGCGCTCAAGCACCGGATGAACTGCCGCCCAGCCGATTTCCGAATTCCAAAACCAGAGGGTTGTTTGAGGCGTCGCATACTTGCTCCACGCTTTAATGTGAGGCTCGTACCAGTTTGGCATGTCTAGGTGATCCGAGGTGTCGCCCTCAAAGCCGAGAATACCGTAGGCTCCATCAGAGACGATAACGGTGGGAGTCTCCCATTGGCTGTAACACTGCAGGCTGTTCCCGAAATAAAGTGAAACGGTTCCGTCAGTCCAGAAATCATGACCGGGGACCGTCTCAAACTTTACGGCGCGCGCCCGCCCCACTGTGCTGATTGCCACAGGCTTTTTCTCTTCGGGGAGCGTTTCGTTTTGCGGTTTGATTGCATTCAGCATGAATCCGAGTTCCTTCTCCATAAACCTCCTGAACCGGGATATGATACTTACTCGGCCTCAAATCTCCGAATGTCCGTAGATAGTCTCTTATAACAAATCTGCGCTGACTGCAAAGCGTTGAGTTCCGTTGTTACTTTCGTCGCCTAGTGCGGATGCGCCTCTACGACATAAATCGCAAGATAGGTATCCAAATAGATTTTCTTCAATCCCAAACCTCCGCGCGGATTTTAGCACAAGCCCACTGTCTATCCGCAGGCTGCGTCAACGGATACGTCACTCAGTGCTGAGAATTGTGGGAACTTGGCAACGGGAGGGGCCGCAGGGGCAATAAATTGGATGCGTACGAGCAGGGGACCCACGATCAGAGTCTGTGCTTTTTCTCGGCTGGAGCGGTAAATCCGTTTTGAAAGATCGCCAGGACTGATAATATTTCGGGCGAAACGGGCATCGCTGAATTCACATAAGATACGGCTTTCTTAAAATCCATCTTGCTCTGAGGGCCTGCTCTACGGGATCACAGGAAGCCCTTTTCACTTCCTCTGTGTACAAATCGAATTGAGTTCCGGTAAAAATGTGTGACCGACAATGAATAGATACTTCGGGCGCGTGAGGCCTCTCTATGTGAGGCGCAATTGGGAGATTCGAGGTGTAGCAAGCGTCACCGCGTGTTCAATCGCGTTTGCTGCAGCGAGTATTTTTGCGAGTGTGTCTTCTGTGCGCGTGTGCGCGCAGCAGCCTGCGCCGACGGCGCCGGTCGTGGTGCAGCCGGGCGCGCCGGGCAAACCGACGCGGGTTCTTCCCCGGACGACGAAGGGCAAGCTGCCGCCAGTGTCCACAGCGGATGTGCAGTTCATGCAAGGTATGATTACGCATCACGCGCAGGCGGTGGAGATGACTGCGCTGATCGAATCGCGGACTGAAAACAAGGATGTGCGGTCGCTGGGCGCGCGCATCAGCCATTCGCAGGCCGACGAAATAGCGTTTATGAAACGGTGGCTGGCGTCGCGTGGACAGCCTGTTTCAGATGCCGCGCAAGATATGCACAAGCATCACAAAAATATGTCGCACGAGCTTATGCCTGGAATGCTTAGCTCCGAGCAGATGGAGGCTCTGAGGAAAGCAAAAGGCGAAGAGTTCGACCGTCTGTTTCTGGAAGGAATGATTCAGCACCACGGCGGCGCTTTGACGATGGTGAAAGATTTGTTCGACACCGCGGGCGCGGGACAGGAAGCTGAATTGTTCAACTTCGCAACCGATGTAGACAGCGGCCAACGCGCCGAAATCCGGATCATGCAAAGCATGCTGGAGAAAACCACTTCAAAGGAAAAATGATGAATCAAGCACGTACCCTGGCTTTCCGTTTATTCGTAGGCTCCCTGTTTTTGTGGCTGTGTTTTCCCGGCAAGCTGCAGGCGCAAACGCCTCCGGCACAGGAACCAACGAAGGCGGCAAACGCCAACACCGAGCAAAACAAAGCAGAAGCGGACCCGTTAGCGCCTGAGCCTGCGCCGCCGCTCCCCGCCGGGATGACCGGCTCGGATACCAACGACCCGCGATTCAAACTGAAACCGGGATTGTACGACGCGGGAGAAACCTCGAAGGGATTGAAGCTCCTCCAGCTCTTTAGAAAACCGGGGCCGTTTCAACTCGATGCGGATGATCCCAGCGATCCCAAAGTGCAAAAAACTTTGGGGTTGATCGGCAAGTCTGATACCTCAAAGATGCCGAAGCCCGAACAGTTGATGATGGCGCAACTGGCGTTTGCGAACTCTGACCTTGCGTTCCGGGGAAAATACCTGTTTCAGGGGAATTTCTATGGCGTCAATATCTATGACATCTCCAATCCCGCGAAGGCTCAGTTGGTAACGTCAATGGTTTGTCCGGGGGGACAAGGGGATGTGTCGGTTTACAAGAACCTGATGTTTATGTCGGTCGAGATGCCCAATGGCCGCATTGATTGCGGCATCCAGGGATTTGCCGCGGAACCTCCGCCAGTCGCAGCCAAAGCGGAAATGCCGCCATTGCCCGCGCCGCAAAAAGAGCGGTTTCGCGGCGTCAGGATTTTCGATATTTCCGACATCAGAAGCCCCAAACAAGTAGCCGCCGTGCAAACCTGTCGCGGTTCGCATACGCACACGCTGGTCGTAGACCCGAAGGATAAGGACAACGTTTATATCTACGTCTCCGGCACATCGTTCGTGCGTCAAAGCGAGGAATTGCCCGGATGTTCAGGCGAAGCGCCGGATAAAGACCCAAACACGTCGCTGTTTCGGATTGAGGTCATCAAAGTCCCGGTGGCTGCGCCGCAAAATGCCAAGGTGGTGTCCAGTCCGCGTGTGTTTATGGATCCTCGTACCGGAGCGCTCAACGCCTTGAACAGCGGAGGTTCTCACGGCACGGAGAAGCCCACCGACAGCAACCAGTGTCACGACATTACCGTGTATTCAGAGAAGGGGCTGGCGGCGGGCGCCTGCTCCGGCAACGGAATCGTGCTGGACATCAAAGACCCTGTGAATCCGAAGCGTCTGGACGCTGTCAACGATCCGAATTATGCCTACTGGCACTCGGCCTCGTTTTCCAACGATGGGACAAAGGTCGTGTTCACGGATGAGTGGGGAGGCGGGATGGGGGCGCGTTGCCGTCCCAACGATCCGAATGTCTGGGGCGCGAACGCGCTGTTTCACTTGCAGGATAACAAGCTGAAATTCGCGAGCTATTACAAGCTGCCGGCGGCGCAGGGCGATAGCGAGAATTGCGTGGCGCACAATGGTTCGCTCATTCCAGTTCCCGGACGGGACATAAAAGTGCAGGCCTGGTACCAGGGCGGCATCTCCGTGATGGACTTTACCGACGCGAATCATCCGGTTGAAATCGCTTATTTCGACCGTGGGCCAATTGATCCCAAAATGCTTGTAATGGGCGGCGCCTGGTCCACCTACTGGTACAACGGCCACATCTACTCTTCGGAGATCGCCCGCGGTTTGGACATCCTTGAGCTAAGCCCAAGCGAGTTTTTGACCCAGAATGAGATTGATGCCGCAAAAACAGTGCAAGTGGCTGAGCTTAATGTGCAGAACCAGCAAAGAATCGTTTGGCCAGCCAAGTTGGTCGTCGCCAAGGCTTATCTGGATCAGTTGGAACGTTCGCAGGCCCTGCCAGCGGATCAAATCGCTGCCGTGCGCAGCGCGATTCAAACCGCAGAGAGTTCACGTCTGACGAGAGGGCGCGCCAAACTCCAGAGCTTCGCGCGGTCGTTGAAAGAAAGCGCCCGAACAACTCAGAGTGCAGCAGACGCGAAGCGGATGCAGGCTCTGGCGGAGCTCCTGCAGCGCCCCGTAAAATAGTGCAGGGTTATTGTGCAAATTCCGCCTTCGCAGCAAGATTCGTCAAGACAATTGGCAGAGGAGCGGCGTAGGATTTCCGGATGAACACAAAAAAGGCTTCGATTATGAGCGCACAGGGCATTCGTTGGGGCGCGGCGGTGGGCGGGGCGCTATTGGCTGAAGTCGCACTAGTCATTGCGGCTGTTCTTTGGGTGGCTATCTACAGTTACGTCCTGAATCCCGGTCAGCCAATGAACGTCTATGAACAACACGCGCAGGCATCCGGGCCGTGGGTATCATTAATCATCGGATTTCCCATCTTCTATTTTGCCAGCCGCTGGATCGCCAGGTCTTTGCCTACCGCGTTGGCCTTGTTCGGCGTTTTCCTGACGGTTGACGGGATCCTGATTTTGCTGATGGGCGGTCAGTCTGCTATCGCGATACTGTGGCTGATTGTGTTGAACTTTGCGACCAAGCTACTGGCGTGTTACCTCGGAGGGCTGCATGGCGCGCGATCGTCGGTCAAGGCGGCGCGATGAATGAAGACTGGCAAAGATTACTGCCCTTGCTGGTTTACATTCAGGCGAATCCGGATGGCGATCTCAGTTTGGCGGCGCTCAGCCGGAAAGCGGGTTTGTCTCCCTCGCATTTCCATCGTTTATTCAAAGCGGCCATCGGAGAGACGCCTAGAGACTATGTGGCGCGCCTCCGCGTCGAGCGAGGCGCTTTTCGACTCTTGCTCCACGATGCGAAGTTGGTAGATGTCGCCCTCGATTGCGGCTTTCAAAATCACGAGACATTCATTCGCGCTTTTCGGCGGGTCTTCGGCAAAACACCGGGCGAATACCGCGAATGGATTCGGCGCCAGGTTTTTGAACGAAGGCGCCAGGCGCGCGAAACCTCTGCGCAGGTTGGCTCAGCATTTGAGCTTTCCGCCACGAAAGTGGTTCACCTGCGCTCAATGCATCTGGCCTTTCTACGTCATATCGGCCCATACGAGTCGGCGCCGGACACGCTGTTCGATGATTTAGAGCAGTGGGCAGCGCGGCGGCGCGTGCCGGGACCGAGGGTTTGGCTGGGGATCGGTCACGATGCGCCCATTGCAACTCCGCCTGAACTCTTGCGATTTGACGCGGCTCTGGTTGTGCCTGACCCTTTCGAGCCGGATGGTCACATCGGATATCAAATGCTGGCCGGAGCCGAGTTCGCCGTAACAACGCATGCAGGCTCGTTTGAGACCTTACCCGCCGCCTATGCCGCCATCTTCCCGCGCGTCATAGCCCTTCCCGGCTACCGAATGATTGGCCTGCCCGCCGTGGAGATCTACCATGCCGCCAGAGTGAATGCGCAACTGCGACTGAACCAGACAGACATTTACTTACCGGTTACCAGATGCTCTCCTTGTCGGGGTGTTGCCTGACAACGTAGGAGTTGAGCCAGTCCGCCACATGGGCAAATCCGACAGATGGCGCCATCCGATCTAATTCGTCGCCAGACAGATTCTTTGGATTGATCAGCAGGATTGCTAAGAGTTGGGCATCAATGTTCCCGGTTTCCCAGAGAGCGATGGCCAAAGCCTGGTTGGTCTTGATCTTCGCCGCCAGTTTTCGGATGTCGCCGAGTTTGACGCCGAACTGATTGTCGCCGGCGCCGTACTTGCTGTTATGCGCACGGACCTTCTCGTTGCCGAGCGCTTCGAGTTGCGCGAGAGTTTCTTTGAGAGTCATAGCCATTGCAAAATTTAGACCTGTAGCGAGCCACGGAACCCCCGGGCGGCATAGTAAGATTCAGCGCCGTTGTGATACACGAAAACCTTGTCGTAGCGACGATCACAAAAGATGGCGCCACCGAGTTTTCGAATATCAGCAGGTGTTTTCACCCAGCTCGATGTTTTCAAATCGAAGTTTCCAAGTTGCTGCAGCTCTCGATATTGTTCTTCCGTTAAAAGCTCAATGCCCATGGCCGCTGCCATATCAACAGCGTTATTTTCCGGTTTATGTTCCTTCCTTGATTCCAGCGCTTCACGGTCGTAACAAACACTTCTGCGGCCTTTCGGGCTTTCCGCGGAGCAATCATAAAAAATGTATTCGCCCGTCTTTTTATCAAACCCTGCAACATCCGGTTCACCGCCGGTTCTTTCCATTTCACTGAGTGACCACAGCTTTTCAGGATTCGCTTCCAGCTTTGCCTGTACTTTGGCCCATTCAAGACCTTTATGGCGGTTCATGTTTTTCTCAAAACGGGCTTTCAATACTCCGAGTAGTTCTTCACGTTGTTTTGCTTTCAGGTCTTTTACTCTTTGCATTTCTGTCCTTACCTTTCTGCTCTGCTTCATTATAGGTAAACACATCGCCGAACTGGGCAACCCGCCCAAA
>Ga0187893_10005066_pt1 | contig 24160 bp, 15 predicted proteins | sample MA1701074metaG_FD_139574 | JGI IMG/M metagenome (GOLD analysis project Ga0187893, IMG submission 139574) | White microbial mat communities from a basaltic lava cave in the Kipuka Kanohina Cave System on the Island of Hawaii, USA - MA170107-4 metaG ...
CCATCGTGACGATGCAGCCGGAGAGTTCCAACACGCGCAACAACTCGGGCACGGCCGTAATCTCGTTGCTCTTGTCGGCCACTTTCCACTGACCCAGCACCAGATCGTTGCTCTCGGCCCACGCGCTGACCACATACTGGATACTCTGGTCAGCGGCCAGCGCCCGGCGCAGCGCCTTGCCGTCCAGCGCGACGATCTCCTGGGCCACGGCTTGGCGCAGACTTTGCGTCCAGCGCACAAAGCATTGGCCAAAGCATTTGGGATCCAGTGCGGCGAACAGGCGGTTGAAGGGGTCGTGGCTGGGAATGCCGCTGCGCAGCGTGAGAAACTTTTCGAACCAGTCGCGCTTGGCGTGACCGAAGTCCTCCAGGTCGTTGAAGCCTTCGCCGCCGCAGAGCAAGGTGCAGATGGCAATGACCAGAAGGTCGATGAGATCGTGATCCTTGGTGCGGTTGACGCGCGGATCAGGCAGGTCTTGGAAGTGTGCGATCAAACTCAGTGTTGGATGCGTTTGCATCCGCACTCATCTATACACACTGTTCAAAAGTACAAGGCAAATTATTCCTCCTCTCAGAAATTTAGATGCGTCTGCCCTGGGAATTCAAACTGGACACCTTGCGCCAAGGCTGCGAGCCTCCGGAAGAACTGTTAGATCCCTTATGAAACGGATCGCTCTGGCATTGCAAATCAGCCTTGCCGCGTCCGCCTGGGTGGCGCTGCCATCCCACGCGACTGATTCCATTACCAATTACGGCCTCCTCCACACGCCACTTGGCCAGGGCGTGCTCTCGGTCTATGGCAGCAGCGTGGTCGATAACCTTGGCACCAATGGCGGTGACGGTGTCTCGATTTGGCTGGGTGAATCCGATTCCGGAATCTTTTTCAGCCCGGGAGTGGTGAACGACCCGGAGCCGAGCGATTTCCTGCACGCCGAAGTTTACGGACAGTTGAACGGCGTAACCAATCAACTGCTGTGCACAGTGCGAGGCTGGAATGTGGGAGGGTCCGAGTATTCCGCCAGCGTGGATTTCAGTCCGCTGGGTGGGAACAGCCTGACACTGGTCGCGTTTGCTGGAAGCCAACTTGTCGGCACGGTTACCAATGTGGACATGGACGACGGTTTCTGGGTCGGCTCGGATGGCTGGGGCAATCCGCTCCGCCGGGTAGCTCCATTCTGGCGCATGCCCGACGGCAGCGTCGGCGCGTTGTTTGAATTCTTGTGGCCCACCTGGTTTGGATCAAGCGGGTTTCCCACGGCTGACCGTTATTTCGTCCGCATCGAGAACCCAACAAATGTACTCGGCTTTGTTTCCCGCATCGACGTCACGTCGCAGGATGTTCCACAGTACGATGGAGAGATGGATACCAACTATTACGGCACTGGAGTCATCGGATTCAGCCTGGGAGACATCCGCCTGGGCATGTTCAACCGGCCACATTTCACTTTCGGATCCAACTTTCTCCAGGCAGCCAGTGGGCGATTGACCACGGTGAGCGATACCGAGACGCTGGCGGAAATTGCGGTGGAACTGGATCGAAACACGGCGTTCCGTGCGGACCTACTGCCGATTGACCTGAGCGCAGAGGGCGCTCGAATGACGGTGACAGGCGTCGGAAACGCCGCCGGAGTTGTCGGTTCAGAACTAGGCGTCATGCGAGTCGAAACCACCAATGAAAACCTGCGCATCAGCGCGCAATTCAGCATAGCGCCTCGCTTCGCCCAAATAGTCGTGCTGTCCGGCGGCATTCCAGTCGGGACCAATGGTGTGACCCGAGAAGAGGTTTGGGTCACCACGGCTGGTCTTCAACGTGTCATCGGCAGCGGCCTGCTGGCCCGTACTCTCACGTCGTTGCCGGGTTTCACGGTGCGCCTGGACGCAACAACCACCTTCTCGACCTCGGCTGGCAACCGCTTCGAGGGTGATGAAGTGCATTTGTTGGCCAGCGCCCCTGCTCATTTTGAAAGTTTGGACACGTTTGTTCTCACCACAGTCGGCTTGCCTTCCTTCACGATAGTTGGGGAAAGCTCTGCACCGTTCACGTTGCCGCTTTTGAGCGTCGCTCGCTCCGGTACGAACGCTGTGTTTTCATGGCCCGACCCGAACGAGATCTTCCTGCTCGAGCGCGTTTTCGTGTTGTCATCGCCGGCGGATGGCGAATGGCCGCCCGAAGGCGGGGTTTTTGAGACGGTGACCAACACGCCGTCATTTGCCAACGATTTCCGCTCACTGCGACTGCCAATCGACTCCACTCCACACCGGTTTTTCCGCCTGCGCCATGGCGAACCGCGCCCGCCGCCGGAAGTCGATTAGAAGTTTCTTCCCGGTGACCAGGCCCAAGTCGAGTTGGCCGTCCTATCGTACCGCAATGGCCGCTTCCTGAAATGCTTTCCGCACAGGTGAATTGTCGCCGTTCGGCAAACCAGCACGCTGAATCATCAGCACATAGATCAAATCCTTGGTCGGGTCGGCCCAGCTTTGGGTGGCGTAGGCGCCACCATGGCCGAATGTGCCGGGTGAAAGCATCGCAGTGACGCCTTGCGGTTGCTTTACAACCTGGAACCCGAAGCCCCAACTCATGCCGTCGGTGAAACCGGTCTTGATGTCACCGGTCTGCGTTCGCGTCATCAGTCCAACGGATTCCTTCGAGAGGACGCGTTTGCCCCGAAGCTTACCGCCGTTGAGCATCATCTGATAAAGCCGTGCCATGTCACCTGCCGTGGAAAACAAGCCACCCGCTGGCAGAGGGGTGCGTTTGCGGTCAGTGAGTCCGCTCTTGATAAAAGAGATTTCGGTTTCCACCAGTCCCTTACCGTCGATGCCGGGCTTGTAGGATTTGGCAAGGCGCTTGGCCTGGCGGGGAGTCGGCCAGAAGGTCGTGTCCTTCATTCCGAGGGGGTCGAAGATACGGCGCTGGAAAAACTTTTCGATCTTCTGTCCGGAGACAACCTCCACGATACGGCCCAGCGTGTTGATGCCAGAGTTGCAGTATTCCCATTTGCTGCCCGGTGGAAAACGGAGCGGCTGCTGGGCATAGGCCATCACCAGTTCTGCAAGCGTGGCGTCCGGCCGCGGCGACGCTACTTCGCCCAAGCCCGAAGTGTGCGTGAGCAAGTCGCGGACCGTGATGGGCCGCGCTGGGCGGGCAAGGGTAAGCGTATTGGAGGACCTCTCTTTGACGAGCCACTGGTTCTTGAACTCCGGCAGGTATTTCTCAACGGGATCTTCGACGTTGAGCTTACCTTCGTCCTGCAACATGAGCACTGCGACGGCGGCGATGGGCTTGGTCATCGACGCGATCCAGAACAGGCTGTCCTCGCGCATCGGCTTCTGATTTGCGAGATCAGCCTGCCCGACGACATCAAGACTGAGGACACGGTCGCGGGTGGCCACAAGCGTCACCGCGCCGGAGATGGTTCCATCGTCCACAAACGCTTTCATGCGTTCGGCGATGGGTGCGGGAGCGGCAAACGATATTGAAATCAAAGCCGCTGCGATCAACACGCGGTAGAAGTGTCGGAGGGTTTTCACGAACGAAGGCTTTAGCGAAATGGGTGGGAACTTGGAAGGAACAACTTCACAATCTGCGCAATGAAGGTGGAGAACGCTCGCTCCTGAGATCGTGGAAAACTACCAAGGGCCGTAAGTTAGGAGTCCCGGCTTCAGCCGGCATAGCGTTCCTTCCGGCTAAAGCCGGGACTCCTAACCAAAATCTCCCTTCACACGCCGATTCGCTACGCCGCCACGTTGTGCGTGCAGGCGAGATCCTTGTCCGGATCGATACCCCAGCGTTTGCCGATGGCTTCGAGTTCGGGGTTCAGGCTCCAGTGGTCCGCCTCCGGTTCGCCGGTGTGAGAACGGTTTGCGCCCTTGAGTGCCATGCAGCCCTTGTTGTTGCCGACCTCCGCCAGCAACCGACATTCGTCCTCGGAGAGTTTGAGGTCTGGCAGTTTCGCGAGTTCTTTCACCTTCGCTTCAATCGGTTTGCTCCTTGGATCACTTTCCTGAATAAGCGTGGGAATGACGCTTTGCACTGCGGGATGGGAAAGGTTCCACAGACAGGCCAGTTGCAGCATGGTCAGCCCATGCTTCTCCGCGATGGAACGCATCTTGTCCAACTTCGTGTTCCCGGCTTCCACCCAGCCAGCAGGACGGAACGCGCGGTGATCCTGCTGTCCGAATTTGTGGCCGGGCTTCACGTCGTCGTGGAACAGCCCACCGTAATCGACAACACGCGTGATGACCTTCACATCATGCTTTTTCGCGGCAGGCAGGCAAAGGCCGCCCGGCCAGGGCTCCAACGGATTAAGGATGATCATCGCCCAGTCGAGCAACGGCCCGAAGCGTTCGAAGCTCAAAATGAGGTCGAGTGTGAAGCCGTTGGCGGGCCCGGGCGCGATGCCGAGACGGTCGGTAAGCTTCGCATCCCTCAGCTTGTCCATCGCCTTCCACACCGCGTCGCTGGTGTAGCCGATGGAATCCGGGTTATGGAGGAGCAGGCAATCGAACCTGTCGGTCTTGCAGCGCGCGAGTGATTTTTCCGTCGCCATGCGCAGGTATTCAGCGAACTGGTTCGGCGGACGAAGCTGCGGATTGGTGAAGCGGGGAAAGCCCTTCGAGCCGTCGCGTTTGCCGGAATAGAAATCGTGTCCAATCGCGCCGACCAGACAATAGGTGTCGCGCGGCAGTCCGGCGAGCGCGCGCCCCAGCATCTCGTCGGCGGCGCCATTGCCATAGACATCCGCAGTCATGAAGGTGCGGATGCCCTTGTCATAGGCGTGGCGGATCACGTTGAGAAATCGCTCCTCCGAAATCGGTTCACCGAAGTGCATGAAGCGTCCGCCACTCCAGGTGCCATACGCTGTTCGTGTCAGATCCATAAAATCATCAACAGTTCTTGCCGTGCCCGCGCCGCGGTTGGATGGGGCTCACATATTCAAGCGCAGCATCCTGCTTTCTGGCAATGATGCAATTACTGGAATGAGCCGAGAGTACGCAGACTGAGCGTGACAATGGACGGTCGTGTTGCTACGGTCCGCGACAACTAATCAGTGAAGGAATACGCCCGTGAAGACGATCTTTTGTCATCTGGCGCTCGCGGCGAATTTGACGCTCCTGGCGTTTGCTGAGAGCAACACCACGAACATTCTCGACGGTGTCACCACCAACGCCGCCGGGTCCTATACGCTTGGCGATACCGGCCCGCTCAACTTCCTGCTTATTACGAACGCCGGCGCACTCACCAATACCACAGGAACCGTTGGTAACACTGCCGACGCTCACGGCAACCTGGCCATCATCACCGGAGTCGGTTCAGTCTGGGCCAGTGCGCCTTCGCTCACGATTGGCGTCCGGGGCGCGTCCAATCAAGTGTCGGTGCTGGATGGCGCGAAGCTGGCGTCAAGCGTGGCCATCGGCATCGGCACCTACGATACTTCCGTTGGCAACCGCCTTCTGGTTTCTGGAGCCGATTCCTCTCTGAGCGCTGATCGGCTCTTTCTCGGCACCTACAGTTCCCACAACGAACTGATCGCCGAACAGGGAGCGCGGGTGGAATTGAATCAACTGACCATCAACTCGGAACAGAGTTCCATAGGACGGAACCGCGCCATCTTCCGCAACGCTGGGACCATCGTGTCCAACGCCTCCCTGTTCATTGGAGGAAGTCCAAGCAATCTCGTGACGATTGGAGATGGGGCACACTTCAGAGGCAATTCTATCAATCTGGGCGCGAGCTTTCGAGGAAACGCGAACCAGCTCGATCTTTCAGGGGCCGGCACCATTGTCACTTTGCGGAATGGCCTGACGGCGGGTCAGTCCGGTTCGAACAATCTGGCGACTCTCCGGGACTCGGCCACACTCCTGGCCGAACGCATCGATATCGGCGCGCAGTCCTCCGGAAATCAACTGCTCCTGAGCAGCGGCAGCCGCGTCGTCAATACGCGGATACCCAATGCGAACGCCAGCCTGGTTCTTGGCAGCGCCGCCGGAGCCGATGACAACCTTCTCCTGCTTCAAAACCCCGGCACGATTTGGAGCAACTCCGGCTATATCTTCATTGGCAGCAGCGGCTCGCGCAATGCGATAATTCTCTCTAACGGCGCGCTGTTCAGCGACAGCCATGCGGGGATTGGCGGCATCATCATCGGCGACAACTCCGTGAGCTCCAGCAATCTGCTGCGCCTGACTGGCAGCACACTCACTTCGCGCCACGGGCTTGTCCTCGGCAGGTCCGGCTCGCAGAACCTGCTGCTCCAGTCCGATGGCTCGCGACTGGTCACGAGTTCGGCCGATATCGGGCAAAGCTGCATCGCGCGGGATAACCTGGCCTTTATCACCGGCGCCGGCACTGTGTGGTCCAACGACCAACTCCAAGTCGGCTTTTGCTCGACCAATAATCACCTCATCGTCTCCAACGGCGCGCAGCTCTTCGCCGGGTTGGTGCGCAGTAGCGTACAAGGCGGCGCCTCGAACACCATGACCGTGACCGGTCCCGGTTCTTTATTACGCGCTGCGGGCGACCTGATCGTCGGCAACTCCGGCGGCGCCAATTCCCTGCGGATTGCGGACAGTGGGCGTGTCGAAGGGCGGAATGATCGCGTGGGCTTGGCAGGCAGCAACAACGGCGCGTTTGTCTCCGGCCCCGGCACTAGTTGGAGCAATTCAAGTCTCACCATTGGCGAAACCACGAGCCAAAACCATCTCATGCTGGCCGACGGAGCGCGTATCGACAGCGGCGGCGCGATCCTCGGCGCAGGAGCCAAGGCCTCGGGGAACACCGCAACTCTGTCCGGCGAGGCAACGTCGTGGAATATCGCAACGAATCTGATGGTCGGCGGGTTGGGCCACTCCAACCGGCTCTCGCTGGCGGAAGGCGCCGGCCTGACCGCCCGGAACGTCCATCTGGGTGCGGGCAGCCTGTTAAATCCAACAGCTCTCTTCAACAGCGATGGGAACAATCTTCGCCTCGAAGGAACCAACACGGTGTTGAACGCCGTCAGCAACGTGTCGGTCGGAACCTACGGCCGATCCAACCGCCTCGAAATCCTCGATGGGGCGCGTGTTGAGAGCCTGGTGGGGCGCATCGGCGTGGAGCGCGGGTCCATGTTCAACGAAACCATTGTTTCCGGCGCCGACGCGATATGGGCGGTTCTGGGTAATCTCACCGTGGGTGTCTTCACGCACTCCAATAGGCTGACGATTCTGGACGGCGGTACGGTTCAGGCACACGATGTCCGCCTCGGTCCGGGAACATTTGACAACTTGCCCGCCACCGGTCCCAACAGAGCGAACTCCGTCGTCGTCTCAGGTGCGAATTCGCTGCTGACAAACTCTGGCAACTTCATCATCGGCGAATTCGGCTGGTGGAACTCCCTTGAGATTCTCGACGGGGCACAAGTCAACAGCGGGAACAGCAGTTTGATCGGCTTGAACCTCGGGCCGGGAAACAGCGCGTCCGTGATAGGGCCGGGCAGTCGATGGAACAACGCCTCTGGCGTGGCCGTCGGCAGTTACGGCGACCAGAGCCGCTTGCTGGTGGCGCGAGGCGGCTACGTCGGCAATACCTGGGGCGCGATCGGTGCCTGGGGCCGGCATGTGGGCCCCGAGGGTTGCCTCTGGCTGAGCGGCAGCAACACCGTAATCATCACCGATCCTGGCTCGCTCTGGGAAAACCGCGGCGAACTGGTCGTCGGCCGTGAATCGCGCTTCAACAGCCTTATTGTGAGCAACAGTGGAATGGTGCTGGCCACAAACTGTTTGATCGGCGCCGTCTCCGGCACACTTCCGGGGGCGACCTGTCCTCCAATTCCCGATGCCAATCGTATCGTCATCGAAGGCGGCTGCCTGGTTGTGACCAACGACAACGAGTCCGCCGTGCTTGAGCCGCGTTTCGGCACCCTTGCACTGCACAGCGGACTGGTCGCAGCAGATCGGTTGATTCGAACCAATGGCGACCTCAGTCGGCTTGAACTCAATGGAGGGATCCTGCGCATCGGTGGCGGGCGCATTCGCAATGGCTCCCCGCTGACCGTGGGGGATGGGCTGCATGGGGCTGAACTTCAACTCACGCCTGCGGTACCCAACCAGGGCCAGCTCAACTTCGATTTCTCAGCGGGAGTCGTCATCCAATCGAACGCAGTGCTGCTCGGGGAAGGCTCTGTGGCTGGTCCGATCACCAACCGTGGCACCATCTCTCCCGGCAACCGCCGCAGTGGCGCGCTCGGTTTGGGCCAGTTGGTCCCGGGGCCGGGGTCAGTTCTGCATTTCGATCTGGCCGGCACCGAACTCGGCGGGACCTATGACTACCTGGGATCGAGTTTTAACCTCCAACTGCGGGGCCGACTGCGGGTCAGCCTGCGCGACGGATTTGTTCCGGCGCCCGGCGATGTCTTCCGTATCATCGGCACCCTCATCACAGGCGACTTTGACAACGTTCCCTTGGGAGGACGTCTCAAGACGACGGACAACCTTGGCTCGTTCGTCGTCGCCACGAACGGGAGTTTTCTCGTGCTCCGCGATTACCAGTCCACCGACCTCGACGGCGATGCCATCGAAGATGCGTGGGCCACGACTCACTTCGGCCATTCGCCGCTGTCACCTGCGGAGAAGCTGGCTGATGCGGACGCCGACGGTGCGAGCAACTACGACGAGTTCCGCGCCGGCACCGATCCGAACGACCCCGCCAGCGCGCTCAAGCTCTCGATTGCTTACGCCAACGGCGCGGCCACGCTGTCGTTCCCCTGCGTGGATGGAAAAGAATACCGGAAGTGGTCCTCGAATGATCTGGAGACATGGAGCGAAGTAGCAGACCCCACGTTTGCCTATCCCGCGCCCGGCCGTTGCGAATGGACGGATGACGGCAAGGAGACAGGCGGGCTTGGCGCCCGCGCCCGCTTCTACCGTGTGACAGTGGACTGATTCAACAGACCAGCCACGCGGTTGAGCGCGCCGACAGTAAAGATCATCGGATAGAGCTTCTCGTAATACCAGAGCTTGGCGAAGTAGAAGCCGATCGGCGAGGGCTTCGTCCATTCGCCGGATTCGACGCGGGCGAGAAGCCAGTTCACGCCCTGCTCGACCGCTGAGTCGGGATTTGGGAGGCGCGCCCGTTTCATCTCCTCGTCGTAATGGAACGCAAGCGCATCGACAGCCAGGGCGGTTTCTTCGATGGAACCTGCGCCGGATTCGCCGTGCCCCCAGCTTCCGTCTGGCCGCTGGATTTTCAACAGCCAGTTTGAACCGATGTGCTGCAATTCTCGCGCGACACGCGCATCAAATGTCATCAAGGGTTTGCCAACACCTCCTTCGCCAAAAAGCGTGATTTCCGTCATCGCACGGACGACACGGCTTGTGCCGTAAACCAAATTCGTTTCGTCTGGCGTATGTTGATTGCCAAACCACAGAGGAGACCAACTGCCATCGGGCCGACGCGCAGCGCCAAAAAAACCGAGGGTTTTTCTCTTTGCGTCCAGGATACGGCGTTGCAAGTGGGCGGGAACAGCGTCAAACCACGCCATCCACGCCCGCACTGCGTGGGCCGTGATGTCCGCGCTGCTTTGATCGAACGGCAGCGCACCCCAGCCACGACAGAAGGTCGGGATGCCGCCGTCACGATTCTGCAAATCGAGCAACCACGTGATGCCGGCGAACGCGGCTTCGCGCGTGGCGTCGTCGATGGGGCCGAGTTTGCGCAGTGCGAGCAGGGCACCGGCAGTGTCGTCCGCGTCAGGCACGCCGCCGGGCAAATCTGTCCACGCCCAGCCGCCAGGCGCGGCGTGAGTGTAGGGATGGATCGCGCGGTATTGCTGGTTCAGGAGCCCGGAGCGGATCTGTGAGGAGTGAGGAGTGAGAAGTGAGGAGTTTTCGCCCAGCGCATTGACTGCCAGCGTTGTCACCCAGGTCGCCAGGTTGGTGTCGATGGGCCAACTGCCGTCGGGGCGCTGCGAGGCAACGAGGAAATCCGCGCCGCGCTTCGTGACGGGATGGTTCACCTGGCCGCTGCCGGCCAGGCTCATTGTGACAAAGCTGGTCAGCGGCGTGGCTTCGAGGAAACCGCCGTTATCGGGCTGGATGCCCGCCAGAACTTTTAACGTACGCTCGCGAGTCAGATTCCGGACGAGCCGGGCCGCGGGATTACGCGAAGGACTGTGATGGTGCCGCGCCTGCCCGATGGCGATGAGCGCCGGCAGCGCGTAGCTCACTACGGGCAATCGCAACGCCGCGAACCACGAGTGTGGACAGGCTGCCAGCTCGAACGGCAGTGGGATGACGTGCTTCCACGCTTCACGCCCGGATCCGAGCCGTCCTGCCAGCGCGCACATCGTGAGGATGGGAACCGAGAATGTGCGATCCTTGCCGTATCGCGCGATGATGGCGCGAGCGAGTCGGTCCGTCCCGAACCGCGCGGGCATCTCTCCCTTTCCTCCATCGGATGGGGGAGAGGGCCGGGGAGAGGAGGCATTCATGAGAGCAGCAGAATCTCTTTGGGTTGCCCCTCTCCCCAGCCCTCTCCCCACTCCTTCGTCGCGGGGAGATGGAGCCTGCGCAGCTAGTCTTTCAGCAATCCATTTCTCCGCACGCCTCACGATCGCAGAAAACTTCTCATCCGCGCCCGGCACCGCCCCAAACGCCGCCCAGCACAGCGTCGTTGTGCTGAGATTACTCAGACTGAGAACGGTGTCGCCCCAGCCGCCGTCGGCATTTTGGTGCGCGGCGAGCCAGGTCAGCCCGGAAGTGAGCAGCGAGGAGTGAGAAGTGAGGAGTGTTTCGCGCTGCACCACCGCCAGCGCGGTGACGGCTGTCGCCGTGGACAGCGCGCTGCTGGACAATTCGCCAACCCAATGGCCGTCGGGAGAACGCGCGGCGAGCAATTCAGCAGTCGCCCGCTTTAGCGCGGCGCGGAGGCGCGGTTGAAGTTGGTCGAGAGTCACCGCGCCAGTTTCGGGTCAGCGGGCGGGCGTGGAAAGAAGTTTGAGGCGGTTCGTCTGGATGGGATTGGCAAACGGGCCATACTTGATACTCACATCAAACTGTCCGTCCTGGTCCTCATCGCGCAATTCCTCCCTGAACATCCCGTGCTCCAGCAGCAAGCGAATCGTCACAATATTCGTCCCATTGGGCTGCCAGTCGATGCGTGTCATGACTCCATCCTTGTAGAAGTGCGTCGCGTCTGGCACGCCGTTGTAATCGGAATCGAATCTGAACCTTTCGTACAGGCTTCCGGGACCATACTCAAGCCAACCGTCCGGGTTGCCGTCAAAGTTGTCGTCGGAGTCGGTTCTCGATGCCACCCCCTTGACAAAGTGGTTCCACACATCCGCACGCCCATCGCGATTGCGGTCGTAGCGTGACTCGACCAGGACACCATTCGTCCCATGGGAGAACCATGCGTCCAATCTACCGTCGAAGTCCTCGTCAGCCTCGCCGGAAGACGTTAGTCCTTCACGGTAGAAGCTCCAGTCGTCCACTTGACCGTCAGCATTCCGGTCGTAGCGACCCTCTACCAGCACATCGTTCGCGCCGTATCTAAACCAGGTGTCCACCCGTCCATCGAAATCGTTGTCGGCTTCGCCTGTGGACTTGAGGCCGTTTTGGCAAAAGGTCCAACTGTCGGCCTTACTATCGTAATTGCGGTCATAACGCGATTCAACCAAAAGACCATTCGTGTTGTAGGTGTGCCATTCGTCGGGCTTGCCATCAAAATTGTCGTCGCAAATCCGCGAGGTCATGACGCCTTTCTCATAAAAGACCCAGTCGTCGGGGCGGCCGTCGTGGTTTTGGTCGTACTGCTGTTCGACTACGGTGCCGCGTCTTCGGGTCACTGGTTCACTGGCTCCCTTGCTGGCGGACGGCTGATTCCATCTCCTGGTCGGCACATGTTTGTTGCGCGCGTCGATGCACAGCCCGTGGATGAGAATACCGACAATCATGCCGGCAACAAAAAGAGGCCACATGGGAAAGGCGGGCCTGGTGGGAGTCTCTTGAGTCACAGGGCTTCCAACGTCAGGGATTGCGACCGGAGCTACGGGTTCATCCAGGAGACGCCGGGCCTCTGGGGCGTCATCGGGATCGACTAAAAGTTTTATGAGCGCCAGGGCTGGATAGACTCCGCCAGCGTCGTCGGAGGTTATTGCGCATTCGATTCCCGCCCCACGGAGTTGGGCCGCCGCCAAATCGGCGTCGGTCAGCTTTAGGAAGGTCTTCACGACAACAGCCTTTTCGAGGTCCATAGACACGCGCCTTTGTGTGATTGATTCACAAGCACGATTGGCCTTATCGCCATCCGAGTAAAGACTGGAGTGAACAAAGTAGGGCTTCCCAGCTAACCGCGGCAATGGGGGCTGAATATCCGGCGCTGCTGGCGTGAGCTTTTGCGACGTGCTTTGTCAGATTCTTTGGCGCGGACGGAAGGGCGTCCGTCGGCCTGAATTATGACCAGCTATTCTTACATCGCCTTGGATGCACGGGGCCGGGAGACGCGCGGCGCGCTGTCCGTGGAAAGCCAAATCGAAGCGGTCCGCCGCTTGAAAGAGATGGGGTTCTTTCCCACCAAGGTCACTCCCGGCCGGAAAGCGTCCGCTGCCGCCGGCACAAAGGCGCTGGCTCGCCAGACATCCAGTGGAGGATTGCTGAAACGGTCGTTCTCGATTCCCGGTTTGAGCGGGCGGGTGAAGCCGCGCGCGGTGCTGACGTTCACGCGGCAGGTGGCCACGCTGCTGGAGGCGGGCATGCCGCTCACGCGCGGACTGAAGTTGATCCAGGAACAGGATTGTGATGCGAGCTTGAAGCGAGTCATTTCGGAGGTTGTCACAGCGATCGAGGGCGGCTCATCGTTGAGCGAAGCGATGGCCATGCATCCCCGCGCCTTCAACGGCCTGTATGTTCAAATGGTGAGAGCTGGCGAGATCAGCGGCGCGCTCGACGTGGTGCTGGCGCGGCTGGCGACGTTCATGGAGAAGGCGCAACGACTAAAGAGCCGCGTGACGGCAGCGATGTTTTATCCCATCGCCGTCATGCTGGTGGCGCTGGCGGTGCTGGCCGTAATGCTGGTCTTCATCGTGCCGCGGTTCGAGGAAGTCTTCACCGGGCTGCTCAACGGCCGGCCCATGCCGCCATTTACCATGCTCGTGTTGAATGTCAGCAAGGCGCTCAAGGAGCACATTGTCTGGTTTCTCGCGGGAGGCGCGGGCGCGGCGTTCGCAGCAAAGATGTTGCTCGCCACGCGGCCAGGCCGCGCGTTGTTCGACCGCCTGAAGTTGCGGCTCCCAGCCATCGGGCCGGTCATGCGCAAGGCCGTTGTGGCGAGAATCGCCCGCACACTCGGCACCCTGCTCGGCAGCGGCGTGCCGATCCTGCAAGCGCTCACGATTGTGAGGGAAACCGCAGGCAATACGTTGATCAGCCAGGCGCTGGCGGACGTTCATACGAGTGTGAAGGAAGGCGAGACAATCGCGATGCCGCTGCGCGCTTCGGGCGTCTTTCCGGCGGTGGTGATCGGGATGGTCGATGTCGGGGAACAAACCGGCGCGCTACCCGAGATGCTTATGAAGATTGCTGACAACTACGACGAGGATGTGGACACCGCAACGGCCGCAATGACATCGTTGCTTGAGCCGGTGATGATCGTCTTTCTGGCGATCATCGTGGGGACGATTGTGATCGCGCTGTTCCTGCCGATCGTTGACGCGGTGATGGGCGTTGATTCGCCGAACGCTGACATCGGTGAATGATGGGGTTTCGCCGGCAGCACGTTATTCCCGCCCGGCTGCCGCGATGAACGGCTTTACTTCGTCCATCAACTTCGCGAAACCCTCGAGAGTAACCTGCTGCACGCCGTCGCTCCAGGCTTCGGCGGGGTTGGGATGCACTTCGATGAGCAACGCATCGGCGCCCATGGCGACGGCGCCTTTAGACATAGCGATGACGAGGTCGGCGCGGCCTGCGCCCTGGCTGGGGTCGATGACGACCGGGCAGTGCGATTCCTTTTTGATGATGGGAATGGCGGCGAGGTCGAGCGTGTTGCGGGTGTAGGTCTCGAAAGTGCGCACGCCGCGTTCGCAGAACAGCAGGTTCGGGTTTTCATTGGCGAGGATGTATTCGCCGGCCAGGAGCCATTCCTCGATTTTCATCGAGAGACCGCGCTTGAGGAGAACGGGCTTGCCGGTCTTCGCTGCGGCGATGAGGAGCTGGAAGTTCTGCGCGTTGCGCGTGCCGATCTGGAGGATGTCCGCGTATTCAGCGACAAGGTCGGCTTGTTGCTCGGAGAGCAACTCGGTGATGACGGCGAGCCCGGTTTCCTTCCGCGCCTTCGCAAGAAGCTTGAGGCCTTTCTCGCCAAGTCCCTGGAATTCGTAGGGTGACGTGCGCGGCTTGAAGGCGCCGCCGCGCAGGATGGTCGCGCCAGCCTTCTTCACGGCCAGCGCCGTGGTCATGAGCTGCCTCTCGCTTTCGACAGAGCACGGTCCGGCCATGACCTGGAATTTTCTTCCGCCGATGACGACACCACGGGCGTTAATGGTGGAGTTGGCCTGGTGCGCTTCGCGGCTGACGAGCTTGAAGCGTTTCTGCACGGGCATGACGCTTTGCACCTGCGGCCAGGAGGCGAGGACTTCGAGCGTGCGGTGGGTGCGTTCGTCGCCGATGGCGCCGATGACGGTGTGGGCCACGCCGCGCATGATGTGCGGGCGGTAGCCGAGTCGTTTGATTTCCTTGAGCACGGCGGCCTCGTCTTTCTTTGCAATGTGGGGTTTGAGCACGATGATCATAATTTCTGGAAACAAAAAAACCGCAGGCGTTGGACCTGCGGTTTGGGCTTTGGTTAAATCGATCTACAGCAGCCTCCAGCGCAGGTGGGCCGGGCGGTAATAAAATCCGCCAAACCACCAGCCGTTAAATCGAAAGCTGCGAGAATTCACGGCGGGAAAATGACAGAGCCAGTCGGGCAGTCAATGTTTTCCGAGCGAACCAAAGTTAGGACACTCTAACTTTGTTCGTGACACCTGTCCCAGGGGTGTTATAGGAGGTCGCATGAAATTCGTCACGAACGCCGCCCGCCCTAGTGTGCCTGTGCCCTTCCTGGTTGCCTTGGTCACTTCAGTCTTGTCCGCCAACGCCGCGGATGCTCGTGACAAGAGCCAATACACGCTATTCAATCCAACCCCAAAGGAGTTGATGCGAGAGATGAGTACTGACCGACCGGATAAGACGGAGAGCGCTTACACCGTCGATGCCGGCCACTTCCAGTTCGAGATGGATTTGGTGAGTTACGCCTATGATAAGGAACGGGCTGGTGGAGTGACCACGCGCGTGGATGCCTGGGCAATTGCGCCCATCAATTTGAAGATGGGACTTTGCAATCAGACGGACTTGCAAATCATCCTTGAGTCCTGGAACTACGTGAGAACCAAGGCCAGCGGGCCGGGGGGATCAGCCCGGCAGCATCAACGCGGTTTTGGCGACATCACGACACGCTTGAAGTACAACTTCTGGGGCAACGACGGCGGCAAAACGGCGTTTGCCGCGATGCCGTTTGTGAAGCTGCCGACAAACCAGGATGAACTTGGGAACAACAGCGTCGAAGGCGGAATCATTCTCCCGCTGGCCGTAGAACTGCCGCGCGGTTTCGGCATGGGCCTGATGACGGAGTTCGATTTCAATCGCGACGCGGCGGGTGACGGTCATCACACCGAGTTCATTAATACGATCACTCTCAGTCGCGATATCGTGGGCAACCTCGGCGGCTACGTGGAGTTCTTCAGCCTCGTAAGCGCAGAGGGAGATTCGGATTGGGTGGGCACGGTGGACCTGGGGCTGACTTACGGATTGACGGAGGACATCCAGCTCGATGCCGGCGTGAATATCGGCGTCACCAAATCAGCGGATGATGTGAATCCGTTCGTGGGATTGTCCTGGCGGTTTTGATGGCGAAGATGGCCGCGAAAATCACCGTCAGAAAGTCAACTGGCGAACGGGGGTTGTGAGATCTCTGTTTTCGGCCCCATGCCCGCCGCAGGAGCCGCGCGCCATGGGATGCTAACCCGCACGACAAGCCCGCCGCCGCCCCCATTGGCCAGTTGCAACTCCTGCGCCGGGCCGTAGAGCTGGAGCAATCTGGCGCGCGTGTTGGACAATCCGATGCCGTCCACGAGCGGTTCGTCGTCTGGCAACCCGGTCCCGTTGTCCTGCACTTCCAGTTCGAGCCGGTTTCCGCTCCGGCGAGAGCGCAACACGATTTCGCCGGTCCGGGCGTGTGGGGCAATGCCGTGTTCGATGGCGTTCTCCACGAGCGGTTGCAGCACGAGGTTCGGGACGCTCGCATCCAGCGTTTCGTCGGACACTTCACGGCGGACGACCAACCGATCCCCGAAGCGGGCCTGTTGGATTTGGAGATAACGGTCGAGGAAATGCAGTTCCTTCCGCAGCGGCACTTCCTGGGCCTCGGTACTTTCCAACGCGTAACGGAGCAGATCGCTTAAATGGACGATCATCCGGTCAGCCTCCTCCACGTCTTTGTGCATGAGCGAGGAAATGGCGTTGAGGGTGTTGAAAAGAAAGTGCGGGTTAAGCTGCATTTGCAGCGCCTGGAGACGCGCCTGGGTGAGACGCGTTTCCAGTTCTGCGGCCTTTACTTCGCGTTCATGGAATTTTTCGTAGTAGGCGAAAGCGTGTTGCCCAACGATGATGCCCCAGTAGATCAGCAGAATAAAAAAAAGCGTGGCCAGCAGCGCCTGGCTGAAGGCGGAACTGAACGTCAAAGGATCCATTTCGCCACGGGTCCGCCATTGTTCCATCGCGGCCCGCAACGTCAGCCAGCTCAACGAAAAGAGCGCACTGGAAATCAGGTGCGCCACCAAAGCCAGCCGCCATTGGCCCGCGCTGAACGGAAAACGGCGTGCTACCCACAACGCCGGAATGGAAAGGACGGCGAAGACGTACCAATCCGCCAAAGCCCGCCACAATGCGAGCCCCCACCCGATGTTGGGACGAGAGAGATACAACTGACCGGCGTTGGCGAGGCCAACGACCGTCCAGAACAGGAACAACAGAATCCACTTCGGCCAAAGCTTGCGAATCAATCCGGTCAGCGCCATGCGTCGGCCAAACTTTGCTTCGATGTTGATGAGATTTACAGGATTTAATCCGCGCTAATTCGGTGGTGGCTCAGTTTGGTGGGGCGAGGCTACTGACGAGCCGGCTCGCGAGGACGCTCGCCCCACCGAAAAGCCAAAATGACCCACTGCCGCTAATTCAGTTGAATTCCCCGGGCGCTCTCTGAATGCTTTCGGCGGTCTAAAGCCATGACTTCGCCGCCATCCAAGCAAACCGATCCCGAGGCCGGGGCGGCTGATGATGCTCCAATTGGCCGGGCGTTTCGCTGGTCGCTGCTGATTTGGGCAGCCATCGCGGCAGTCGCGGCCGTGGCGGTCTGGTGGTTCAATCGTCCTGCCGCCACCCCGCCCGGCCGGCAAACAGCGCTGACCGCTCCGGACGTTCCGGCGAAAGCGATGGCAGAAATTCCAGAAACGAAGTTCACGGATATCACCTCAGCCAGCGGCATCACGTTCGTTCATCAAAACGGCGCCTATGGAGACAAGTTACTGCCCGAGACCATGGGTGGTGGAGTAGCGTTCTTCGACTTCGACAACGATGGCGACGCGGATTTGCTCTTCATCAATTCAGCCTATTGGCCGTGGAAATCTCCGCCCGCCGGCCAGAAGCCGCCCATGATGGCCCTATACCGCAACGACGGGACGGGCCGTTTTGAAGATATCACCGCGGGATCCGGTTTGGACATCAGCCATTACGGGATGGGTGTGGCGGCGGGTGATTACGACAACGATGGGTTGTCCGATGTGCTGATTACGGGCGTTGGGGGCGACCGGCTTTTCCACAATCGTGGGGCTGGAAAATTCGTAGAAGTGACTGCGACGGCGGGTGTCGGTGGCTCGGCGAACGACTGGAGCACGAGCGCGGCGTGGATCGATTACGACAACGATGGCGATCTCGATTTGTTTGTCTGCCGCTATGTCCGGTGGTCGAAGGCGATTGATCTGGAGGTTGGCTACAAATTCGACGGGGTGACGCGGGCTTATGGGCCGCCAATGAATTTTGAGGGGACGTTTCCCGCCCTTTACCGCAACGATGGTCAGGGCCGCTTTACCGATGTCTCTGCGGCGGCTGGAGTGCAGGTGAAGAATCCAGCAACGGGCCGCCCCCTGGCCAAGTCGCTGGCCGTTGCGCCAGTCGATGTGGACAACGACGGCTGGATCGATCTCGTCGTCGCCAACGATACGGTCCAGAATTTTCTCTTCCGCAACCAGCGGGACGGCACGTTTCAGGAAATCGGCTCGCGTTCCGGCATTGCCTTCGACGCCTACGGCGCGGCGCGAGGGGCGATGGGTATCGATGCGGCGCGCTTTCGCAACGACGAGGCCCTGGGCATCGCCATCGGCAACTTCGCCAACGAAATGAACGCGCTCTACGTCTCGCAACGCGACTCGCTGCTCTTCGCGGACGAGGCGATTACCGAGGGTGTGGGGCCGGCCAGCCGGTTGCTGCTCAAATTTGGCCTATTCTTTTTCGATTACGATTTGGACGGGCGTTTGGATGTGCTCACGGCCAACGGCCACTTGGAGGAGGAAATCCAGAAGTTTCAACAAAGCCAGCGTTACCGGCAGCCGGCGCAACTGTTTTGGAATCGCGGCGCGAGCCGGGGCGTCAGCTTTGTGCCCGTGCCGTCCGAAAAGTGCGGTCCTGATATCTTCAGACCCATTGTCGGCCGCGGCTCTGCGTTTGCCGACATCGACGGCGATGGCGACCTTGACGTGGTGATGACCCAGATTGCCGGCCCTCCGCTGCTCTTGCGCAACGATCAAAAGCTGAACCATCATTGGCTTCGCTTGAAGTTGGTCGGCGGCAGGAGCAATCGCGACGCAATTGGCGCGTGGGTGAAGGTGCGAGTGGGAAGCCAGACGCTCTCGCGCCAGGTCATGGCCGCGCGGAGTTATCTCTCTCAATCGGAACTGCCCATCACCTTTGGCTTCGGTGCAGCCAGTCGCACGGATGAAATCGAAATTGTCTGGCCGGGAAGCGCCAGGCAGAAGCTGGCGGGGCAATTTCGGCTTGATGCGGTGAACGTGATCCGACAGCCGTAGGTCTGTAGAAGGGGCTTACGACTCGCGCGCAGGCGCACAAAATACAAAACACACTTTTGCGTCCCAAACGGCAAAACGCATTCGTAGAAAGTGGCGAACGTCGGCTCGGGTTACGGCGCGACAGCCATCGAATTCAGCCTCGCTTGGGCCTGTTTGGACAGGCTGGTGAACAGCAATGAAACGGTGTAGCCGGCATGGCGATTGCCATGGCAGGCGACGACCACTCCGCTGAAGTTCACCTTGCGGGCATCCGAAGGGGTCTGCATCGCCACAGTCATCTCGGTCCAAACCGGGATGGCGGTTTCGGAGCGGAATTCGATTCCGTTCCTGCGAATGCGAACCGCGCCTGCGGGAAGGTCCAGCCGGGTGGTATGAGCCTGGACTGTGACGGGTTGAAACAACCCTGCATTCTCAAGTTTGCGTGCGCTCATAGTTACGGAATCAGGGTAACATACGAAAACTGAAGGTCAACGTGGGTTTCTCAACTATTTCCGGGTGGGGGGCCAGGTTCACAAATGTGCGATTAGGGAGAAGCGCCGGGGGCAACTGGACACCGGAACAGTCCTGTTATCGCTTGCGGCCAAACCAGTCTTAATGATTCCATTGCGCGCAAGTGAAAATCCGCGTCCTGGTTGTTGATGACGAACCGCTGGCTCGCGAGCGACTTCGCAAGCTGCTGCAAAGCGAACCCGAAACCGAATTTATCGGGGAGTGTGCTGATGGCGCTTCAGCAGTCAAAACCATCCGCAGCCAGTCTCCGGATCTGATTTTTCTCGACGTGCAGATGCCGGAACTGGATGGCTTCGGAGTACTCTCGCAACTCGGAAGCGAGAAAACGCCCGCTGTCGTCTTCACCACTGCGCACGATCAATTCGCCCTGAGGGCTTTCGAGATTCACGCAGTCGATTATCTGCTCAAGCCATTCGACAAAGGACGATTCCAGACCGCGCTGCGACGCGCCATCGACCAGGTCCGCAGGCATCAGACCGGCGACTTAAGCCAGCGCTTGAGCGCCCTGCTGGCCGACGTGCAGTCGGAGCCAAAATCGAAATATGCCACCCGCATCGCCGTGAAATCGAGCGGGCGCGTGGTGTTCGTGAAAGTGGATGACATCGATTGGATCGAGGCCGCGGACAATTACGTGAGCCTGCACGTTGGCGCCGAGGAACACCTGCATCGCGAAACCATGTCGGCGCTGGAGGCTCAACTGCCCCCCGCAAAATTCATGCGCATCAGCCGCTCGACCATCGTGAACGTGGATCGCATCAAGGAACTCCAGCCGCTCTTTCACGGCGAATACGCGGTCACCTTGCGTAACGGTGCCAAGCTGACCCTCAGCCGTAGCTACCGCGATAAGTTGGATCAGTTGATGGGCCGGATGTCGTAAGGGCACAAGTAGGACAGGCGTCACGTCGATCCTGCCTTAAACCACTTCCACGGGACACTTCGGCAGCGCATCCAGAAACGCCTTTCCGTAACGCTTCGTCAGCACGCGATTGTCGAGCACGGCGACGATGCCGGTGTCGCTCCTGGTGCGAATGAGCCGGCCCACGCCCTGGCGGAATTTCAGGATCGCTTCAGGTAACGAGAATTCGCTGAAGGAATTCCCGCCTCGCGCTTCAATCGCTTCGATGCGTGCTTCAATCAATGGATGGTCCGGCACGGCGAAAGGCAGGCGCGTGATAATGACGTTGCTCAGCGCCTCGCCCGGAACATCCACGCCCTGCCAGAAGCTGTCCGTGCCGAAGAGCACCGAGTCCACGTCGGCTTTGAACTTTTCCAGCATCGTCGAGCGTGGCGTGCCCGTGCCTTGCACGAAACAGTCGAGGCCGAGCTTGTCGAAGAACGGCTGCATCAACTCGCCCACCTCAAGCATCAGTTTGAAGTTGGTGAAGAGCACGAATGCCTTGCCGTGGGTCATCTTCACAAAGTGCTCGATCCAGTGAATGAGCGCATCGCGGTATCCGGCCTCGCGCGGATCGGGCATTTTGTTCGCGACGAAAAGCTTCATCTGCCGTTCGTAGTCGAAGGGAGAGCCGACCCGCAGCTTCTCCGCCTGTTCTCCGCCCACACGCCGGGCGAAGTAGTCGAGCGGGGCCGTATCTGTTTTGCCAGCCGTCGCCAGCGTCGCGCTCGTCATGATGATTGAGGTATCCGAACCGAACAGCCGGTGGCGCAGAAATGCGGCCACATCGATGGGCGCGGCGTTCAGCGCAAGATTCTTCTGCGCCTTGCCGGTGCGCTCGACCCAATAAACATATTCCTCCGCGCTCTGGCTCAGAAAAGTGGCCACGGCTTCGCGTAATTCGAGCAGGCGCCGGTTGCATTCAGCCAACTCTTGTCCAGTCTCCTTGTCATCGGAGAGCTTGATCAAATCGCTCACCGCTTCGCGCAAGCGCTGGATGGGCAGTGTGAGGTTGTCCTGCACCAGGTCCGGGCGGCGGATACGCAGTTCCGTCCAGAAGCGCGACGGCCCGCCGCCGGGTTTCCTCGGCTGGCTGGCCGCGAGATCTTCGCACGCGCCTTCGACGAGATGAAAAAAGTCGTCGCTTTGCTTCAGCACGTCGGCGACGAGCTTAACGGGTTCGCCCTTCCGTAGCACCGCCAGCAGTCCCTTCTCCGTGCGCGGATTCCAAAGCCGTTGCAACGAGTAACGAATCTGTCCGCTTGAAACGCTCACGCCAATATGCTTCGCCGCGACCTGCTCGACGTTGTGCGCCTCGTCGAAGATCACGAAATCGTTCTTGAACAGGACGCCGCCTTCCGACTCCTCTCCCGCTCCCCCGAGCAACGTGAAGAACAGCGTGTGGTTCAGCACCAGCACGTCCGCCGAGAGGATTCGGCTGCGGGCGCGCTGGAAGAAACAGACGCCGTTGCTCCTGGCGAACTCGGACTGGTTGCCGCAAATCTTCGGCGTGCAAAGGCCGCGCTCCGAGCAGACGTGCGACCATACCTTCGCGTCCGGCTCCTCCTCGAAGTCCGACAGGCTGCCGTCCTTCGTGTCCTTGGCCCACTCGTAGATGCGTTGAAGCTCGGACTGCTCCGGCGACGTGAACAGGCTGTCCTGCTGCGCCATGGCCTTATGCAGCCGGCGGGTGCAGAGATAATTCTGCCGGCCCTTGAGCATCGTGAAGCTGAAGTCCGCCGGCAGCACTTGTTTGAGCACCGGCAGGTCTTTCTCCACAAGCTGTTCCTGAAGATTGATGGTGTGTGTGCAGATGACCGCCTTCTTCCTCCGCTCGACGGCGAACAGGATTGCCGGCACCAGATAGGCAAAGCTTTTGCCGACGCCTGTTCCTGCCTCGACAAGCAAATGCTCCTTGCCGACCAGCGCCCGCGCCACCGCCACTGCCATCTGCTGCTGTTCCGGCCGATACTCGAAGTTTTTTGCCTTCGAGAAAATGCCGGTTGGTGAGAATATCTCTTCGACCTGCGCAACCAGATCGGGAGCGGACGTCGTGGGATCAATGGGTCCAATCATCCAACACCTGCTCACGTCCGGCGTCTGATTTCCACCGCCGCCTTGTTCTTCGCCATGCTGTCGGCGGGGAGCACGCCGCGCCAATTTACGCAGGGGTAGATGACCGCGTTGCGGCCTACAATGCTGCCGGGGTTGAGCACGGCGTTGCAGCCAATTTGTCCATGGTCGCCAATCAGCGCGCCGAATTTGCGCAGGCCAGTGTCGATGCGTTTGCCTTCAAATTCGACGGCTACGTTGCCCTTGATGACCTTCACGTTCGACAGCACCACGCCGGCGCCAAGGTGCGCCCGGTAGCCGAGGATGGAGTCGCCCACATAATTGAAGTGCGGCACTTCGCAATTGTTGAAGATAAGCGCGTTCTTCAACTCGCAGGAGTTGCCAATGACACAACCATCGCCCACGATCACCTCCTCGCGGAAGTAGGCATTGTGGCGAATCTGGCAGTTGCGCCCGATGATGGCCGGGCCTTTGATCATCGCGCCGTCTTCAACCACCGTGCCTTCGCCGATGAACACATGCTCGCCGATGTAAGCCTTGCCTTCGCAGCGGTTGCGCGGTTCCGAGAGGACCCGGGCTTTGAGGTAATCCTTAATCTTCTTGAGCGCCCCCCAGGCGTACTGGCAGCCCTCGAACAGCGCCGCATGTTCGGTTTGGCTGAGATCGAAGAGGTCCGTCGGTTTGAACATGAAGCAATGGTAGGAAAAGGTCCGACCAGCGCCAAGCGCTGAGTCAGGGACCACGATTGGGCGCGATTTCGGAACCTGATTCATCCGGCGAACGACATCTCGGGCATCGTCAATGCCGGCGTGAACGCCGTTCAATCCACGCGCGACACCGGGGCCGGCACACTCAGCCGCATTGTCGTGGTAGGGCGGCGCCGGTGCTGCTGCCCGGAACGCCTCCGCCCGTGCGCGCGTTGCTGCTGCACGGCCGGCTCGGCACCAGCTACCAGATCGAGTGCAGCACCAACCTCGGCCCCAATGCCGTGTGGTCTCTCGTGGGCGTCACCGCCTTGAGCAACATTGTTCAGACCGTGGCGTTGCCTCCGACGCCCGGGACCGCGTTCTATCGGGTGCGGGCGCTGGCTGAGGGCGCGGCGCGAATGGAAGTGAAGTCGGGCGGGCCGACATCGTGCTCCTGCTCCAAGGCACGGTTGGCGAGACGTTCCGGCTGCAAACCTCAACCAATCTGGGGCCGGGCGCGCAATGGCAGACCATCGGGACGGTCGGCCTGAGCAACGCCTTCCAGTCCTTAAGCCTGCCGAAGGACGGCGCCCGCGAACGCTACTACCGTCTGACCACGCCATAACCAGTTCGCGGACGGACTGACGCCAAGGCCGAATTGGATGCGGCTCTCCGGAGCGCCGGCCTCGGGCCCGGCGCGAACGCCTGACGACGCCCAAACCCGCCGTGCCAGAGGCCGGCGCTCCAGTCGGCGCAGTAAACGAGGCCCCGCGCTCCGCCGCCACCCCAAACCTTAGCCATTGCCTGAAGTGCTGCACCGGCGGGTGAAGTTTTTGGTGAAGG
>Ga0187893_10005067_pt1 | contig 24150 bp, 17 predicted proteins | sample MA1701074metaG_FD_139574 | JGI IMG/M metagenome (GOLD analysis project Ga0187893, IMG submission 139574) | White microbial mat communities from a basaltic lava cave in the Kipuka Kanohina Cave System on the Island of Hawaii, USA - MA170107-4 metaG ...
CTCCCACGGCCCTTACCACGGAGTGCTTCACCCACCCTCGGCCGCCCCCTGCGCTCAGGACCGCCCCCTTCAGGGAGCCTGCGTGGCGACTGAACGCGAAGCTCAAGTAACGGTTTCCGGGCCATGCGGCCCGGAAACCGTTACTTGAGGCCCACGCTCCCCAAATGGTTCCTAATAAGCTCCTCGAGGCCCGCGGCGTAAACGCGGAGGTCGACGCTGGTCACGCGCCCGGCCAAGCGATAGACCTCATCTCTCAGCCGTTCCCAGACCTTCAAGAATTGCGGAATGACGCCGCTCCTCTGGATGGCTTTGATCAAAGCGGGCTCATCCATGTGCGGCAGAGCCCGTGCATCGATCGCGCCGCGCTCGATGGCGGCCGCGAAGACGCCGCTCGTGAAATCACGTTCCTTGATTTCACGCATCCACGTGCTCACCATGTTCCCGATTCGACCCATCACCTGACCCCTCCAGAGGGCCTGCCGGACCGAAGCGAGGTCTCGGGAGTCGAATCCGCTCGAGCACATCATGTCCTCGGTGCCGGAAACCATCATGTGCATGTTGTGCGGCTGATAGAGGTCGTGTTCGGTGAGGTTCAAGATCTGCGGGATACGATTCACGAGAAACGCGTAATCCATCGTATTAAGGAGCTGGCGATAGTCGAACCGCCAGACGTCGGCGAACTCCTCGTAACGAGGAAAGCTGGAAGTCAGCCGCTGGATCTCCGCCCAGACTACTCCGACGAACCGGTGGTAACGCTCCCGCTCCGGGGAGAGGCCGTCCGTTATCGAGGGGTGGGAAGCGAAGGGGATCTTCAAAAGTTGGGCGAGGAACGCCCCGTCTTTGTGGTGCTCGTTGTCGGCTACGTCGTCCAGGAGAACATCGAGCATGACACCCAAAAGCTTGGCCGTCCGGTTAGCGCCTTTCCAACGCTCGTCGATCGACGGCAGGGCGGTCAGATCCAAGCCCCGCTGCACCCATCGCCAGAGGAACGGATCGCGATGGCCGACCTGGGCGTATCCGTCCGAGAAGGGCACAAAGGCAGGCTCCAGGACGATCTGCCCCACCGCCATCATCTCTTCCCGCGATGCCGGCGCAGGCGGTCGGCGGCGGATGGGTGGTCGAGGTATGACCTCGATCGTCGTGCCGAGGGCCGGCTCCTCGTCCGGAAGCTGGATGGGCAAGCCGGCGGCGACCCCGGCCGGGCGATGTCCGTTCAGCTTCCCGATCTTACCTTCGCCTACTGGACTTCCCGGCGTCGGATTCGACCGGCAGGCGTCCGCAGTTGCGGCGGCGACTACCCGCGGAAAAACAAACTGCGGCGAAAGCGCGCAGGGCGGAAGCCCCCGTGCATCCGCGATCCATCCTTGGGCCGTTCGCAGTGCGGCGCTGAGCAGACCCGCCGTGTAGGCGCCGGACGCCACGCGTGCGGAATCGGCCCCATCGAGGTGGCGAAGCGGGACCCACGCGGCGGCATCCGAGAAAATCCGGGCCAAACCCCAGCGAGCGGACAGGAGCCGCGCCGCGAAATCTTCGGATATCGCCTCCCGATTCAAGGTATTCGTCAAGAGGTGCGCAGTCCGGCCATCCCGATGCACGGAAAACCTCCGGAGCCGGCGGCCGTTGCCGTTCCCCACAAGCTCGATATCGGTGTGGTCGATCGCCGGGCGATGGTCGTCGCCGCAAGGCGCGGGTGAGGCTGGTGCAAACCGGGTACCCCCTCGGGACGGACCTTCCAGATCCTCCTGAATCTCGAGGATGACTCCGGTCGCCCCCACCCGATCGAGCCAGTCGTACCCGTCGACGGGGAACTTCCCGGTATCCGCGAAGAGGAAGCTCCCCTCGGGCAAGGAAAGGACGGCCGCCTTTCGCACCGCGAGGTCGCCCCGTTCGGCATCCGGCTCGTACCAGAGCCCCACGGGAATGCCACGCACGGCGTCGTAGAGGCATGTGACGCGCCCCCCAATGGCGAATGTGCCGTCATCTCCCGTCACCTTGAGCCAGAGGGCAACATCGTCCAAGGGAGTCGAATCGAGGAAGAAGATTTCCCGAGCGCGCGCCGCGGAATCCGCCCCGTTGAACCCTTCGACCGGGAAGAAACAGCGAGCCGCCTCCCGCCGCAGGGCGACGGCGCTATGGCGGAAGAGAGTCGCAGCAAGCGAACCGGACAATCGCGGACTCCGAGCCGCATGCTCACCCACGCCGTTTCCGCCGTTGAGTCGCTCCTCCTTCCGGATCGACTCCCAGAAGCGCGCGAGGAGCAGGCGGCTGAACGAATCGAGCTTCTCGGCCGGGAGCTTCGAGGGGTTCTCCCTGGGCCCTACGGACGCTTCCGCGAGCGCCACGCGGAACGCCACGAGCAGAGTTTCATTGAGCCTCGCCGCGATCCGGTCGACTTCCGCCTGCAGGTCGTCGTGTATCTTGGCAACCATTCTTCTCCCCCTGCACCCGACCACCCTTTGTGTATTCCGCCGGCTGTCCCGGAGAGAAAACTGGGGGAATCCTAAACCGAAAGGCGGAAAAGGGGAACTAGGGAATCTGCTGGGTCGCGCCGGAGGGAGGAGTTCGGGGGGAGCTGCCCTAAATTTTCACGAACCCCACTCAAGGTCCGATAACTCGGATAACGCCGTCAGAAGTCGACGTGGACCCCGAGGAGAATCCAGTGGGCCACAGCCCGAAGCGAGCTCTGGTCGAAATCGCCGCCGATCACGTCGCTCGTGTTGACGTGCTGGGTCCGGCTGAACGAGTACTGGTAGGAAAGGTCGACCCGCGCCGGTCCGAACCGGTGGCCGTAACCGACGGTGAACGAGTGTTCGAGGATGGCCGGGATGAGCGGCGTCAGCGTTCCGTCCGGAACGGGATTCTGGATATAGATGTATCCGGCCCGGACCGTCGCTTCGGGCGTCACGTAATACTCGCCCCCCACGCGGATCGTGAAGCTATCCCGCCACTTCAGCGGGAACGTGTCCGAGGGACGCGTCGTCCCGGCGAGGACGTCGAACGTCGGGTTGTCGCCGTGGGACAGGCTGAACTCGAAGTCGTCGAAGGCCGACGACCAGTCATACCAGAGCCCATCGATCGACAGCGATCCGGCGTCGAAGCGGTACGCAGTGCCGACCCCGACGGAACGAGGAAAGGTCCCGACGGCGCTTGCACGGTAGGTGGCGGTCGGATCGGGAACGGGAACCACCCCGGTGACATCGACGTCGAAGTCCCCTTCCAGGTCCGTACGTGTCTCGGCGATGTAGGCCAGCCCGATGGTCCATCGATCGGTGGCACGGTACTGGAGGCCGATGTTCCAGGCGAACCCGAAGCCGTCGACGTCCAGGTCGATGAGGCCGGGGACGCCCATGAAGGCGCCGGTCTGGAAGGTATACGGCGAGTCGACGTCGAGAGTCTGGTACGCGAGGCCTCCCCCGACCCCGAGCGACAACCTCGGGCCCAGCTCGGTGCTCGCCGAGACGAGGAACTTGTAGAGGCCGGCTTCGGAGATGTACTTCTGCGAGCCGTACACCGGATGGACCATGCGGTACTCGGCTCCGTAACCCGCCGGAACGAACATCCCCAACCCGAGCGTCAGGGAGTACGGGGCCTCCTTGACCCGCCAGCTCAGCGCGGCGCTCGGCAGAACGAACCACTGGTCCTTCGCTTCGACATCGTTCTGCGGATCCTGGTATTCGATGTCCGTCGTCAAAAAGTCGAGGTTCAACTCCGCGTGGATGCCTCCGAGGCGCGTGAGGCCTGCGGGGTTGTCGTTGATGAGCGAAAGGTTGTCGCCGAAAGCGAGGTTCGTCCCGCCACGGCCCGAGGAGATCGGTCCGATGCTGTCCCGGACGATGCCGTCGCCCCAGGCCGGCGATGCGGCAGCGCCCACGACGAGGAGGATCGCGGCGAGCCGCGCAGAACCCTCTACCATGCCCGGCCGGAGTCCGCCCAAGCGGCTCTTCATCTCCATAATTCCACACTCCCTTCTCGGAAAACTATCATCGTCGGGAACCTCGGGCCAAAGGCCTGGAATCAGTGGGTCGATCGAGGACGGAAATCCTTCCCCGCTGTACGCCGGCTGCCAGCCGCGAGCAGGGTTGGTGCTTGAAGATGGAGGGAACGGCCGATATATCCCTTGAACTTTGCCAGAACGTGGCCGGCTGCGAAGGCAGCGCAACGGTCGTGAATCTGGAGAGAGGCGAAAAACGATCTCGATCGTGGAGAGTCCTTAGCTATGGCCAAGTCGGGGAAGGCCCTTGTCGTCGTTGAGTCCCCTGCCAAGGCGCGCACCATCTCGAAGTTCCTTGGGAAGGACTACATCGTGGAGTCCAGCATCGGCCACGTCCGGGATCTGCCGGAGTCGGCCAGCGAGATTCCGCCGGCGCTCAAGAAGGAGCCATGGTCCCGCCTCGGTATCGACATAGAGAACGATTTCCGGCCCCTGTACGTGGTCCCATCGAAGAAGCGCCAGCAGGTGAGCCGCCTCAAGGAACTCCTCAAGGGCGCCAGCGCCCTCTTCCTCGCCACCGACGAAGACCGGGAAGGGGAATCGATCAGCTGGCATCTCTCGGAGATCCTCAAGCCGCGCGTGCCCAGCCGCCGGCTGGTCTTCCACGAGATCACCCGCGAAGCGATCCAGAAAGCCCTGAAGGAGCCGCGGGAAATCGATGAGCGGCTCGTGCGAGCCCAGGAAACCCGCCGCATCCTCGACCGCCTCTACGGATATGAGGTCTCGCCGGTTCTCTGGCGGAAGATTCGGCCGCGCCTCTCAGCCGGGCGCGTCCAGAGCGTCGCGGTCCGCATGATCGTGGACCGGGAGCGCCAGAGGATGAAGTTCGTCTCCGCCGCCTATTGGGACCTCCTCGGACGCTTCGAGCGCGCTTCCGCTGCGCCGGCCGCCGCGGGGGCGCCGTTCGAGGCGCCGCTCATCCAGCTCGGAGAGCGCCGCCTGGCCACCGGCAAGGATTTCGACGACGGCGGGAAGCTGAAATCGACGGACGTGCGCCTCGTGGAAGAGGACGAAGCGCGGAGTCTGGCGGAACGGCTCCGATCGGCTCCGTTCCGTGTGGCCGGCGTAGAGAGCAAGCCCTACACCGACCGGCCGGCCCCTCCGTTTACGACCAGCACGCTCCAGCAGGAGGCGAACCGGAAGCTCCGCTACTCGGCGCGCCATACGATGCAGATCGCCCAGCGTCTTTACGAAAACGGGCACATCACCTACATGCGCACCGACTCGACGACGCTTTCCGAGCAAGCCGTCCAGAACTCTCGCGATCTCATCCAGAAGCTCTACGGAACGGAATTCCTCTCCCCCGGCCCCCGGCAGTACAAGACCAAGGTCAGGAATGCCCAGGAGGCCCATGAGGCGATCCGCCCCGCCGGTGAGCGCTTCGATCTGCCGGAGGAGCTGCGGGAGGTTCTGGATCCGCAGGAGCTGAAGCTCTATGAACTGATCTGGATGCGGACGATGGCTTGCCAGATGGCGGACTCCTACGGCCAGCGGATCTCCGTGCAGATCGAGGCCCCGCTCCAATCGGGAGAAGCCGCGACGTTCCAGGCGACCGGCAAGACGATCGAGTTCGCCGGCTATCTGCGTGCGTACGTCGAGGGCGCCGATGATCCCGAGGCGGAACTGGCCGACAAGGAGGTGATTCTACCGTCGGTGAGCCCGGGGGATCCGATCTCGTGCCTCGGCCTGGAGCCGAAAGGGCACCAGACCCAGCCGCCGGCCCGCTTCACGGAATCCTCGCTCATCAAAGAGCTGGAGGCGAACGGCATCGGCCGGCCCAGCACCTACGCATCGATCATCGACACGATCCTCCGGCGCGATTACGTCGTCAAGCAGGGAAACGCGCTGGTTCCCACATTCACCGCCTTCGCCGTGGTCGGCCTCCTCGAAAAGAACTTCGGCCGGCTCGTCGATCTGCAGTTCACGGCCCGCATGGAGGACGACCTCGACTCGATCTCTCGCGGCGAGCAGGACCCGCTCCCCTACTTAAAGGAGTTTTACTTCGGCCATCGCGACGCGGAGGGGCTGCAGGACCTCATCAAAGCGGACATCGATGCCCGCGAGACCTGCACACTGCCCCTCGGCGAGGACCCCTCCGGTCAGACCATCAACATCCGCGTCGGCCGGTACGGCCCCTACCTCGAGCGCGGGACCGACCGGGCCAACATCCCGGAGGGGCTCGCGCCGGATGCGCTGAGCATTGAGAAAGCCATCGAGCTCTTGAAGCACGGCTCCGGGCCGAAACTCCTCGGACAAAGCCCCCCCGGCGGCCCCGTCCCGCCCGGCCTCCCGGTCTACCTGAAGGTGAGCCGCTTCGGCCCCTACGTGCAGCACGGCGAAACTGGTGATGAGAACGTGAAGATGAAATCGCTCCTGCCGGGGATGCAGCCCGACACGCTCACTCTCGAAGAAGCGCTGCGCGTGCTCTCGCTCCCCAGGAGCCTCGGCGTTGATCCGGCGAACGGACAGGAGGTCTTTGCGGACTTCGGACGCTACGGGCAGTACGTCAAGCGCGGGAGCGACGCCTGTACCGTCAACCCTCCGGATAACGTCCTCGACATCACGCTCGAGCGGGCCGTCCAGCTCATCCGCGAAAAGCCGGCCGGGAGGCGCTTCTCGCGCGGAGCCCCGGCCGTCATCCGCGAGGTGGGAACAAGCCCTTCAACCAACGCCCCGATCCGCCTCCTCTCCGGCCGCTACGGTCCCTACGTGAGCGATGGGACGACCAACGCCTCGTTGCGGCGCGATCAATCTCCGGACTCCCTGACGCTCGAAGACGCCATCGAGCTGATTCGGGCGCGGATCGAGCGAGGCCCCTCTCCCCGCTTCGGCCGCCGATTCTCCGGCCGGCGCGCGAAGTCGGCTGGCAAGCCGGCGGCCAGGGGGCCTAGGGAGAGGAAGCCGCCTCGGGTCGCAAGGGGAGAGAAGCCGTCGAAGAAACGCGCGAGGAAGAGGGGCAGGCGGGGCCGATCCGGCTGAATTCAGCCGGCTCTAGCCCCGTTCCCGAAAAGAAAACGCTCCGTCCCATTACTGAGCCGGAGCGTCGATTCTCAAGGCTGAAAGAAATCGTCTCTCAGTCCAGGCGGAAGGACTAGCCTTCGAGCGGCTTCACTTCCTTGGCCCTGGGGCCCTTTCCGCGATCGACCGGGTCGACCGTGTACTCCACTTTCTGGCCTTCGCGGAGGGAATCAAAGCTTCCTTCGGTGACCGTCGAGCGGTGGAAGAAAAGCTCTCCCCGATCGCCGGCGATGAAGCCGAAACCCTTGTCGCTGACGATTTTCTTGATCGTTCCTTGCGGCATGCGCCGTCTCCCGTAAAAAAAACCGACCGTGAACTGGCCATCTCCCGCACCGGATCGCCGTCGCTTGGGACCGCCCGAACGGCGGCCGGAGCCTCGACGACTTGCGGACAATAGCCCTGATCAGGCGGGGAGGCGCAACCGGGACGATCGTAGACGCTTCGCAGAACGAACGCTCGTACGACGACGCACAGTCGATTCGGGAGGGTTCTCGGCATCCTGGTTAACCGCCGGACGACGATTCACCGGCTCACGAGCCTCCCAACCTGACGAAACGGCCGGTAGTGTAACGGAGGAGGCGGGGATCTCCACAAGAATTTACTGCGGCCGACGGGACCAATTCGCCGCGATGAAATACACGGCAACACCCAGCGCAACGGTCGACAGCCCGTAGGTGATCGCCTTCCATCCGGAAGCCCCGAAGACGTAGAGCCACCCCACGAGGGCGACGGCGCACGGAAACGGGTACAGCCACATGCGAAACGGGCGCGCGATATCGGGCCGCGCGCGCCGGGCGACGACGACCGCGGCGATCTGGCAGACGAACTGGGCCAGGATACGGGACGTCAGGAGCGCCGTCAGAACGGTTTCGAACGGAAACCAGCAGGCCACCATCGTGACCACCCCGAGAACGAGAAGCGAGAACCGCGGAAACCCCTCGGGGTGCAGATCGGCGAAGATGCGGAAAAAGTAACCGTCGCGGGCGGCGGCGAAGGGGATGCGCGAATAGCCGAGAAGCAACGCAAAGACGGAAGCGAACGCGGTCAGGATGATGAGCCACGTCACGGCGCGCAGTGCCCACTTCGCACCCCAGACGACCCCCACCAAGTCGCTTACGACCGCGTTCGAGGCCTTGATCTTGTCCACGGGCAGCACTCCGAGAAGCCCCACGTTGATCCCGGTGTAGATGGCTGCCACCGCGAAGACCGAAACGACCACAGCCGCTGGAATCGTGCGAGCCGGATCGCGCACCTCCTCGCCCAGGTAACAGATATCGTAGTAGCCAAGGAAATCGTACATGGCGATCCCCAGGGCGCCTCCGAGGGCCAGCCCGAATTTCCCATCAAAGGAGAATGCGCCGGGCGGAAATGCGAACGCGAGAGCGGGATCGAAGGCCACCGCGCACGTGCCGATCACGATGACGACCGTCACCACCATCGCGATCCAAAGGGCCACGGTCAGCTTCCCGACCGACTGGATACGCCGGTAGAGGAGGAGGACGGCGAAGCCCGCGGCGAAGCTCGCCGTCAGCTTTCCCGCGATCGACAGGAGTTTGACATCTTCCCGCACGAGAAGAGGCACCCAATTTGTCGGCCAGACTTCGTTCAGGTAATTGACGATGCCGATACAGCCTGAGGCGACCTCGAGCGGACCGCTGAAGATGAACTGCCAGATGAAGAGAAAAGGCAGGATCCGGCCCCACCGCCAGGGCCGAAAGACCTCTCGCAGATAATGGTACGTGCCGCCGGAGCCGGGCATCGCGGCCCCCAGCTCGCACCAGACCATCGAGTCGGCCAGAGCCACGATGAGGCCAAGCGCCCAACCGACGATGACTTGCGGTCCCGCCATGTGGCCCATAATCAACGGGATCGTGATGAACGGCCCCACACCGACCATGTTGGCCATGTTGAGGGCAGTCGCCTGGAAGACTCCGAGGCGCCGCTGGAGCTGAGGACCACCGCTCTCGTCCATGCCGGCCGGCATGGTAGGGAGGCGACGTTTTTTTTCAAGCCCCCCTTTCGCCCGCTGGAGGCCATCCGTATCATGTCGCGGCTTTCAAAGAAGGGTCTCATGAGCCAAACGGAAGACGCGAGAGAGTCGAAAACGGCATCGGGCGGCTTCGGACCCTGGACGACCGGCGAGCTGCCGCCCCCGCCCAGATTCGGCCTCAAAGAGTGGCGGGCATTGATCGGCCCGGGCATCGTCATGGCCGGCGCCAACATCGGCGGCGGCGAGTGGCTTCTCGGCCCCGAAGTGACGGCACGCTACGGCGGCTCCATCCTCTGGATCGCCACCATCGCGGTCCTCGTCCAGGTCTTCTACAACCTCGAGGTGATGCGCTACGCCCTCTACTGCGGCGAGCCGATGTTCGTGGGGTACTTCCGCCTGCGGCCCGGGCCGACCTTCTGGACGGCCGCGTACCTGCTCCTCGATTTCGGCGGGATCTGGCCGTACCTCGCCTCGAACGCCGCAGTCCCTTTCGCCGCGCTCTTCCTCGGGAGGATCCCCGAGACTCCGCGGGATGAATTCCTCGTGCGAAGTCTCGGCTACGCGGTCTTCCTCGGGGCCTACGTACCCATCCTGTTCGGCGGGAAGGTCTACAACGCCCTGCGGTTCTGCATGATCGCGAAGGCGATCCTGGTCCTTGGCTACCTCTCGGTCGTCAATATCTTCTGGAATACCGCAGCCTGGGGAGAAGCCTCCCTCGGCCTTGTCCAGTTCGGGACTCTCCCGAAGGAAATCGACTGGGCCACCGTCGCCGCCTTCGCAGCCATTTGCGGTGCCGGAGGCCTCACGAACATGCACTGCTCGAACTATGTCCGCGACCAGGGCTGGGGTATGGGGAGCCAAGTCGGAGCGATTCCGAGCGCCTTCGGTGGCCGGACGATCTCGCTCTCCCACGTGGGGAAGGTTTTTCCGATCCACGCCGAGAGCCTCCGCCGCTGGCGGGGCTGGATCCGCCACGTCGCGCGCGAGCAGTTCTTCCTCTGGGCGCCGGCCTGCATCCTCGGCGCGATGCTGCCCGCCATGCTCTCCCTCGGATTTCTCGAACGGGGCAGCACGCCGAAGAGCGGGTGGGAACAGGCGGCACTCACCGCGCAGGGCCTATCCAGCAAGGCCGGCCCCGCGTTCTGGTACCTGACCCTCACCTGCGGGCTCCTGGTCCTCGCCCCCACGCAGATCGCCCAGATGGACGGCACCGTCCGCCGTTGGGTCGACGTGATCTGGATGGGCACGAAGAAGCTCCGCGGGCTCGAAGGACACAAGGTGAAGAACGTCTATTACGGCATCCTGATCGTCTACGGGGTCTGGGGAGCCATCGCCCTCTTCTTCTTCAATCCGGCGGCGATCGTCAAGACGGTCGGAAACATATGGAACCTCGCCCTCGGCTTCAGCGCCCTCCAGACGATCTACACGAATCGGAAGCTCCTGCCGCGCGAGCTTCGACCGAACCTCTTCATGGAGGCGGGAGTGCTGGCCTGCGGGGTGTTTTACCTCGGGATCTTCTGTATCGTACTCTACGACAAGCTGACTTCCGGCTGAAGCCTTAGCCCATGTCAGCCCTTCCGATCCTGATCGCCGCCCTCTGCATCCTGTCGATCGGCTACCGCTTCTACAGCGCGTTCCTGGCCGCCAAAGTCCTCGTCCTCGACGACTCGCGGACGACGCCCGCCCACCTCTACAACGACCACCAGAACTTCCACCCGACGAACAGGTGGGTGCTCTTCGGGCACCACTTCGCGGCGATCTCCGGCGCGGGTCCGCTCGTCGGCCCGGTCCTCGCCTGCCAGTTCGGTTATTGCCCCGGCCTTCTCTGGCTCATCATCGGCGTCGTCCTCGGCGGAGCCGTCCAGGACTTTACGGTCCTCGTCGGCAGCATGCGCCGCGGCGGGCGCTCCTTGGCGGAGATCGCCCGCGACGAGATCGGCCCCGCGGCGGGGCTCGCCGGCGCGGTCGCGATCCTCTTCATCATCACGATGGCGCTCTCGGGGCTCGGGCTCGTCGTCGTCAAGGCGCTCGGGGGCGAGGATCACCGCTATCCGGCCTCCGCAAGCTCCACCATCGAGCAGTTGCCGGAGGCGGCTCGGCCCATTCGTGTTGCCTCCTCCGATGCGGATGAGGTCGTCTACGAGATCCCCGGTCCGTCGGTCCTGCGCTCCGCGGACTCCGTCGGCCGCCCCGTGACGGTCGAGACGAGCGAGACCGTCCTCGTCGCGGCGCCGGCCACGAGCGTCGAGGCGAGAAACCCCGTGGCCGGGAAGACCTTCCACGTGCCCGCAGGCGCCGTCCGGAGGATCCTCGGGAGCCCATGGGGCACCTTCACGATCGCCTGCACGATCCCGATCGCGTTCTTCGTCGGGCTCTGGATGTACGTGATCCGAAAGGGCAAGGTCGTCGAGGCTTCGCTCATCGGCGGCGCGGCGGTCCTGGCGGCCACATGGGCCGGCCAGTTCGTCGCCGGCCACCCGCAACTCGGGCCGCTCTTCACGCTCTCGAAGCAGCAGGTGACGATCGCCATTGCCGTCTACGGCTTCATCGCCTCCGTGCTGCCGGTCTGGCTCCTCCTCTGCCCGCGCGACTACCTCTCGAGCTTCCTCAAGATCGGCACGGTCGCGGCGCTCGTCATCGGGACCCTCATCGCCAACCCTGCCCTCCAGATGCCCGCCTTCACGGAGTTCACCGCGGGCGGGGGCCCGATCGTCCCCGGGAAGCTCTTCCCTTTCGTCTTCATCACGATCATGTGCGGGGCCATCTCGGGCTTCCACTCGCTCGTTTCATCGGGCACGACGCCCAAGATGATCGACAAGGAGTCACACGCGCGCATGATCGGCTACGGTTCGATGCTCATCGAGGGGCTCGTGGGCGTCCTCGCCCTCATAGCGGCCTCCTGCCTCAACCCCGAGGACTACTTCAAGATCAACGTCGACCTCGCCAAGCAGCCTCAGTTCGAGGACAGCTTCGTCCGGCTCGCCACCGGCCCGAGCGAGCTGGGCCACTTCGAAGAAGCGACGGGCGAGCAGCTTTGCGGCCGCTCGGGCGGCGCGGTGTCGCTGGCGGTCGGGATGGCGAAGATCTTCTCTGACATCCCGGGCTTCGAGAAGCTCATCAGCTTCTGGTACCACTTCGCCATCATGTTCGAGGCGCTCTTCATCCTGACGACCGTCGACACGGGGACGCGCATCGCGCGGTTCCTCGTCCAGGAGCTGGTGGGGAAAGTCTCGCCGCGCTTCGGGAGGCCCGCGTGGCTCCCGGGGGCGGTCATCTCGACCGCGCTTGTCGTTCTCGGCTGGGGGTACTTCATCTGGACGGGCAACATCGACTCGATCTGGCCGATGTTCGGGATCGCCAACCAGCTCCTGGCCGTCGTGGCGCTCTGCGTCGTCACGTCGATCATCATCAACTCCGGGCGCGCCCGCTACGCATGGGTCTCGCTCCTCCCGCTTTCGTTCGTCGCCACGACGACGACGACGGCGGGCTACCAGCTCGTCGAGAGGTTCTACAACGACGCCTTCGGCCCCGTTCCGAAGCCGGGGGAGCAGTTCAAGTGGGGCCTCAACATGGTGCTGACGATCGTCATGCTCGCGCTTGTCTGGCTCATCCTGGTCCTCTCCGCACGGCGATGGTGGCAGGGCGTGCGCACGCTTCGGGCGACGAAAGACGGAGGTTAACCGCAGAGGACGCTGAGGAGGCGGTTGAATAAACCGAAAACTCCTGCGTCTCCCATCTCAACCGACAACGTTTTGAGCGTGGGAGGCCGAGTGTCATGCCTCGCCGGAGGCGAGACCTATTCACAGATCTCATCGCGTCCGCCGTCTGGGTGCCGCTCGTCCTCCTTCCCTTGGGCTGCGGTGGCTCCGGCACGACGCGAGTTCTCTACGCGGTGGATGTATACGGGACTGAGGAGGACGACACCGCCGATGAGGTCTACATCGATGATGCCATCACCGATCCGGGGTACCCGCAAGAGGAGCCGTGGCCGGCCGAGGGGGATGATCCTTGGACCGACGAATCTGGTTGGGGCGACTATGAGGACGACTTCGATGACTTCGACGACTGGGATTATTGAGGATATCGAGGTCGTCCGTGCATACACGGATGCCTACCTCTGCTCTCCTCCGCGTCCTCTGCGGTTAAAGTGTCTCTGGTACCGATTGACTCGATCAAGGAGGCGCGCATGAAGAACAAGATAGTCTCGGTCATCTTCCTCCTGTCGGTCGCAGCGGCGCCTCTCGGGGCCGCGGAGGAGTCCGAGCCGGCCTCGGGACCCGCGAACCAGGCCATTCGCCGCGCGGAGCGGCTCGTGGAGGTCGAGCGGTTCGCCGAAGCCCGCGGCGTCTTCGAGGAGGCGGCGCGGTTCGCCCCTTCGAGCGCTCAGGCCCACTACGGCCTCGGATTCGCTCTCCTCAGAGAGAATCGCCTTGAGGAAAGCCGCCAATCGCTCGAACAGGCCGTCCGGCTCGACCCGAGTCACCGTCAGGCTCTGCGGAAGCTCGGCGTCGTCCGGGCGCGCCTCGGTGACCTCGCGGGGGCCGAAGCCGCCCTAGGAGAGGCCGCGCGGCTCGATCCGCAGGATCCGGTGGCCCGCAGGAACCACGCGAGCGCTCTGCGCGAGATGGGGAGGCTCGTCGAGGCGCGGAAGCAGATCGACCTGGCGCTGGCGCTCGACCCCGATTCCGCGGATGCCCATCACGGGCTCGGACTCATCGAGACACGGATGCGCCGTCCACGGGAGGCCTGGAGGGCCCACGCGAGGGCGCTCGAGCTGAATCCCGAGCACGCGGGAGCGCTCCATCAGCTCGGGGTGCTTATCGGCCGCTCCGGACGCCACGAGGAGGCGACCGAGTATTTCACACGCGCCCTTGAAGTCAGTCCAGACTACACCGTCGCTCGTTTGAACCTCGCGCGAGCCTACCGCAAGCTCGGCCGCCACGACCTCGCGATCCCCGAGCTCGAGCGGGTCACGGCGCTCGAGCCCGGCCGCCGGGAGGCCTACGATCTCCTCGAAGGCTCGCTGTGGGCCGAAGGGCGCGAGGGCGAAGCGCGCGAGGTACGCATGCAGATGCGCGAGCTGCCGGCCCAGGCGCCGGGGAGATCGCCGATCGAGGAGGAATGAGCGGGAAACGGTTCAACTCGAAGGGCGATTCACCGCAGAGGACGCAGAGGACGCGGAGGATCGCAGAGAGGCCGTTGCCCGACGCTGTCACTCCCTCTGCGTCCTCTGCGCGATCCTCTGCGTTCTCTGCGGTTCCCGTTCGTTCCCTGAAGGGTTAGAATGCGCGGCCTGAAACCCAATCCCAATCTCCGAGGAAAACCCATGCCGCGACCGCTCGTCCTACTGATCGCCTGGCTCCTTTCTCCGCTGTCTCCGTCCGGAGAGCCCGTCCTCAAGCCGGGCGCGCGTGTGGCCGTCGTCGGCGATTCCATCACCGAGCAGAAGCTCTACAGCCGTTTCATCGAGGACTACCTCCTCGCCTGCATGAGCCACCTCGACGTCCGAGTGATCCAGCTCGGCTGGGGAGGCGAACGGGCGCCGGGGTTCGCCGACAGGATGGAGAACGACCTCTTTCCGTTCCGCCCCGACGTCGTGACGACCTGCTACGGCATGAACGACGGGCAGTACCGCGCCTACGAGCCCTCGATCGGCGCGGCCTACGAGAAGTCCATGCGCGACATCGTCGGCAGGCTGAAGGCCCGCGGCGCGACCGTCGCGGTCGGATCGCCGGGCGCGGTCGACACGCACACGTTCAGGAACCGCACGACGCCGGCGATCTACAACGAGAACCTCTCGAAGCTCCGCGACATCGCGCGGGCGATCGCCGCCGATGAAGGGATGCCCTTCGCCAACGTCCACGACGCCATGCGCGATGCTATGTCGAAGGCGAAGCCCGCTCTCGGCGAGACCTACGACGTCTGCGGGCCCGACGGGTTCCACCCGCAGGCCAACGGGCACCTCGTGATGGCCATGGCGTTCATCCGGGCGCTCGGCCTCGACGGTCAGATCGCGCTCCTGACCGCCGACCTCGGCGGCGAGGCATCCGCGAGCGCGGGCCACAAGGTCCTCTCCTGGAAAGACGGCAAGCTCGAGGTCGAGAGCCGTCGCTACCCGTTCTGCTTTTCTGGAGACGGGAAGTCCCCCGCGTCGACGCGGAGCATCCTCCCGTTCATTCCGTTCAATGCCGAGCTGAACCGCTTCACGCTCGTCGTGAAGGGGCTCAAGACACCCAAGGCGCGCGTCGCCTGGGGCGATTCGGCGCAGAGCTTCACCCGCGAGGCGCTCGAGACCGGGATCAACCTCGCCGCGGAGTTTCCCGGGAACCCTTTCAGCGAGCCCTTCCGGAAGGTCGATGAACTCGTCGGGAAGAAGCAGAGTTTCGAGACTGCGATGATCAAGGAGGTCATCACGCGCTTCCGGACCGCGAAGAACCTCCTCGGCGACGACGCCGAGGCCAAGGCGGCGATCGAGAAGCTCACGGCGCGCCTACTGGCGAAGAACGAAGCCATGCACCGCGAAGCCCGCGACGCGGTAGCTCCCGTGCGCCACACGATCGCGATCACCCAGGAGGGGTGAAGGGCGGCGCTCACGACTTCGGATCTCGCCTCTAGCCAAGAAAGAACGGGAACCGCAGAGGACGCAGAGGGGGTCGTATCGTTGGGCAACGACCACTCTGCGCTACTCAGCCTCCTCTGCGGTGAGCCGTCCGTCCATTCGTCGTTGTGGATCGCCAACTCCATTGCGGTCCCGCTGGCCCGCTGCGCAGAGAACGATCAGCATCGCCGACGCGATTGCGAGGGGGCAATAGGCGAGCAGCTTCGTCGCGACGTCCCTCGTCACGACGCCCGGAGCGGTCAGGGTCGTGAGGGCGAACGCCGCCGTCCAGAGCGACGTGCGGAGCCAGACCGTCTTGCGCCGCCCCTCCCAACCGGCTCGCACGGCGGCGAAGCCCGCCGCGGCGGCGGGGAAGAGGACGACGAAGTGCGCTTTTCGGCTCAGTGGGCCCAGGAGCGCCATCGCGGCGAGTGCCGCTCCGATCTCGGGGCCGTTCCAGGCGGTAGAGCGGCCGCGGAACGCCCAGAGGAGCGCGGCGACGATGACCGCGGCCAGGCCGACGTAGACCCCGTCGACGGCGCCCTTCGGGAGATCGGCGAGGTTCACGGCAGCGATCGCGTCGTCGTGCGCCGTCGCGTCGATCGGCCTGAGGAGCCTGTGGAGGAGAGCCCGGAGCGACTGGCCGGCTTCGTATCCTCCCGGCGCGCCCGTCGAGTAGGCTTCGCCCGCGGCATTCATCGGCCCGAGGATCCCCTCGTAGAACTTCTCGTAGGCCCGCGCAAACGGAGCCGGCCCGAGGACGAACGCGGGAAGGACGATCCCGCCGGCGGCGAGACCGATGGCGAAGCCGCTCGCCATCCGCCAGCGCCTGCGGGCCAGCATCCAGGGTAAGAGAAGGAGCGGATAGACCTTCAGCCCCGCCGAAAGCCCGCACAGGAGGCCCCCCCACAGCGGTCTGCCTCCACCGGCAACTGCGAAGCCGGCGACGAGGATCGACAGGACCAGCGTGTTCGCGTTCCCGTTGGCGAAGTCGCTGTCGAACATCCGGTAGGCGAGAAGAAGGCCGAGGACCTTGTCGGCGCCCTGAACGAGGGGTCCCAGAGCGCGATCGGCCCAGCGAAAGGCCAAGACGAGGAGCGCGAGGTTCCCCACGACCCAGACCGCCGCCGCCGCGCGGTACGGAAGGAGTCCCATCGGAGCGACGATCACGGCCAAGGTCGGCGGGTACTGGTATGGAGGATCCGCCGCGTATGCGGGCGCGAGATCGCCCGCGAGTACCGCTTTCGCCGCCGAGTGGTACGCCGCGATGTCATTCCTTCGACCTTCGCGAAAGACGCCGCTCTGGCGCAGTCCACGCACAAGGAGAACCGAGCAAACGACCGCGAGGACTGCCGCGAGCACCTGAACACGCCGCCGCGGATCGTTCCATAACCGTCCGGCTGCGCAGGCGAGCCTCGAAGGAAGTGCGAGCCGCATGGTGCGGACTATATGACCACTCGGGCCGGATGAACAGGCCCGCGCCGGCGAAGCAACAGCAGCCGCATCCGCGTTCCCGCAGCTTATGCGGCTTCCTCGATCCGCATCCCTCGCGCTCATCTCCTCGAAGTAGCGCTGGACGAGCGTCGAGCGGTACGGCTCCTCGAGCGCGAGGACCGCCTCCAGCACCTGCCGCCGGACCTCAACCCGCTCGATGGCCTCCAGGGGGGAAGCGCGCAGAGCCTCGGGCTGCGCCCCCCGGCGCTCGCGGTGCCGCCGGCGGACCTCTTCTCGGCGGCGCTTCCGCAGGAAGTTGAGGGCCACCCGGGCGAGCCAGGGCCGCGGATCCTCGAGGCGGGGGGGCGGGGAACGCAGCAAAGCCAGCCGGGCCTCCTGGAGCGCATCGTCGGCGTCGCTCCCGTCTCGGAGGAGGCCGCTTGCGAGGCCGCGGATCCAGCCATCTTCCCGCAGGGCCGCCTCGACGTCGAACGTGCTTCGGCTCATGCTCTTCTCTTCCTTTCTTCCGACAGGATAATCCCGCGGCGGGTCGAAAAGCTTCAAGCAGCTTTCGCCGGCGGCCGGAGCTAGGCGCCGCATCGAACGGCTCCGTCCTCCCACCCGTTGCGCAGGCTCACTTTTCCGGCTAAACCATCGCCCCGTGAGCGATCCGCGATACGAAAAACTGGCCCACCTCCTCGTCCACCACTCCGCGCGGCTCAAGCCGGGCGAGCGTGTCCTGGTCGAGACATTCGACATCCCGTCGGAGTTCATCGTCGTCCTCATCAAGGCGATCGCGGCCGCCGGAGCGCAGCCGCTCTGCCTCATGAAGCAGAACCGGGTGCTCCGCGAGCTGTACCACGCCGCCACGCCCGAGCAGATGAAGTTCTGGGGGGCCGTCGAGCGCATGCAGATGGAGGGAGTTCAGGCATACATTGGCGTGCGGGGCACGCTCAACGCAACGGAGATGTCGGATGTGCCCGCGGAGAAGATGGCGATCTACCAGAAGCACCTCTGGCACCACGTCCACACCGAAGTGCGCGTGCCGCGCACGCGCTGGGTCGTCCTCCGCTGGCCGACGCCGTCCATGGCACAGCAGGCGCGGATGAGCACCGAGGCGTTCGAGGACTTCTACTTCCGGGTCTGCACGGTCGACTATGAGGCGATGGCGCGGGCGATGAAACCGCTCCAGGAAGTCATGGAGCGCACCGATCGGGTCCGCATCGTGGGCCCCGGGACGGACCTTCGGTTCTCCATCAAGGGGATCCCCGTCGTCGGCTGCGCGGGCGACAAGAACATCCCCGACGGGGAGATGTTCACCAGCCCGGTCCTCGACTCCGTCGATGGGACGCTCTCGGTCAACACCGCGAGCATGTACCAGGGAGTGATCTTCGAACGCATCGCGCTCGAATTCAAGAAAGGGAAGATCGTCGCCGCCGCGGCCAGCAACACGGACCGCATCAACCGGATCCTCGACACTGACGAGGGCGGCCGGCGGATCGGCGAGTTCTCGATCGCCTTCAACCCGCAGATCCTCCATCCGATGATGGACACCCTCTTCGATGAGAAGATCGCAGGCTCCTTCCACTTCACGCCCGGCCAGGCGTACGAGGAGGCGGACAACGGCAACCGCTCCGAGATCCACTGGGACCTCGTCACGATCCAGCGGCCCGAATACGGCGGCGGGGAGATCTACTTCGACGATCAGCTCGTCCGTAAAGATGGCCTCTTCGTGACCCGGGCCCTCGCGGGACTCAATCCGGATCGGTTCCCGGCAGCGTGACGCGCTGGCGCCTTCGAAAAACGATCCCAGGAGATTCCATGGACAAGACGGTTCTCTTTAAGGCCGCAGGCCTCCTCATCCTCTCCAACGTCTTCATGACGTTCGCCTGGTACGCCCACCTCCGCGAGCTGCGCGGCAAGGCGTGGTACATCGCGGCCCTGGTGAGCTGGGGAGTGGCCCTCTTCGAGTACCTCCTCCAGGTGCCGGCCAACCGCATTGGCTACGCGTCTCTCTCCCTCGGGCAGCTCAAGATCCTTCAGGAAGTGATCACGCTGAGCGTCTTCGTTCCGTTCTCGATCCTCTACATGCGCCAGCCGATCAAGCTCGACTACCTCTGGGCCTGCCTCTGCATCGTCGGAGCGGTCTACTTCATGTTCCGCTCGCCGGCCGGCGCTCCGGGTTAGCGGAGCTGAAACCTCACCCGTTGCTCCAGAAAGGAGGCCACGGGGCGACCGAAGCTCTGCGCCGGTCTGAAGCGGGCCCGCCGGAGCGCATCGAGCGCCGAGCGGTCCAGCTCGGCGCATCCGGCGCTCTGGATCAACTCGACGCGCCCCGGGCGGCAGTCCTCGCGGACCTCGACGCGCACGATGGCGGTCCCCGCATGGCCGAGTCGGCGGCAACTCGGCGGATAGCGCGGCGCGGGGATCCCCGCGCCGTCGAGGACGGCGGCAACAGGGCCGGGAGGGGCTGAAGAGGAGACGGAATCGGGTGGGGAGGCGGTGGCGGAGCCGGATGCGGACGCGGATTCGGCACCGGATGCGGATCCGGACGCGGAAGCGAATGCGGTTGCCGGCGCGGGGACGGGAACGGGGACAGGAACGGATACCGATGCGGATTCGGATGCCGATGCGGGAGCGGGTACGGGAATGAGAGCTTGCGCGGATGCCGCGGGCTCTGGAAGCGCCGCGGCAACGGCTGAAGGCTCCGTCCGTGCTCCTCTGTGCTCCTCTGCGTCCTCCGCGTGCTCTGCGGTTGACGTCGTCCGTCCGTCCTCCGTCCGAATCCGAACTTCGATTCCGCCCATCCCCCCACCTCCGGCCACCGGCGCTTCCGCCGGCGCGGAGCCGAATCTCCCGAGCGCCGCGAAGAACGTTGCGTGGAGCAGCAACGAGGCCAGGAGAGACGCCTTCAAAACCGCACCTCCGCCCCGCCCACGAAGTTCGTTCCGGGGCTCGTCACGCCCGAGCCGTGGACGCGATAATCCTGGCCGGTGATGTTCTCGACGCCGGCGAAAAGAGTGATCCTCTCGGTGGCACGGACGCCTCCGCGAAAGCCCAGGAGGTAATATCCCGGCGTTCCGCCGGGCGGGATCCGCTCGGTGTCGCGCTCGTCCTCGGGGGAGAGTCGGTCCTGCTTGAGGACCAGCCGGCCGGTTCCCTCAACCCACGCCTTCCCGTTCTCGGAGGTCCACCGCAGCCCGAGGAGGAAAGCAACGGGCGGCAACCGCGAGATCGGCTCGCTCGACTTCTGCGTCAAGCTGACGAAGTTCTCCACTTCACCATCCGTCCAGGAGAAGTTTCCGAAGAGCTTGAAGCCGCGGTGGAAGTCCCAGTCGGCGGACAGCTCCACGCCTTGCATGTACCCATCGCCGATGTTGTCCTTGGTGACGATCGGGTTACCGGCGGAATTGGTCGCCCCGGTCGGAAAGCGCACGATCATATCCCGGATGTGGGTATAGAAGTACGCAGCCGTGAAGCCCCACGGCGCCCAGCGCCCGCGGATCGCACCTTCATAGGAAGTATAGTACTCCGGATGGAGGTCCGTGGCCGGCACCTCCTGCTCGCCGCTCCGTGCGACATCAAAGCGGGTCAAATCCGAGAGGTTCGGCGCGCGGAAGCCCTGCGAGACCCCCACGAAGGGGAAAAGGTGGGCGGTGGCCTCGAAGATCGCCCGGCCGCTCCCGACGAGCGAGTCGTAGGACTCGTCGAGGTCGTTGAACATCACGCTGTCCAGGGAGGACGTGTCGATGTCCTCGCCGTCGGCTTGCGCTCGTGCGTAGTTGTACCGCCCGCCGAGGATCACGGTAAGCCGCTCGGCGGGCTTCGCCTCGTCCTGGATGAACGCGCCGAGGAGGTCGTAGCGGGCGTGGTTGGCCACGGGTCCTCGCGGCCGGATCTCGCGGAGGCTCCCGTCAGCGTTCCGGTCGACGCGGAAGGAGTCCTCCACCCAGTCGCCGTAGTAGTCGGCGCCGTAGGTCCACATTCCCATCGGGCTCGGCGAGGTCGCGACGACGGCGAGCCCTCCCGTGTGGACATCGAACCCCTGCAACTGCCTGCGGCCGGTTGCCGAGCCCGTGCCGGTGACGCGCATCTCCTCCTCGCCTTGCATTTGATACGAAATCGTCGCCTGGAGGCTCTCGAGCCATTCCACCTCGGGCGTCCACTCCGACCGCAGGTAGGCCATCCGCCTCTCCTGCGTCAAGTCGCGCTGCCAGTCCGTGCCCACGGTCGTGCCGTGGAAGCTGACCGCGTAGAGCGTCGAGTGCGTCCGCGGGGCGTCGAACTGGTTCATCGACTGGAACGCCGCAGTGAGCTTCCATCGCGGCAAGAGGTCGTAGACGAGCTTCGCGTCGCCCGCGAGGGCGTCGAAGCCCGTGTGCGGCTGCTCGCCGATGTCCCGCCCGCCGGAGACGTCTCCGAAATCGCGCCACGTGGCGCCCGCGGCGTAGGAAAGCCGCTCGCCGGCTTGCCCGCGAGCGTCGCCTCGAACCGTGTGCGAGTCCTCCGCGCTCCCGAAACGGTAGTAGGCGCCCGGATGGAAGCCCGGGGCGAAGTCCTCGACCATGATGGCGTTGACCGTGCCGCCGACCGCGTCGCTTCCGTAGAGAACTGATGAGGGCCCCATCACGGCTTCGACCCGGCCGATGGCGAGCGAGTCGACCGTCCCCCAGTACTGGTTCGGCCCCTCGCGGAACGTGGAGTTGTTTGTGCGAATCCCATCGACGAGGAGGAGCGTGCGAAAGCCCGTGAAGCCGCGGAGGAAAGGGGACTCCTGCCCTTGGGCTGTCTGCTGCGTCATGACCGACGGCAGCTCGGCCAGGGCATGCGGCAAGGAGCGAGGAGCCCTTTCGGACCTCAAGCGCTCCTCGCCGACCGCATGGGAGACGTACGGGAGCCGCTCGGGGTCGGCGGCGGAGCGGGTGGCCGTCACGACGATATCGGGGGCACGGCTGATATCCGCCCCCGTCTCGGTCTTCGGCGACGGCACGGCATCCTGGGCGGTCCCGCTCTCCCCTCCCAGAAACCAAAGGAGAACGATCCCGCCGAGGACTTTGACCCCGGGGTCACGCATTCAAACCTCTCTTCGCATTGGGTAGGATTCCATCGCCATGAAGAACGCCGAGGAGCCGCGGAAGGTTCACGAGGAGTCGCCCGTTGATCTCCGTCGCGACGAAGAGCTGATGGACCTCAGCCGCGCCGGCAGCCGGGACGCCTTCGGGGCCCTCGTCCGGCGCCACCAGCAGCCTCTTTTGAACTTTTTCCTCCGCCTGGGCGCTGATATTCACGGCGCGGAAGACTGCGCCCAGGAGTCGCTCTTGAGACTGTACCGATATCGCGATCGCTATACTCCGTCGTCCCCTTTTCCGGCGTTTCTCTATACGCTGGCCCGGCACGCCTGGATCGACTGTTCGCGGAGGAGGGCCCGCCGGGCGGCGGTTCCGCTCGAACGCGCGGCGGCAATGGGGAGCGAGCGGGCTCCCGACGACCGGCTCGACCTGCGGGCAGCGCTCGCGACGCTGCCTCAGAAGCTCCGCATGGTCCTCGTCCTCAGCGTCGACCAGGGGCTGAACCTCGCGGAGATCGCCGCCGTGCTGGGAATCCCCACCGGCACGGTGAAGTCGCGCATGTTCCACGCTGTCCGCCGTCTCCGGGAGGTGCTCCATGCACAGCCGCGGACCTGAACTGGACCCTCTGCGGGACGGAGTCCACTGTCCGAGGTCGATCGATGCCCCCCTCCACTCCCAGGGGATCCTCCCCGGAGCGGAGCAGGAATCCTTCGAGCGCCATCTGGCCGAGTGCTCCATCTGCCGGAGCGCGGTCGAGGAAGCCAGCGACGTGATCGCCGAGCTGCGGCGCGCCTCCCCCGCGGAAACGAGAAGAGATCTCCTGCCGGGGCTGCTCACCCGGATCGATGCGGAAGCGAAAGGCGAGGCGGGGCTCCGCCGGCGCCGCTTCTCGATTGCCGCAGCGGCCCTGCTCCTCGTCGGACTCCTTTTCGGCTCCCGCTGGCTCCCCCGGCGGTTGGATGACCCTCCGGTCGGGCCCGAGAGAGCTTTTGACCGCGCGCTCGCGTGGCTTGAGCACGCTCAGGAGCCCGCAGGGGGCTGGAGCGCCGAGCGCTGGGGCGGACAGGCGCGCTTCGACGTCGGGCTTAGCGGTCTGGGAGTCCTCGCGCTCCTGTCGACCGATCGGAGTCCCCCCGCGGCGGCCTGGAGGGCCGTCAATGCTCTCCTTGCGGCTCAGGAACTCGATGGTCGCTTCGGTCCCGAGTTCAGCGGGACCCTCTACAACCACGGCATCGCCACCGTGGCCCTCCTCCGGGTCCTCGACGCTCGGGTCGACGACGAGGCGTCGCGCGAGCGCATCCGCGGAGCGATCGATCGCGCGCTGGAGTTCACAAAGGTCGCCCAATCCCCTGCGGGAGGCTGGGGATACCTCGGGGGGGAGCCGGGCGAGGCCACGACCGCCGCGACTTTCTGGCCGCTCCAGAGCCTGCTCCTCGCCCGCGGATCGGGCTGGAGGGGGCTCGACGAAGCCATCGCGGGAGGCTTCGCTCACCTCAAGCGCGTCTCGGACTCGCAAGGGCGGTTCGGCTACCGCCGCCCGGGGGAATTCCCCAACGGATCCGAAGCGCTGGCATCGATGGGAGCGATCTGCGTCCTCCGCGGCGGGAGCGACCGGGAGTTCGGCCGCGAAGGGAAGGCTCGCCTGCTCGATGGGATCCTGCGCGACGGGTTCACGGCCCGACCGGACGGTCGCGGAACTTTCTACGGGGACTTCCTGCGGACTCAGGCCCTGGAAGGGCATGCGGTGCTGGGCGGTTCGTCCGGCCGACACAGTCCACAGGAGCTGCTCGCATCCGGCCAGGTTCGGAGCGGCCCCGAGGCCGGAAGCTGGGAGCCGAGCGACAGATGGTCGGCGGCGGGTGGGCGGGTTTATTCGACGGCGCTGGCGGCGCTGATCCTTCGAACGAAGTCGTAGCGGGGGATGAAGCTTAGTTCGAGTTTTGCACTTTCCGCCAGCCAGGCCGGCTGGCGCCTCTGGGCAGCCGCGGCCGCGCGCCAATTCTCGATACCCCCAGCCGGCAGGACGGGTCGCACAAAAATCCGCCGGCCC
>Ga0187893_10005068_pt1 | contig 24145 bp, 18 predicted proteins | sample MA1701074metaG_FD_139574 | JGI IMG/M metagenome (GOLD analysis project Ga0187893, IMG submission 139574) | White microbial mat communities from a basaltic lava cave in the Kipuka Kanohina Cave System on the Island of Hawaii, USA - MA170107-4 metaG ...
CGGCTATGACTTCGCCCGGGCGCGGAGTGATCCTGCAACCAAGCGGGCGGCGCAAGGTCACGCCGGCTCTGTGCGCCGATGCATTTCCCGGAGATAATGGCCGGTGAGACCCAGTTCGGCGTCTAGTTGCGTTCGCGGACCGGAGGGAAGTTTCAGGCACGTGCTGAGCAGAGGCTTGACAAATTCGCGAACCTGCCGCTGCTGTTCGGTGATGGGAAGCGTTGCGTCGATGACGGACAATCCGCATTCCGGAACCATGGTCTCGTATTGTTCGAGGATTTTTCCCTGAAACAAACGAAAGCTCTCGTAGGGATCGTCACTGAGGCCGAGGTCCATGCCCGCCTCGTAGAACTTCAGCTCCGGCCGCCCGAGCAGAATGCGTCTCATGGCCTCATCCAGCGGAACGCGGAAATAGAACGCCGCCGAAGGCTTCGGCGCGAAGCGGTAAATGCGGCGGACGTAGGCACTGTCCACGCCACGGGCGACGTCCCGAGCGAAGGCCGTGTAGATGTAACGATCGGTCAGCACCACCGCACCGGCGCGAAGCGGCGGCAGAATAGCGCGATCCAACCGATCGGCGAAGTCCGCGGCGTGGATCAACGAAAACGTCAGCGGACTGAGCAGGCGATGGTCCTTGCCGAATTTCGTCGTGTCGCGCACGATCGGTGAGGAGTTCCATTCGCTCAAATACGCGCAGTACCCCTGCGCGACGATCCATTTCCGGAGCAAATCGAGCTGCGTGCTCTTCCCCGACCCGTCAATACCTTCGACGATGATCAGCCGGCCGGGTAGTTCCGACGCATCCGTGGATGGGGCCGAGGGACTCATAGGCGGGTCACCTCGGGAAGCGACCTCGGGAGCGCCAATGGGACGGTTTTTCCGATCCGCTGCCGCCCGTTTCCGGTCCGCTGCGCCCGGGTCCAGGTGAATCTGGCTTGAACGCCGAATACCTTTTCAAACACGTCGGCCTTTCGCGCGCCGTACCGGAGATTGGTGACCGGTTCCTCGTCGGCGACCGCCGAAAAACGGACTTCACCGGGCTCCGACGTGACCACAACGCCGCGAACGGATTGATCGTGGAGGCGGTCCAGACCGTCCGCTACACGCAGGATTCCGACCAGATGCGCGACCAGTCTTTGATCGTCGTCGCCCAGACGGCGAAAGTTCGCGTCCTTGGTCGAGGGACCCTTTCGACGGTGATACCGGGCGATGTTGGCGATAATCTCGGATTCCCGCCGCGTGAGCGCGGGCAAGTCGGCGTGAACGATCATGTCGTAGCTGTGGCGATGGTGCCGACGAATCTCGACGGCCATGCCCACGTCGTGCAGCACGCCCGCCGCAAGGAGAAGTTCCCTTGCTTCGTTGTTCGCCCAGGTGGCGGCGGCATCGGGGTCCTGGGCGGCAAGTTGGTCCAAGATGGACAGAGCGAGCTTGGCTACATGTTCGGAATGGGCCTGTTCGTAGCCGCAGCGCTCCGCGAATCGGCGAACGGCGTCCATCCAGCCGGAATCCCGATTGCGCGATGGCGACGGCCGCTCCGCCCGGTCGAGCATGTCGGCGAGCAGCCCGTGGCGTATGCCGCCGTCATGAACCCGAACCCGCGCGACCCGGAAAAACTGCATCAATCGCTCGATGATGCACACGCCGGCCACGATGATCTCCGCCCGCTGGCTGCTGAGCCCGGGCACGCGGCGGCGTTCCTCGAGCGGCATTTTTCGAAGTTTGTCGAGGAAATAGGTGACATCGCTACGGCGAAGCTCGTAGCCGCGAACCGCCGAGGGCAGGACCATCGCGTCGTTCGACGGACTGGTTGCCTGTCGAATGGCCACGCGGGCGAGACTCGTGAACGAACCCCCCGTCCCCAGAATCATGTAGGGGCGGTATTGCGGGTCGGGTATCCGCTCCGCGATCGCCCGGTCCACGGATCGGCACATTTCCTCGAATCGACTGCGCTCAATTTCCGCGTTTTGAAAATAGGCGTCAGTCAGCCGCACCGCTCCCAGCGGAAGGGGGCACACGGCGTCGATCACCCCGCCCGAACTCATCACCACTTCCGTGCTTCCGCCGCCGATGTCCACGATGGCCACGCGGCGGTCGTCCAGTTCGAAGGCGTTGGCGACGCTTGAAAACGACAATCGGGCTTCGGATTCCGCGCTGACGACTTCAATGACGATTCCCGTTTTTTCACGCACGCGGTCGATGAACTCTTTTCCATTGGTCGCCTCGCGGACGGCGGAGGTTCCCACGGCGCGGATGCGCTCGACATGGCACGCCTCCGCGACGGCTTTCATCCGGGCGATGGCCTCGATGGAGGCCTCGAACGCGTTCGCCTTGATTCTTCCCGTGTGGTACACCCCGGCGCCCAGACGGGTCGTCTCCTTAACCTCTTGAATGACGCGGAAGCGCAAAAACGGGTCGCTTTCGCCCACGACGAGGCGGATGCTGTTCGTGCCCACGTCGATCGCGGCGACGCGGCGGTGCGGGACGATCTCGGATTCCGTCGACGCCGTCGGTTCCGCCCCGGAGTCGGATTCTTCCGTCGATGCCGTGGCTCCCGCCGTGGAGTCTTTCGTCCGCAGGGCGCTGGTCTTCCCCACGTCGCGGGCGTGAATAGTTTCAAAAAGTTCGTCGAACAACTCGCGCGGATCGCCCGACCGCCACCAATCCAGAAATCGGTTCAACCGGTCGTCTCGTTCCCGGCGATATCGTTCCAGCAGCATCGCCACTGCGGCGCTCGTTTTTCTAGCCCGTCGTGTGTCGGAAGTCTCCATCGCCTCCGGCGGGTCCATCGCCAGGGTGCGTCCATTTCCCACGCCATCTCCGGCTGAAGGTCCCGCGGCGTTAAGCGGGATCTTGGAGAGTGTCGATTTTTTGGAAACGCTGTCAGCCGCACGCTCGAGCAGGGAGACTATTTCCACGTAGTCATTGATCCGTCCCAGGTCCTCGAGCATCGTTTCCAGACGGGGGTAAATCTCGTCCCTGAGCCGCGGCGAGTAGCAGCCCGCGAACAATTCGAGGGCGTATCGCAATTTCTTCCCGTTGATGCGAAGCGCGTGGAGTTCGATCGGGTCGTTCAGGTCTTTTTCGCAAGCCGGTTGCACAAGCTCAAGAAGCGCGGGCAGATGAGTCGAGGCGAGCGCTCCCAGCGTATAGGGTCCCCCGGACGATCGTTCAGTGGACATGTAATCCGTCGGCCAGGAGTCCTTAAGCGGCGGGAACCGGAGCAGGCCCTTGATGCCTTCCCGCCGCCCCAACCGGCGATGTTCCCGCGCCAGGTCCTGAAGGAGAGGCTGCTGCTGATTCCGTCGCCGGCGAAGGTCCTGAAGGATGGGCTCGTAGGCAAGCTGCACGGACGGCGGGTTTTCCGTCGCGTCGCGAGTGAGGATGTCCAGTTGAACGTCGAGGCGCCGGGCTTCCGTCGCCGCCCTACGGATGCGCCGCAGCCGAGTCCGCGTCTCGCGAAACGGTCGCCGTAAACAAAACGGTTGAAACGCTGCAAGGGCCGCCCTCGCCCGACGCGTCGCCACACGAAGTCGATGAACATGCTCGACGTCTTCGTCAGCTTTCGTCGCCGAAAGTGTAAGCAACCTGTCCACGGCTTTGAGCCGCCGACGAATCGCCTGGTTCGCCGCGACCGCGCAGGCCGTATCCGCGAACCCGGTTTCCATCCACTTGCTGACCCCCGCGCCGCTCATGCGATTTTCCCCTTCGGCGCGGCCACGATGCGCTGAACGCCTTTGGTAAGATCCTTGAAAATCTCGGTGATGTTTCGGTTCGCGTCGAGCACCTCAAACCGATAGACTTTCGCCAATTGGTCAAAAATCTTCAACAGGTCCTTCTGATAAGGGACAAACGACGAATACAGGTCCGGTTCGGCTCGAAAGTCCAATCCGGATTCCCAATAGTCGAACCCTCCTCGGGCAAGCACGCGGGGAATCAAATGGGGAATGTCCACGCGAAGATAGAACACTCCGTGCGGAGTCGGCGCGAATCGGTACAAGTCTCGAAGCCATTTGCGGTCCATTCCGCGGACGATCGAGCGGGCAATGATCGAGTAAACATACCGATCGGTCAGAACGACGAACCCCGCGCGAAGGGCCGGCAAAATGTCGTTTTCCAGTCGGTCTGCGAAATCCGTCGCGTAATAAAGATCGAGTGTCCGCTGCCCCAGCGTGGTCCCGAGCTTGGCCTTTCGCAATCCCTCTCCGGCCAGCCGACTGCGCGTCAGAGCGGTATGAAGCACGCCATACCCCTGCGTTTCCAGCCACTCTCTAAGGAGGGCGATCAGAGTCGATCGACCGACGCCGTCCGTCCCTTCGAGAGCAATCAAGTAACCGGGGTAACCGCCAATATCGACCGCCCCCGCTCCTGTGGGCCTGGCCGCGCCTTCCACCTTCCGGCGAAAGCCTACTTCTCGTTGGGTTGGAGCGGGGGAAAAAATGGTATATCTCCTTTGGTTGAACGCCCCGTCTTCGGCTTTAAAAGCCGCCTGGATCACGCAGCCCTGCCATGCTAAATGCCGCTCGCCTTATAGCAAGAACCGAATTGGCGTTTACAGAGAATTAGCCAGCGGCTAACAACTACTTAATCGGACGGTGGACACTACGATTCCCCGGAATTACTCTCATTCGTAAGCTGGCAGCGGAGACCCCGACTCACAATTGAAGAGTGGTTTCAAGTCCTACTGTGCGATAGAATTGTTAAGGGAGTAGGTCAGTCGGTGGGCAATACAATGGCTGGTGTCATGGTTTTCGGGCCGGGGTTGGATCTTTGTTTATGCAAGTAAAGCTGGCGACATCGCGCGGATTTTGCTTTGGCGTGGAAGATGCTATCGAGCTGGCGGAAGCGGCCGTTACGGAGCACGGTGCGGGCAGGGTTGTAGCCCTCGGTCCCGTCATTCACAACAAGCAAGTTGTCGGAAAGTTGGAGCAGGCGGGCCTCGACCAATCCGGAGACCTGGAAACTATCGATTCCTCGCAGACCGTCCTCATTCGCTCCCACGGCGCTCCGCCGGAGACCTTTGCCCGGGCGGAGTCCCGCGGACTCAACGTCGTCGATGCCACCTGCGTCCTCGTCAAGCGCGCCCAAAATGTCGTGCGTCAGCTTCACGAGGAGGGGTACCACGTGGTGATGATCGGTGATCCGAATCATCCGGAAGTCAGGGGCGTGATCGGATACGCGCCCAGCGTTACCGTGGTGGATCGCGGGTCCGATCTAGAGGACGCGCTTCCCTATAAGGAGCGTCTCGGCATCGTCGCTCAGACCACGCATTCGCCGGAGCACGTCGCGGAGATGATCGCCGAGATTCTGAAGCGTCCGTACCGCGAGGTGAAAATCGTCAACACGCTGTGCCTCGAGGTGACACGGCGTCAGGAGGCGGCGCTGGAATTGTGCAAGGAAGTTGACGTGATGTTCGTGCTCGGCGGCCTTCATTCGGCCAACACGCGCGAAATGGCACGGATGTGCCGCGAGGCGGGCACGGAAACCTATCACATCGAAACGTGGGAACAGTTCGACTCATCCATGATCGCGGGCAAGAAAATTGCGGGGGTCACCGCCGGCGCTTCCACGCCGGAATGGGTCATTGACAAGTTTGCCCGGAATCTCGAAGAATTGTGATCGTCGGTGCGGGGTCCGCCCCGTTCATGGTTTCCACTCCCCGTTAAAGACCTCCACAGCCTCACCGGACATCATGACGTGATCGTCGGACCGCCATTCGAGTTCGAGCTCGCCGCCGGGCAATTGGGCGACGATTCTTCGCCCGGTTCGTCCGGTCAGCACGCCGGCCACACATACAGCGCACGCGCCGGTTCCACAGGCCCGAGTCGCCCCGCTACCGCGCTCCCATGTCTTCATCCGTACGCATGACGGCGATTCCACGACGACGAAATGAGCGTTTACGCGATCGGGGAATTCCGGTGCGTTTTCCAGCTCCGGACCGACGCGGGGAAGGTCTATGACGTCCAGCGAATCGACGAACACCACGGCGTGCGGATTGCCCATGGAAACGCAGGTGATTAGGTGAACAGCACCATTCACGCGAAGCGGGAAATCAACCGCTTTTTCCACCGGTAATCGCGCGGGGATTTCGGAAATCCGCAGTCGCGGCGAACCCATGTCGATCCGCACGCGATTGATGCGACCACCGTTGTATTCGCATTCCGCAAGTTTCACGCCGCTGTCGGTTTCAATCCGTACTGTCGGACCGGTCGTGAGCCCTCGTTCGACGGCGTATTTTGCAACGCACCGGATTCCATTCCCGCACATCATCCCGCGCGAACCGTCGGCGTTGTACATTTCCATGCGGACATCGGCAAGCTTCGAGGGTTGGATCAGAATCAACCCATCGGCGCCCACACCCGTGTGCCGATCGGATATCATCCGTGAAGTCGATGCAGGGTCGGAGATACCCTCCTCAAAAGCATTGACGTAAATGTAATCGTTTCCCAACCCTTGCATCTTGGTGAAGCGCATGACGGAATTGTATGCTCCTAATTGCGGCGTGGAAACGCCGCTAGTCGGAAACGAGCGGAATTCGTGTCCGCCGCTGCAAGGGACTAACATGTCCACATGGAGGAATCGAAGCGCATCCTCGAAGCAATTGAAAAGAACGACGCCGGGGCGTCGTCGGAACTGCTCCCATTGGTCTACAAAGAACTTCGGGCGCTCGCTGCGAAGAGAATCGCCGACGATTCCGCCGGGCAGACCTTGCAGGCGACGGCCTTGGTTCACGAGGCCTATCTTCGTCTGGTGGGCGATCGAGATTCGAAATGGAACGGTCGTGGACATTTCTTCGCCGCCGCAGCGGAAGCCATGCGGCGAATTCTCATTGATCGAGCCCGGGCTAAGAAAAGGGAGATGCGTGGCGGCGGGCGGCGGCGATTCGACCTTTCCCCCGCCGATCTGACCATCGACGCCATCACGGACGACGTCCTCGATCTGGGTGAAGCTCTGGAGAAGCTCGCCGCAGAGGATCCCGTTAAGGCCGACTTGTTGAAATTGCGGTTTTTTGGAGGGTTGTCGATGCGCGAGGACACTGAATTTCTGGGCCTTTCCAAAACAGCCGGCGACCGCTATTGGGCTTATGCCCACGCATTTTTATTTGCCGAGCTGTGTGATCCGACGGACCGCACCTGAGCATTGAGAACGTAAATCAGGTGGAGTGGGGTGATCGCTTCAATTTTGGCGCACTGAGAGTGTGCGACAATGGAATCGGCATCCGCCGATCCGATCGCGAAGGGATGTTGAGAACGAGAGGCGTTATGACGGACAAAGCTCGGAACCTGGAATCGGTCTTTCACGAGGCCCGGCGGATTCATGGCGACGTTGAACGCGGCGCCTATCTCGAAAAGTCGTGCGCCGGCGATCTCGAAATGCGCGAGCGGCTGGAAAGACTCCTCGCCGCGGACCGCGAACTCGGCAGCTTTCTCGCCGCTGAGGAAACCCAGCTCGCTCCATCTGGCGGACGATCTCGTTTGGGGCCGAAGCCGGCATCAGGCTCCGCGCTTTCAACCGAACAACCGGGTACAATTATCGGACGTTACAAGCTCCTACAGCAGATCGGCGAAGGGGGGTTCGGAGTTGTCTACATGGCCGAACAGGAGCAGCCTGTTCGGCGAAAAGTCGCCCTCAAAATCATCAAACTTGGAATGGACACCCGCGACGTGATCGCCCGATTCGAGCAGGAGCGACAAGCCCTCGCCATGATGGACCATCCCAACATCGCACGTGTCCTCGACGCCGGCGCCACCGATACGGGGCGCCCGTATTTCGTCATGGAGCTCGTAAAAGGAATCCCGATCACCGCCTATTGCGATGGACAGAACATGTCTTTCCGTGATCGGCTGAGCCTCTTTGTGCAGGTGTGCGGCGCCGTGCAACATGCCCATCAAAAAGGGATCATCCACCGGGACCTCAAGCCGAGCAACGTCCTCGTGACGCACGTGGATGACAAACCGGTTCCCAAGGTGATCGACTTCGGCATCGCCAAAGCCACGCAGCAGAAACTGACTGAACAGACGATGTTCACGCACTTCGGTCAGTTCATGGGCACGCCCGCCTACATGTCGCCGGAACAAGCTGATCCGCTCGGTTTGGACGTCGACACTCGAAGCGACATTTATTCGCTGGGCGTCTTGCTCTATGAACTTCTCACCGGCGCGACGCCCTTCGAAATCAACACCCTCCGCGGGGCCGCGCTCGATGAGATCAAGCGCATCATCATCGAACGGGATCCGCCCAGGCCCAGCACGAGATTGTCCACGCTCGGCGAGGGGTTACCGGCTGTAGCCAGGCAGCGCGGCCTGGAGCCCAAAAAACTCGGGACCATCCTTCGGGGCGAATTGGATTGGATCATCATGAAAGCCCTCGAAAAGGACCGGACACGCCGCTACGAAACCGCGACCGAATTCGCCCGCGACATCGAGCGCTATTTGAATCAGGAACCCGTCGCCGCGGGCCCGCCGTCCGTTTCGTATCGAATGCAAAAGTTTGTCCGCAGGAACCGAACGGCGGTCGCCCTGGCGACCGCTGGTTCGATCGCCCTTGTTGGGTTTGCAGCCACGATGGCTGTGCAGGCAAGGCGAATCGCCCTCGAGCGCGATCGGGCGAATTTCGAACGGCAAATGTCCGACCGCGTTGTCGAGTTTCAGAGCGACATGCTCCAAAGAATCGTCCCCCGCGAACTTGGAGAAGGGGTAGCCGCGGATCTGCGCGGCCGGATCGAAAAGGAAATGACCGCTGCGGGCATTGCGGAAGAACGACGAGGCGAATCATTGGCGGCGTTCGATGGCATGCTGACGGGCGTCAATCTCACCGATGCGGCCCGTGGGATTCTGGACGCCCAGATTCTTTCCCCGGCCGTCAAGACCGTCGAAGAGAAATTCGCCAACCAGCCCGGCGTGGAGGGTCGACTCCAGCAGGCCCTGGCCGAAACGTTCGCCGCGCTGGGACTGCCTGAACAGGCGGTCTTGCGTTCCCAACGTGCCCTGGAGCTGAGACGCGAGCATCTCGGACCGGAACACCCCGATACGCTGAGAACCCTCAGCTTTCACGCCATCGTATTGTGGGACCTGAGCCGGAACGCCGAAAGCGCGGACGCGCTCGATTCCGCGATTCCCCTTTTTGAAAGGGTTTTGGGACCGGACGATCCGGACACCCTTCGTGCGAAAATGCAGCGCGCCATTCTCAACGTGGATCGGGGGATGTCCGCCAAGGCCGTCAAGACGTACGAAGATTTGGCTGAAACCCAGAAGCGGGTGTTGGGCCCCGATCACCCCGATGTCGCGCTCACTCTGAGCAACCTCGGCGTTGCGCTGATCAATCAGAAGGATTTCACCAAGGCCGCACCCGCCTTGGAACGTTCCGTCGACATCTACTCCCGGCGATACGGACCCGATTCCGCAAGGGGGGTCCATGCCATGCAGTCTTTGGCAAACGCCTATGTTGGTCTGGCACGCCCGGACGAGGCTGTCGGACTTCAACGCAATGCTATCCAGATTCTTGAAAAAGAACGCGGCGCCCGCCATCCGTACACGATCAAGGCGATTAATGGTCTCGCCAAGATGTACCAGGACGTTGGACGCCTGGAGGAAGCGGAGTCGCTTGCCCGCAAGGCCGTGGAGCTGCATCGAGGAACGTTCGGCGATTCGCACCGAAGCACTCTCAGCGCCTTGACAAACCTGGGAATTGTCCTGGGTTTGCTCGGGCGGCACAACGAGGCGGGGCCGATATTCGTCGAGGCCTATGAGTCTTCAAAAAAGGTCAACGGGCCTGATCATCAGGACACATTGTCGGACCTGAACAACCTGGCGGTTCACTATTGGTACGTCGGTCAATTGCAGAAATCCCTTTCGATGTTTCGTGAGTATTCAGACTCTATGGAACGCGCCTATGGAAAGGATCATCCCGAGACGGCCATGGCCATGGGCAACGTCGCCGTGCTTTATTCAAAACTGGGCCGACTCGACGAGGCGCGGGTGATGACCGAACAGGCGCTAGCTATCCGCGCCAAAATACACGGAATGGATCATCCAGAAACACTGCAACTCCGCGGTTCGCTCGCAACTCTGGAGTACGAAAGCGGCAACTTGGAAAAGTCGGTGGAGATGTACACCGAGCTCCTTCCCACCCGACAAACAGTTCTCGGCGTGGATCACCCTCTGACCATTGAAGCCATGTATAACCTGGGTGTCGCCAAGGCCAAATTGGGTCAGACACAGGAGGCGATGGAGTTAATCGCGGATTCGCTGGAACGCCGTCGCCGAGTGGTCGGCGTCAATCACGACGAGACGTTGGATACCGCCGCCGAACTCGCGCGTTTGTGGTTCGAGGCTGGCCGAGTCGAAGAGGCCCGAAAATTATATGGGGAGGTCATTTCTGCGAGGCGCGAGGCGGCCGCAACACTTGATGCATCGCCTTCGCAACTCAACGACTGCGCTCTTCTTTTGCTGACCTGCAAAATGGAGGAACTGCGTGTCCCGGCGGAAGCGTTGAAATACGCCCGGCTCGCCAGTGAAGCCACGTCCGGCGCTGACCCGACGATTCTGAACACGCTTGCCCGAGCCCTTTTCGACACCGGTGCGAAAGTGGAATCCGTGGAAACGCAGCGAAAAGCAATTGCTCTATTGCCGGAAGTCTCGCCCACAAGAAGCGACTACGAAAACCGCCTAGCGGAGTATCAGGGCGCGACTCCTTGATGGTCGTCCAATCGCGCGCGGAGCCTCCGGAATGGACTACTGTTTCGGCCATTGAATGCAAAACAGACCACGGGCGCGACTGGTAGGTTTTCCCAACAACGTCACTTCGCCGATTTGGTGCGGGAACGGGCGGATGCTTCCAAGGCCAGTCCCGTGGCGGCGTCCACGGCGGGCGGGATCGCCCGAAGGCGCTGCTTCAGAATTCGACCGGCCTTGAATTTCACTGATCGGCGGGGAGGAACCCGCACCTTGTCCAGTGTTTTGGGATTCTGTGCCTGCCGCGAGGCCCGGTACTTGCTCTCGAAAACGCCGAAATCCCGGAATTCCAGCCGATTCCCATTGCAAAGTTCAGCAATGATGGAATCCAGAAAGGCCTGTATGATTTGCTTGGCCAGTGCGCGATTGCACCTCAAATCCTCGGCGATCTGGTCAATCAACTCTTTTTTTGTGATGGTGGCCATTCAACCTCGGACCGCGATCCACCAAGACCGAATGTCTAAAGCCAGAGTCAATGACTTTCCATTGGACGCAATTCGACGCTACAAAGCCTTGGAAAAGGAGTCATGTTACCTCCAAACTGGTCACATAGCTCATCAGAGTGCTTTTCGCGCGTAAGTCATCCTACTACAAGGGTTTCCATCAAACAAGGCAAATTTGGAAACCGTCAAGATTAAAGTAATAGTGCACCCATTGGCGCGCTGGTTCACTTTCTGCGACCAGGAAGACTCGATTTTCGCCTGATTACCGTGCGGGCGATTCGACTCTGGTGCTTCAAAAAGGCGTAAGCAAAGGACGCAACCAGGGCCAGGGCCAGCCATGCAATCAGCATTCGGCGGAGGCGACGGCGGCGGCGCATGTCCACGACCGTGGACGAGGTCGGACCGCGAGAGGTATGGTTTCGTTGACTGCGCGTCATACCTTCATTTCCCTGTCAGGCTTCGCGGACCGCGAAGGTCGTCGCGAGCGGGGGGCAACTTCGGGGCCGGACGATTCTTGAATTTTTCATATCCCTCCGTGTGCATTGAAGTCAACTCGATCGGGCGGCCGTCAATGAACATGTGCGTGACCAACGTCGTGGTTCGCAGGGGAGAATCCACCGTGACGATCAGGTCCGCCTTCTTACCGGGTTCGATGGAACCGACGCGATCGGCGATTCCGAGGATATCCGCGGCGCCGAGCGTAACGGCATACTCGGCGCGCTCGCGGGGAAGTCCGTGGGCTACGGCCATTCCGACCATCGTGCCCAGGTCGAAGGCGCCGGTCGAACTTTCACTGGCGAAACAGAACCGCACTCCCGCCTGGTCCAGCTCCGCCGCACAGCGATACACCGCGTCCCACGGTTCGAATTCACCGCGCGGATAGCTGAGAGGTGTGCCGAGAATCACAGGAATGTTTTTTTCCTTGAGAATCGAGGCGAGTTTCCACGCATCCGCCCCGCCGCTGAGCATGATCCTAAACCCTTGCTTTTCGGCGAACTCGATGGCATCGAGAATCCCCTTGTAACTTGACGCCTCCAGAATCACCGGCTTCTCGCCGCGCACATAGGGGATCATGGCTTCCAGCACGAGGTCCGTCTCGAAGTGTCGATCATTCCGCTCCGCGGCGACCTTTTTCACCGCGTCGTAATGTTTGGCTCGGGTGACGAAATTCTCAAGCTGCTTCAACTGCTTCTTGTGTTCGGTCTGACGTTCCTTTCTCCGCTCCGGGTCTTCAGGAAGCTGAACCGGAAGACTGGGGACGCTGATGTGGAGTCCGATCTCATCCGCGACGAGCATTTCCGGCGCGGTCCAACCGTCGAGGTGGATCAAGGCGCTTTGGCCGGAAATGAGCCCGCCCGTCGGCTTCGTCAGGGCGGTCGTCGTTCCCACGACGCGCGTGTTGCGAATGTGACTGCTGTGTGGATGTACGGCGCTGGCGGCCCGCAGGTGCGGATTGAACGTGCCGATTTCGCGAAAATCCCGCGTAGCGCGGATGGAATCAATCTCGTTGAGCCCCAACGTTCCGCCCGCGTCGATGAGGCCCGGATAGACGTGCAGCCCGGCCGCTTGGATCACCCCCGCGCCGGGAGGAACCGGCACGTTAACGCCCACCGCGTGAATGCGGTCATCCAGAATCACCACCGTGCCTTCTTCGATCGCGGGTCCGCTGATGGTATGAACAGTCGCGCCGACGATCGCGTAGGCGCGGTGGGGCGTTTGCGGAATCTGGCGATTCAGACTCTCCTCGCGGGGGAGCGTGGTCGGCGACCAATTGGCCACAGGCTCGACGGCGTCGGGGCGAGCGTCCTCAAACACGACCTCTCCGTCGATGAGGGTCATGACGCACTTGGCAAAGGTATCGACCGGATGCCCGTTAAACACAGCCACGTCGCCGTCCTTGCCCACTTCGAGGCTGCCGATTCGGTGATCCACTTGAAGCTGAAGAGCGGGGTTGATGGTAATCAGGCGAAGGGCCTCGTTGTCATCTAACCCTCCCCAGCGCATGCACTTGGCGGCCTCTTGATTCATGTAGCGTATGGTGGTTTGCGAATCGGAGTTGATGGAGGCGTTCACACTGTTTCGCATCATTAGCGCGGCGTTGTGCGGTAGAGCGCCGTACGCCTCGACTTTGTACGCCCAGTCGTAAGCGAATGATGACCCCCCGCAGCCGTGGCGGGCCATTTCGGGGGCAATTCGATATCCCTCCAACACGTGATGGAGCAGGCCAATGCGCACGCCGTATTCCTCGGCGACATCAATCAACCGGAGGATTTCCTCGGATCGGTAGCAGTGGCTATGAATGGTCATTTTGCCCGCGAGCACGTCGGCTAGCGCCTCAAGCCGAAGGTCTCGCCGCGGCGGCGGAGCGTCCTGCCCGGCTTTGGACAATTTCTCGAACTCGTCCCACACGCGTTGATATTCCCGGGCCGCCTCAAAGGACATTCGAATCGTCGCCTCGACTCCCATCCGCGTATTGGGATATCGTTTGCCGAAATTCTCGAAGAAATTGGCTTGGGTGACGTTTTCGCCGAGGGCGAATTTGATCGTCCGCGCGGCGTCGGGAATCAGCATTTCCGCGACGGGTCTTTCATACTTCAACTTGAAGGTGACGTTTTGCCCGCCGATGGGATTGGCCGAGCCGTGCATGGCATGGTGCGTCGTGACCCCGCCGGCATTGGCGCGGAAAATGGCCACGTCGTGCGGATCAATCGTATCGACGATCTTGGTTTCGGCGCTTAACGGAAACGGCGATTCGTTGACCCCGTCGATGCCGAGGTGGGAATGAGGATCTACGATTCCGGGCATCACATAGCGCCCCGTCGCGTCGATTACCGTCACGCCGTCCGGCGGCGTCAATCCCGCCCCGATCGCCTCGATCTTGCCCTTTCGAATCAAAAGGCACCCATCGGGAATGGGCGGCGACGTTACGGGCAGAATCGTGGCGTTTCGGATAAAGACGTTTCCGTCGGTTCGCGTTTTTGGAATGCGGTCGGCCAAAATCTCAGAGTCAAACACCGGGCTTCGATCCGGCTCCTCCGCTGCTTCTTCCTTTTTCTCTACAGGATTCGTTTTCGCTTCGGGCTTCGATTCCGGCGCGTCGGTTTTCGCCGTTTTTTCGCCCGATTCAGGCTTGGCGTCCTTTTTCTTGTCGTCGTCTTTGTCGGACTCGATCTCGATCTTCTTCCCGTCAATAATGACGTACTTGACCTTGGCCTCCTTGTCCGAAAAAGGTTTCGTCATGAGGGTGACGTTGGCGATGCGCCCCGAAGCGATGGTTCCGAGCTGGTCCTTCGGCGCGAACGAGGCCGCTGTCGAAGTCAAAGCGGCGAGTGCCGCCGATTCCGGCAACCCGCGCTCGATCACGAGGCGAAGATTGTCCCAGAATTCCGACGGCTTTTTGAACTCTCGCGTCGTGAATGAAAATGGCACGCCAGCCTCGTGCAGCCGAATCACGTTGGCGACCTGCTCCTCCCAGAGACGGCGACGCTCCTTGCGGACCTTCAGCGGCTCGTAAATCTTTTCCTCTTTCTTGTCGTCGTCCTCTTTCTTTTTTTCCGCCGATTCGGCGTCCGGTTCGTCGCCCGTCTTGACTTCGTCTTTTTTCGATTCGGACGGTGCGGCGGATTCGGGTGCGTCCGTTGCTGATTTCGCATCCGGTTTCTTGCCCGCGCTCTTTTCCTTTTTCTTTTTTCCGTATTCCGGTTCTTCCGGGAACTTCAAACTGACGATCAGGGGGACGCGCTCTGCCTTGATGCGATCGAGGACTTTCCAAGCTTCTCTCGCGCCGGAGATTCCGATGTCGAGATTGAATTCCTTGGCCAGGTCTAGTGCTCGGCGGATTTCATTCTCTGAGTTGGCCTCGAAAAACAGCTTTTGCCCGCGGCCCAGCAACGGCTGCAGGGCGTCGAGCGCCGCGTCCGAGGGCGGACGATCGCCGGAGTTGGGGTGACGCTCAGCGTATTTGAGCGACTTCGCGTGCCATTTCGCGTCAAGTAAAACCTGTCGGTATTGCGCGATGATGCCCAGCAGTGATTGCGGATACTCGCCGGGTTCGCCGGTCTTGAACGAGCCGTGCATGGCCACGTCGGACGCCAGAATAGCGCGGCGCAGCGGCGCATCGGACAAATTGACCATATCGCTGGTACCGGAAAAGATGCCGTCGCGCGGGGCGAGTAGCGCCGTGGTGAATCCAACCGCTCGAAATGATTCCCGCTGCTTTTCGTCCGCGTTGTAGAGTTCGATCGCCCGGAGCTGAGGGCGGATGCCGCGCCGATTGGCGAGCCGCGTGCCCGAGGCCGGTCCCTCGCGCGGGTCGGGGTTCTCGTCTTCCGTCCGCTCTCGTTCTTCCTTGGTCCGCTCCTTTTCCGGAATCCCCATGTGACTCAAAGCATCGATGAAACCCGGATAGGCGATCAATTCCTTGCCGTCGAGCCTCTCCGCGTAGGGCGGTATCTCCACCTTCGCCCCGGCGGCGACGATCCGGCCCTCGTCGATCAGGATGACTCCTTTTTCAATCACCGAATCGCCGCTGACGATCTTCACGTCCGTGATCGCAAACGGCGTGGTGAACTCCGCGCGAACAGGGGCGAGGGGTATCGCCGCGAAAACAAGAAAACCCAGGACCGATCCGATCAATGGAAACCGCTGTTTCTTCGCCACGTTCTCTTCCCTTGGAACCAGGGGTCTGAAAACTCGCCGACCCGCGAGGGCTTCGCGGCGCGCTCCTCCGCGCGAACGGTCGAGTCTATTCGGACGTGGCTTGAATGTCGAGATGACGGAACGGGCGGAATTCCGGAATCATCGAAAAGAAATCCCGCGATCAGGGTCTACCTTGCAAGGTGGAATTCGATTATGATGACGACTTCGGTTCGGACGTCGGATGCGTCGCATCCATCAAGGAAACGGTCGGCATGAAAGACGATTTCGTCATCGGCCCCAAGCTGGGCGACCTGGTCGAGCGCATCGTCGCCAGCTACAACGGCGACTCGCGCACTCAGCACATCGACCGCTTCCACCTGCCCGCGCGCGGCGAAATCGTTCAATTGGTCCGCGATTTGCTCGAATTGATCTATCCGGGTTTTATCGGCCGCCAGCGGCTGACTCGCCATAACGTCGCATTCCACGTCGGCGATCTTCTGCCGCGCATCGGCGATGCCGCCTATCGGCAGATTCTCCAGTGTCTTCGCTACGTGGACGAATCGTCCGGATCGCCGCCCGAGGACGACCGAACCGCCGAGCGCCGGGCTCGCACGGTTACCCTTTCCTTCCTGGAGGACATTCCCCGCATTCGCGAAATGCTCGCCGGCGACGTGCAGGCGTCCTACGACGGCGACCCCGCGGCCCTCAATACCGACGAAATCATCCTCGCCTATCCGGGTCTGCTCGCCATCAGCGTGCAGCGCCTTGCTCACAAGCTCTATCAGCTTCAGGTGCCGCTCGTGCCCCGCATCATGTCCGAATGGGTCCACAATCAGACGGGCATCGACATACACCCCGGAGCGCGTATCGGTCGAAACTTCTTCATCGACCACGGCACCGGCGTGGTCGTCGGCGAGACGACCGACATAGGCGACAACGTCAAAGTCTATCAGGGTGTAACCCTGGGGGCCCTTTCGATTCCCAAGGATGAACGTGGCCGTGTCATTCGTGCCACCAAGCGGCACCCGACCGTCCACGACAACGTCACCATTTACGCCAACGCCATCATTCTCGGCGGCGAAACCGTGATCGGCGAAAACTCCGTCATCGGCGGTTCCGTCTTCGTCACCACCAGTGTGCCGCCGAATTCCGTCGTGACATTCAAGCCGCCTGAGCTGCGTCTGAAGACCCGAGGCGACAACCACCGACCCCCGGAAGCGCCCGCCCCGTCCGCCGCTTCCGCGTCGCCGTCCGCCTCCATGCCGGATTACATGATCTGATCGCCGCGCCTGCGCGATGGGCAAACTATGCGGATTGGCGCGGCCCGCGCCAAGCTTCCACCCGCACCATGCCCAAATTTCTGATGACAATGAGGACGCAGACGCCTACAGTGAAATAAAGAGGAAGAAGGTACCGAACCCGCAGCACGATCGCCGCGCATCCCATCAGCGCGAAACATGCCGCCGCCGCGTAGCTGATCCGCACCACGCGCCGCACCGGCCAACCGCGGTCGACGAGCTGATCGTAGAAGTGACTGCGGTCCCCTTGCATCAATGGTTTCTGGTTTCTCCACCGCCGGGCAAGTGTCAGCACCATGTCCGATAGCGGAAGTCCGAAAATCATTAGCGACCCCAGCATCCACCGAATTCCCCGGGACTCAGCGAATAGCAGCAGCAGGATCGCCACGTTCAACCCCAAAAGCATGGAGCCCGCGTCGCCCATGAAAATCCTCGCCGGGTTGCGGTTGAAGGGCAGGAACCCAAGGGCCGCCCCAAGCATCGCCAGCGACAGGGTTACTCGCTGAGCGTCCAGGTGATGCCACTCACTCCAGAGGTGCATGTGCGTCGCCAGCACGAGGAATCCAACGGACATGATCCCCAATACGCCCGAGCAGAGTCCATCCAGTCCGTCAATCAGATTCGTCGCGTTGCACGCCCCGAGGATGACGAAAACGGTGATGGGGACGGAGTAGAGGATAACCATCCCCCGCGAGAGCCCTTCCGACTCGACTCCGGTCGAACTCACCAACAGCAGAAACGAATCCTCTCCGACGCCGAATGCCATGAGCAGGACCGCCACGACCATCCCCGCCGCCAGCTTCATCCGCGGTGACGCCAGCCGAAGGTCGTCAAATAAACCGACGGCGGTGATCAAGAGTCCTGCGAGTAGAATGCCGCCCATCATTCTCGGATCCAGCGTCGGACTGCACGTAGCGGTTACCGCGCCTTCGCGATGAAAGAAGACGAGGGCCCACAGAATTCCAACGGACCAGCCCAGAAATATCGCCACGCCGCCCAGGTAGGGAATGGCTTTTTCATGGGGCTTCAGCCAGTCGTCGGGCCGATCCACCCATTGTTTCTTCAGGGCAATCCATCGGCAGACGGGAGTCGCCGCGACGGAGGCGAGAAATGAAATCAACAATATGGGCCAATAGGCCTCAAGAATCTCGGGAAGCGTCGCAAAGCCCCTGTTCACAAATACTCTCGCATGGCGGTAAGGTCCGCTTCCGTTCACCTCCGACCATATTCCAATCGGATAGATCGTATGAGATTGGACTTCTGACCGCCAATAATAAACTCTCACTCGGAATTACCGGCCTCGCCGCAGTTTCCATGCTTCCCTTGGTCTCGCTTGGTCGGCGCGGTATCTTGGATCGCCGAGTCCGACAAAAAATGGTATGGTGGAGGACGTATGAAACTGGATGGAATCGTGAATGGGCTTGCCTTGATATGCGTTTGTAATTCTGGCATTTCAATCGCTACTGCCCAAACGAACGAACCCAGGTGGGATGTGGCCATCGGCAATCCCGGACTCGGGGGAACGGTCGCATCGTTAGTTGTCCACGACGACGGAACGAGCCAGGCACTCTACGCCGGCGGTGCGTTTACCACGGCTGGTGGTGAGCCGGCGGCGAGGGTTGCCCGATGGGATGGAACCACTTGGTCGCCGCTCGGCACCGGAATTCGCGGCACACAGGACGAGTTCGACGCTGACGTTTTCGCAATGATCAGCTTTGACGACGGCCACGGACAGGGCCTGTTTGTCGGCGGCGATTTCGACCGCGCCGGAGAGGTTCAGGAGGCTAACAGCATCGCCGTGTGGCGAAATGGCGAGTGGTCGCCTGTCGGCGGAGGCGTGCGTAGTTCGTTTGGCGGCAAAGGGACCATTCGGTCGTTTGGGGTCTTTGACGACGGCGCCGGCCCGGCGCTTTACATGGGCGGTCTTTTCGACATGGCCGGCGGCCGCCCCGCGAGTTGCATCGCCAAATGGAATGGCCTCGTCTGGACTAAGCTGGGTAACGGCCTCTCGTTCACGGCCAATTCGATGGCTGAATTCGACGACGGCCGTGGCCGGGCACTCTTTGTTGCGGGCGCTTTCGCCGACCCGCGGGGCGGCTTCATCGATGTTGCCGTCGCCAAGTGGAACGGAAATGCTTGGGAAGGCATGCCCACGCGTGGACCGCGCGGCGACTGGTACAACTACAACCCATGCCCGATTGGACACTTTTGCCCGGTGTATGACCCGCCTCGCGGCGACGTCTTGACCGTCTTCGACGCCGGACGCGGCGACGTATTGATTCTCGCGGGGGCGTTTAAGATTGGGCTAGACGACTTTCAAAGTCCTATTCAATGGAACGGCCGCCGCTGGAGTGCCGTCCAAGGAGGCTCTGTAGACGGCAGAATTCTGTCCCTCGCCGTTCATGACGACGGAGGGGACGAGGCCGTCTATGCGGGAGGTTCCTTTTCCGCCGTTGGAAGAGTCGAGTGCCGGCAGATCGCACGTTGGAACGGTCGTTTTTGGACCGAACTCGGCCAAGGCGCGCAGCCTGGTCCCGTTCACGCCCTCGCCAGTTTCGACGATGGATCTGGTCCCGCCCTGTATGTCGCTGGCGACATCGAATCGGTTGGCGGTCAGTCCACGCAGAACATTGCTCGTTGGGACTCAGCCTCGAAGCTCTTTCGCGCGAAAGGACTTCGTTGACTAACCAATACCGGATTCCGCCCGACATTGCCGTTCACCCGAGTCGCCTTCGGCCCACGAGAGCAACCAGGCTGGGAAACCGGAGTTCGGTTGGAACGCGATCGGTGAACTCAGATTCCCGTTGAAATGGTAGCTCCACCCAAAGGGTGAAGAGCAAAAAAAAGCCGTCCCGCGGCGCGCTGCGCCACGGAACGGCATCGATTCTTCGATTCTGCTTCCCCGAACGCGGGATTACGTCGTCGTCAGGTTGGAAGAACCCGCGGCATCGTCGTCCAGGCTGATGAAAAAGGCGTCAATCAGCGCCGTTGACAAGCTCGTCGTCGTATCCTGCAACCCTGCAAGAAGAGCGTCGCGAACGGCTGGGTCGCAACCGCTCAATTGGAACGCGGACCCACCCACCGCCAGGATCGACAGCGACTTCATCCAACGCTTTCGGAGATTTCGATTCGCCATGTCGTGTGCTCCTTCACGAGGTCCCGACGCGATCGTGGGAACCAGCGTATTTGCCTTCCAACCCACGTCGGCGACTCTGCCGGTGAGTGTAGTCCGCCGCGAGGTGTCCGATCAAGTTACCGGACCCAGCCCCGCGACTTATCGGTTCTTTATACCCATCGGCAACGTGTCCGTCGCGGTTTAGGACATCCGATATTCCATCAGCCCATCTCAGATTCCTAAGACGCCGCATTAGAAACACCAAATCCACTGAAAAACCAGGGTTTTGAGGCTGCCGCAGCGAATGGACGCACGCATTAGAAACCGCTACCATGCCTACGTCTGGATCGGACCAGGCCAACGGCCTATAATCCGACCCAGACGCGGCACGGGCCCGCCGGGGGGAAAAGAGGGTTTCATGCGAAAAAACAAGGCACCCGGATTTTTCCGCGCCGCGAGTCCACGCTTTACGCGGCAGGTGATTTGCGGAATCGCACTCCTTTCCGTTTCGGTAGGTGCATTGGCCGCGTCCAAGTCGGATTCCAGGCCGACCGCCGCCAAGCCCGCCGCCCACACCAAAGTCGATCCAAATCAAGCCGCAACCGCTTCACAGGACCTCCGTGATCCCGTGAATCTCATTGAAGTCATGGACCCCAACTCCGGCGCCAACACGATTGTGCAGCAGGCGGAGCGATGGAATCGTTATCTTGCGCTGACGTATTCGAGCGCTGCGCTCGGCGGCGCGGGGAACCGCGCTTTGCGCGTGACCATGATCGATTTGCAAAACGTCTTCCCTCCCAATGAGAAATGCTGTCCGCCGCCGGATTTCAGCGCCTTTGAAGCCGACACATGCACGGCGGATGCAGCCGGTTGTTTTCGATGGGTCGGCTCGCCCGAGGTCGCGCCGGAATTCGCCGACGCCCCCGAATTGGGCGGATTCACGGGTGCCCAACTGCAATGCACACCGCATTTCCGAAGCGATTGGGCGACGCAGGGCACAGTCTTCGTGACGGGTCGCGAAGTGCTCCCAAGCTCCGCGTATCTCGTGGAAGTCGTCAACGAGTCGCTGGCCGTGGTCGGAACGGTTCAATTGCTTCAAACGTCTCGTTGGTCGGATGTCGTTGCCCCGTTCAGCCCGCCTGATGTCTCCAGCCAGCCCGACTTCCAGGACGTTTCCGCGATTGTTGATCGCTTTCGCGGAATCGCCGGCGCGGGTCCGAAGGTCAGGGCCCAGTTGCAGCCGAGTTGGATCAACATGTTCTCCGACGTAAGTTTTCTGGACGTGTCCGCGGCCATTGACGCTTTTCAGGGATTGGCCTATCCCGCCGCCTGGTCGCCCGTCGCCTGCGCCGGCGCGAGCGTTTGCAGCCACTGCCTTCCGTAATACCTTCGCACTGGACCCGAATCAGTTTCCACGTTCCAATGGCCCACCATGTCGGTCCAGCGAATTGTATCCCTGCTCGCCGCCGGCACCGAAATCCTTTACGCGCTCGGGTTGGGCGATCGCGTCGTCGGCGTCAGCCATGAATGCGATTTCCCCGAGCAAGTCCGTGCGAAACCGCGCGTCACAAAAACGCTGGTGATCGCGGCGGCCCCCAGTGCGACCATCGACGTACAAGTGCGCAATGCCTCGGCGGCCGGTGAGCCGCTCTATCGCATCGATGTCGATAAACTTCAAGAACTAAGGCCCGAATTGATAGTAACGCAAGCCCAATGCGACGTCTGCGCCGTCGATGTCAACGACGTAATGCGCCTCGTCGAAGGGGATGCGGAGCTTCGGGACGCGAAAGTCGTGGCGTTGAACCCTACGACCCTCGAAGGGATTTTCCAGGATATCCTCGTCGTCGCTCGACAGGCCGGCGTGCCCGCCGAAGGGCGACAACTGGTTGACCATCTCAGAACTCGCGTCGAATCCATCCGCTCGCAGTCCTCCCGTGCCGACGATCGCCCGCGAGTCGTCACGTTGGAATGGATCGACCCGCCCATGGTCGCCGCCAACTGGATGCCGGAACTGGTCGCCATCGCAGGAGGACGGTGCGACTTGACCACGCCCGGCGCGAAATCCGCCTACACACGCTGGGAAGACGTTAGGGCCTTCGACCCGGAAGTCGTTGTCGTAATGCCATGCGGATTCGACTTGCCCCGCGCCGTTTCCGAATCCCGTATACTCACACGTTATCCCGGCTGGCATGACTTGACCGCCGTTCGCGATCGGCGAGTTTTCGCCGTGGACGGCAACGCTTATTTCAACCGATCGGGACCGAGGATCGTCGACAGTCTTGAGATTCTCGCCCGACTCATCCATCGCGAAATCTTCCCGGCACCGGTCGATTTCCACCTACGACAGGCGTATATGCCGCTGTCTTGAAGTAAAGTCATGTTCGAAGAAGTACCGCGATTCCGCCGGATTCGGTATAATACGTTAAGGCCCGTGCGATCCTATGGTCGTGGGGCGCGGCGCGGCGGAAACAGGGACGGGCGATCGGCTTGACCGTTAAGAACGAACTTCGTCAACGACTGAGGAAGATTGTCGGCGACCTTCCGTCCGCCCAGCGGGAGGAGTGCTCCCGGCGGGCGTGCGGGCGGCTGTTTGAGCTGCCTGAATTCGCCAAGGCCGAAGTGATCATGGTGTTCCTCTCCCTGCCCGGCGAAATCGACACCTCGTCCATCGTCCTTCGCTGCTGGCAGACGCGAAAACGCGTGCTCGCTCCGAAAGTCAGTTGGAATCAGCGGCGGATGCTGCCCGTCGAAATCCGCTCGCTGACCGAAGACCTGACGGAATCGGGCATGGGCATGCGCGAGCCCGTCTCCGGCATTCCCTTCCCCGTTTCGCTGATCGACCTGGTGATCGTGCCTGGACTGGCCTTTGATGAATTCGGCAATCGCCTCGGTAGGGGGCGTGGGTTCTACGATCGGTTCCTCGCCCACCCCGAGTTCAAGGGGGCGGCCTGCGCAATGGCTTTCGAGCAGCAGATGGTGCCGTCCGTCCCCGTCGGCCCCCTCGATTGCCGCGTCAATCTCCTCGTTACCGACGCCGCCGTAAGACGGTTCGCCAAGTAGTCAAACACGGACAGCCCGCCCGCACTAGAACTCTAACCGTTACCCTGTAACGGTCGATTTGCGGCCTCCTACTTTACCAAGGGCGGAAAAAGGGGGAGTGGCCTTGCTTCACGAAAACGAAGACTGCTTTATTCTTCCGATTCCTCACGGATGTCTCGCGCGTTCGATCGAGTCTCCGACAACGGTTCACTGACGGCGTATGTCCCGTCCAGCCAACGCCCCAAATCAATCATCTTGCAGCGCCGGCAGCAGAAAGGGCGTAGCGGGGCGTCTTCTTTCCGGGCGACGCGGACCACCGTTCCGCAGGTCGGACATTCGTACGCGGGCATGACCTTCACGCATCCTTGGATTCCGATTTCGGTTTCTTCGCTGGAGAGGCCGCCGGAGTTACGTCTTTCTTGGCCGGCTTGTCGCCGTCCGATTTCTTCTCCCCGCCGCCATCGGTATCGGCCTTCGCGGCCTTTTTGTACGACTCACTGCGGTAATCCGTCTGATAGAACCCCGACCCCTTGAAGATGATGCCCCCGCCCGTGCCGATCCGCCGAGAAACCGGCGCATTGCAATCGCACGGTTTGGGGTCGGTCTTTTTCAATCGTTTTCTCGGCGGCTCGGTAATCGGCTGAAAGAGTTCAAATACCCTGCCGCAAACGCTGCATTCGTATTCATAAGTGGGCATAATCATTCAGCCCCGGGAATCCACGGATTCCGTCGCGTTGGGCGCGCTCGACGTCGCTTCGCCCGTCTCCGCCGACTTTACCACGATCACCCGCGCCGGGCGGAGCACGCGCTGACCCAGCTTGTACCCCTTCGCCACTTGCTCGATCACCGTTCCCGGCGGGCGATCCACCGCCTCCTGCA
>Ga0187893_10005069_pt1 | contig 24141 bp, 19 predicted proteins | sample MA1701074metaG_FD_139574 | JGI IMG/M metagenome (GOLD analysis project Ga0187893, IMG submission 139574) | White microbial mat communities from a basaltic lava cave in the Kipuka Kanohina Cave System on the Island of Hawaii, USA - MA170107-4 metaG ...
CCACACATTCGCAACAAGGCACGGCGCGAGGCACTGGCGCAGCGCTTCCGCGACGCGAAGGACCCCTTCCGCATCGTAATCGTGCGCGACATGTGGCTCACCGGCTTCGACGCGCCGAGCCTGCACACGATGTACGTGGACAAGCCGATGCGCGGCCACGGCCTCATGCAGGCGATCGCGCGGGTCAACCGTGTCTTCAAGGACAAGCCCGGCGGACTTGTGGTGGACTACCTGGGACTTGCCGACGAACTGAAGCAGGCGCTTGCGACCTACACCGAAGCCGGTGGCGAGGGCAGAACAGCGCTCGATCAGGCTGAGGCAGTTGCGGTGATGCTGGAGAAGGTTGAGGTCTGCCGGGGGCTCTTCCACCGCTTCGACTGGACGCGGTGGACCACGGGCACACCGCAGGACCGCTTGTCCCTCCTCCCCGCGGCCCAGGAGCACATCCTCGAGCAAGAAGACGGCAAGGTGCGGCTGCTGCGCGCGGTGACGGAGCTGTCGCAGGCTTTTGCGCTCGCTGTGCCGCACCCCGAGGCGTTAGCGATCCGTGACGAGGTAGGTTTCTACCAGGCCGTGCGGGCCGTTCTGGCCAAGGGCACTCCCGGCGAACGCAAGTCGGACGAGGAGGTGGAGCACGCAATTCGACAGATCATCTCGAAAGCGGTGATGTCGGAAGAAGTCGTGGACATCTTCGCTGCAGCGGGTCTCAAGAAACCGGACATCTCGATCCTGTCGGACGAGTTCCTCGCCGAGGTACGCGGCATGCCTCAACGCAACCTCGCCGTCGAACTACTGCGAAAGCTGTTGTCGGGGGAGATCCGAACGCGACGCCGCAAGAACGTCGTTCAGGCCCGATCGTTCGCGGAGATGTTGGAGGTGGCGTTACGGCGTTACCAGAACCGTGCGATCGAGGCCGCGCAAGTTATCGAGGAGTTGATTGGTCTGGCCCGCGACATGCGAGAGGCGGAGCGGCGCGGAGAAGACTTGGGCCTAAATGAAGAGGAGCTGGCGTTCTACGATGCGCTGGAGACCAACGACAGCGCAGTGAAGGTACTAGGGGACGAGAATCTCAGGACGATTGCGCGCGAACTGGTCCGGACCGTCCGCGAGAACGTTACGATCGACTGGACGGTCCGTGAGAATGTGCGCGCGCAGCTCCGGGTACTCGTCAAGCGCATCTTGCGGACGTACGGCTATCCGCCTGACAAGCAGGAGCGCGCGACACAGCTCGTGCTTGAGCAGGCGGAAGTGTTGTCGGAGGTGTGGGCGGCCTAGACGGGCTTCAGTTTGAGTTGTGCCAGGGCCGCCAACTCCTGGGCCTTCGATTTCCAAACATCCTTCTCGCCGGGCCACCCTGCGATGTTCGCATGGCGAACGGGCGGCTCATGCGGCTCCAGCACGAGCCCTATCGAGTGGATAGCCGCTACCGACAGGTCTGCCCGAGCGAGAATCGGCTTCCCACGAGCAGGCTCGACGTGGCGCTCACCAAGTCGCCACACCTCCCTCTCTGGCAGACCAACGATTCGGTAAACGGATGTCTTGTGGTCCTGGCGAGCCGGTTCGAGCGCACGCGGCCTTACTCGACTATTCTCGGGACTGAAATGTCCGCGTTCAAACAAATAGCGAGCTGTGGTTTCTTCAGGGGCTGGGTTACGGGGGAGTGCTAGCTCCGACTCGCTCGATTCCGCTCGCGATGGCCATCGGAACAGCTTCGCGAAGATGCTCGACGCCATGGACCTTAGTGTGCCCAAAGAGCCCCGCATATGTAAGTGTTCCGTCTCGTCCAACACTCACCGAAAAGACGCTTCGTGGTCCGCGGTCCCATTCTAAAGCGAGCTCGCCATCTGAATCCACCGCCACCTCTGGCGCAGGCGTTGTGCTCGGCAATGCTGTCAAGAACTGTGTGGCGTAAAGGAAAGTGGTTGGCTCCACCGCAGCAGAACCGACGCCGTCCCAATTCTCCTCCTGGGCATGGGCAAAAGCTCTCTCAAGCGCCTCAAGAGCACGTCGTCTCGGTTCGCCAAGGGCGATGCTAGGCTCGACGTCGGAAGCCCTAGAAAAGAGATCCCTGAGCATACGAGCCTCACTGCTCAGACCCCTATCCAACGACTGAGGGAATACGACACCCGATGTAAGTGGCAGCGCTAGTGTCACTGGAAGAGCCTCAGAGCCTCGTCGGTAAGTAGATGGAAGAATATGCGATTCTTGAGGTTATGCAATAGGCCAAACGCATCATCGATTTCTGGGGCTGCTGGCTCGAACTCTCCTTCCTTGAAGGCATCAATGTCTACGATGACGATGATCTTTCGACCTCCGGCTCCCGTTTCCAGCGCCTGAGAAATGTGCGCTGCAACACCGGCTTCCGGGTCGTGAATCGTCACCCGGGTTAGGAACGCGCTCAGGTACTGCGGAAGTTCCGGTGGAATGGGTGGGGCGGCCCTCAGATAGGTATCGAAGTCATCGACGTTAGCTGGCAGCTCGACGTGATTGAGGTACCGGAGAGCAAGGCGGGTCACGATCTGAGGTTTCGCAATCTCGACGTAATAGTTCCACAGGTCCTTTGCGATCGGGTACAACTCATCCCATCGGGTGTATGGCTTTAGGCGGTTGAAAGTGAAGCCATCAGTGCGAAACTGTGCAATGGTCTTCTGGTCTTCGGTCTTCAGTATGAGGCCTTGCAGGCCGAGATCCTCAAACTGCGCTGGCTGCGGTCGCCCAGGTGTAAACTGGAAGGCAATCTTACCGCCTCGGCGCTCCTCGATTCTAGGCAGTCGAGATCCAAGCGTCTTCCTCAGCACGCCGAATTCTTCAGCTCTGAAGTCCGGACGCGCCTTAACTCGGAAATCGATAATCGCTTCTGTTATTGGCGCATTTCGGAGGTGGCGTGGCTCTGGCATTCTGTCCTCATAACTAGGGCAACTGCAGCCTCACATCCGCTAAGCCGGTGCTTTGGAAACTACGCTTTCGCTGTGAGTGGGCCATGCCGAACCCTTGCAGAAACTCCCGGTAGTCACATTACGAATCTACCAGGACATTCCGTCGGGACCCAGTCACTAGCGGCGGTCAGAGGTCGTCGGCAGGTCCGCAGCGATTCGATAGTCGTCAATCTTTTCATGGGCCGGCGGCCAGATCTCGTGCGTGAGGAAGTGACGTCTTAGCTCTGGATCACGTTCAAGCTGCTCGATCGCTAACGGGTCAAGCTGTGATACGACCGTGCGCAGGTGCTTCATGCAGATGTCCAGCTCTGTAACACTGAGCCGCCAGCGCTGTTGGATTGCGCGCAGCTGGGCGGCGCCCCACTGTAGTATGTCCACGCGGGTCTGATCTTCCGCGTGTACCAGGCGAGGCGAAACGCCTTCGGTGTGACGCCGACTGGTGCGTACCGATACTCCCACCTTTTGCGCGATCCTCGCATGCGTGAAGCCCTCGGTACGCATGCGGATCATCTGATCGATCATCTTCTGGTTGACGCGCCCCACGCGTGGGCGGGTCTGTTTCTCGCGCTTAGTCCTCAGCATTGCCGCTCCCTGACCGCTTATTGGCCAACTCGTGGCCGTTCTCCGGCGAGTCGTCCCGGCGTCGCACTTCGCGCCACGCAGAAAGTCCATTCTGACGCTTTTGGCTATGGCGGAATGCCTCCACCCCGCTCATTGGGATACGCCACTCTCGTTGACCACGGTGCTCCGTCCGTGGCTGACGGGCGATCAAGAGCTGAACTACAAGACCTTCGTGGACGTGCTGGAATGGGCGTCCGCCGGGTTCGCAAATCACCCTTCAAAAGGAGGAACCTGACCATGGGCAGGCCGAAGAGCAGTCAACGTATCTACTGGCGGGAGCGCGGCGGAACCAGGCGCGCTTACGCCGACCTGCGCGACTATGCCGACGTGGGCGGGGGAAGGGAAGCGCTCGTCGCGCCGGGCGAGAAGATCGCCACGGCGGACGTGACGACGGCCCACGTGCTCCTCGTGCGGCGGCTGGAGCAGCTCGACGCAATCCGTCGCGGACGAACGCTCCACGGCGAGGCGCCGCCGGTGACCCTCGCCGACTTCGCGCAGGCGCACCTCGTCGCCAAGGCCGAGTCGCAGAAATTCACCGAGCACTGGCTCGAAGTGACCGAGAAGTGCCTCGACCGGGCGATCGACTTCTTTGGTGCCGATGGGGACCTCGCCTCCGTTACGGTCGCCGATGTGCGTCGTTGGGCCAACCGCCTCCTCGCGACACCCAACGGCCGGAAGGGGACGATGTCCGCCAGCAGCGTCCGCCATCATCTGAGCTGTCTTTCGAACCTGTACAAACGGGCGCGGGCCGAGCGGGTGGTTCCCTCGGGTTACGATCCGGTGGGCGACTTCGACGAGAAGCCGTCGCCGGCGCGAGGGGAAGCCAAGTGGCTCGAGATCCACGACGCGGCTCTGCTCCTTGAGGCGGCGCGGACGCATCGGCCAGCGCCGGACAAGGGCGGATGGCGTCCGGTGCCGTTCGCCTACGAGCTGATAGGGACGTTTCTGCTTACCGGCGGTCGGGAGTCCGAAGTCCTGGGGCTCGAAGTGGACGACGTTTCGCTCGATCGCGGCGTCGTGACCTTCCGGCCAAACGCCTGGCGGCGCTTAAAGACCGCCACGTCGCACCGGTCCGTGCCGCTCTGGCCGCAGCTCCGCGAGGGTCTGGAACGCTACCTTGCCGAGCATCCGCCGAGCCGGCTGCTTTTCCCCAGCTACCGCACAAGGGAGGAGGCGATGCTGACGGACTTTCGGAAGCTGCTCGATGCCGTGGCCGTCCGGGCGGGTTGGAGGCCGGGTGAGATCCGCTCCAAGATGTTTCGCCACACGTACTGTGCCGCTCGGCTCCAAACGCTCGACGCCGGGGCTCCGGTGAGCACGTACACAGTCGCGCGCGAAATGGGCCACGGCGGCGAAGCGATGGTGCGCAGGGTCTACGGCCACCTCGGCCAGGTCCGCCACCGCTCCGAAGCCGTGGAGTACCGAATCGAACAGCACGCCACTAAGTTAGGGAGCCGGTTGGAGGCGCTGCGCGGGGTGGGTTTTGGCACCACCATTGGCACCACGGCGTAGACCTCTCGACCGACGCGGTAACTCGTTGTCGCAACACCACGCCACCGTAGCTCAGTGGTAGAGCTCTCGATTCGTAATCGAGCGGTCGTCGGTTCAAGTCCGACCGGTGGCTCTCCGCACTGCCGATGTGACGCCTAGCGACCGTCCTGAGTAATCCGGATGTGAGACGGCTTCCCCCCCTCCTCGCCCTCCTCTGGGGCCTCGTCGGGTGCGCTGACACCGGCCCGATTCTGGTTGGCTCCTTGCCACACACGTTCCACCTGGTGGGGAGCGCTCGTGGTGGGACGGCGGCGGGCGATTCCGCGTTCTGTCGCCTGGATCTGATCTTCACCCTGTTCGGTGAGACCCGCCGCACCGCGGCGCTGGTGGAGTACGCCGGGCACTTCGGGGGCGACGTGGACCGTACGGTCCTGGCCGCGGTGGGTGTGCGCGCCGTTCGATATCGATCAGGCAGGGTACGTGGACACCACGTTGATCGTCCACGGCGAGTGGGCGATCACGCTGCCTTGACAAGCGCATAGCTGCGGGCTTGTATCCTCCGCGCACCCTTCCGGCGTGGAGGCATTATGCGTCACCGCCTGGCCGTCATTGCCCCGTTGGTGCTGGCCGTCGCCAATGCGCACGCGCAACGATCCGCACCCCCCTTCCTGTCCGTCCCCCAACCGGTCGACACGCAATCGAGCACCCTGATGCTGTCCGTCGGCCTGGGCCTCGGGCTCGGCTTGGCCGGCTTCCTGGTCGGGGGCGCCGCCGGTTACGGACTCTCGAGTGGCTGTTCGGAGGATTGGTGCCAACTGCCGGGAGTGTTCGTCGGGGCGGCCGCCGGGGGCACCTTCGGCATGGCGTTGGGCGTCCATCTGGGAAACCGGCGTCAGGGAAATCTCGCCCTCGACTGTCTCGCCGGCGCGGGAGTGTGGGGAGTCGGGTTTGTCACCCTCGTGCTGTGGAGCGGATGGAAACCCCCGGCCACGTCCGTGCTTGCCTGGGCAATCCCGACCGTACAGCTCATCACCACGATTCTGGTGGAGCAGGCGACCGCTCGGTCGCGGGCCGGTCCCGCCAAAGTGTCCGTCGTGCCCGACGGGAACGGTGGAGTGGCGCTGGACCTCGGCGTGCCGTTCTAGCCCGGGGGGGGGCCGGTTCGTCAGGCCTGCGCCGAGCGCGGGTGGGCGGCGCAAGTACACCGCGAGGCTGCGGCTTCCGCCGCGCTGGGGAATACGTGGGAGTACATGGCGACCACCATCGGCACGAACACCAGCGTGTTGTACAGGAGGTGCAGCTCGACCCGCGGGATCACGAGCTGGGCGATGCTCGTGGGCACAGCGGCCCCGAACAGGTTTCGCCCCGCGATGGCCTGACCCTGCAGTAAGGCGTGCTCGATGTGGTGCCAGAATTGGATCACCAGCGCCGCGAGCCACCACCCCCGCGCCCGGCCCACGAAACCGGGCAGCAATGTCCAGATGCCGACCAGCATGATCAGCGCGTACCCGTAGTGCATGACCTCGGAGTGCACCAGCCAGGGGAATACCTGACCGAGCACGCCCCGTGCCTGGTGTCGCGGCCAGCCGAGCGCGTACACCTGATACGCCTGCACCAGGTGCTCGGCCAAATGAGCGATGACGACGACCATGAAGACCCGCAGCGCGGGCCGATGCCATGGGCCATTGAGCGTCCCGATCAACGACCGGGACTTGGTGCTGGAGGCCGAGTGCAGTGTGGTCGTCATCGGTGACTCAGTAAGTGAGGCGGAGGGTGATGCCCATGGTGCGTGGCTGATTGGTCAAATACCCTACGCGGGCGAGCGTCCCGCGCTCACGGTCCAGCGCCAGCAGGGCCCGCTCGTCGGTCAGGTTGTTGGCGAACACCGCCACCTCCCATTGCTCACGGGTCAAGCCGACGCGCAGGTTGGCGATGCCGTAGGCCGGCAGCAGCGGGTCGAAGCGGAACGCCGATTGTGTCAGGGGCCCGCCGATCGTGTTGGCCCCGAACGAATTCAGATCCACCGTCCCGAACCCCGCCCCCTGGTCATCGATCAGCGTGTAATGCGACCCCGTCAGCTGGTAGCTGGCGGTGACGAATACCCGCGATCCCGGACTCACCGGCCACCCGTAGGTGGCGGCGGCGCTCGCCTGGACCCGCGGGACGCTGGGCAGGCGGTTGCCCGACCGAATGCCCGAGACTACGCTGACATTCCCGGCGGAATCGGTGGAGGTCACCGTGGACAGGAGCCTGGCGTTGTTGAAGCCCACCGACAGCGAGAGATCCAGGTTCCGGCTAGGCGTCGCCGTGACCTCGACCTCGACCCCCTGACTCCGCGCCTGGGGAGCGTTGAAGATCAGCCGTGAGGAGCACGAGCCTGCGGTCACCGTCAGCTGCAAGTCCTTGATATCCAGATAGAAGGCGGACACGTTGATGGCCGCGCGGCCGCCCGCCAGGCGAGACTTGATCCCGACTTCATAGTTCCACGCCGTCTCGTCTTTCCAGGAGTCACGCCCCCCGAAGGTCACGAGGTCCTGTGACGTGCACGCCGGCGTGTTCAGGGGATCGTTGATGCCACCCAGCCGGAATCCCCGCGAGGCCTGGGCGTTCAGGGTGACCGACTCGGACGCCCGCAACGACACGATGGCGCGTGGCGCGACACCGCTGGCGTGGGTCTTCCCGGGAACGGAGACGAGTCCCGTCCCGGTGTCGTCATTCCCGAAAATGCCGTCGAAGATCTGATCGCGTTGCTCGTCGAAATCGTAGTACCGCAGGCCGGCGGTGAGATCGAGGCGCGGGCTCACCGCAATCGTCGCTTCACCGAAAATCGCGGTCTGCCGCAGGTAATAGTGGAGGTCGGACCAGAACAGCACGTCGAGCGGAGCCCGCAGTCCCTGGGTGGGAATGCCGGTCGCGGCCGTGAATCCCCGCACCAGGACGTTCTGGCCGTAGTGACGCCGGTTGCTGCTGTAGAACCCGCCCACAACCCAGCGGACGCGCTCGGCGGCGCCCGAGAGGCGGACCTCCTGGGTCCACACCTTGGACGTGGTGGAGTCGTCGAGCGGCGCGTCCATCGTGTACACCGCCGGCGGAAGGCCGAAGTTGCCCCCGACGAGACTGGCGAACAGGGCACCCCCGTCGCGCACCACGAGGATGTCCCGGTGCGTAACGGAGGAGACCGCGGTGACGCTCAGGTTCCCGAGGTCGTAGCGCAGGTTCAGATCGGCGAGGACGAAGTCATCGGTGAACGGCTCCTCGAGCTGCGTGAACAGCTGCCGCGGCCCCAGCGTGACCGGAGGCCGCGTCGTGGTGTACGGGTTCGCGAGAATATTGAAGGCATCGTTGCGGTTCCAGCCATCCATCTGCACCCGCTGGAACACGACCCGCGGCGTGACGCTCAGGCGCGTGCCCGGCGCGAGCCGCAGGGCGGCCCGAAGCCCCGTGCGCCCGCCGCCGTTGACGTCCTCGTTGACCTTGAGGTTGGGCTGCACCGCGTCCATGTACCCGCCCAGGCGGGTGCCGTAGGCCGCGACGCGCGCGGCGGCCCAGTCACCCAGCGGGACGTTGAAGGCGAGCTTGGCGCTATTCCCCGGCGCGCCGCCATCGATCCAGCTGACGCCCGCCTCGGCGATGGTGCTGCGGACTCCGAGCTCGGGCTGATTGGCGATGTAGCGGACCGTCCCGGCCAGCGAGCCGGCGCCGAACAGCGTTCCTTGCGGGCCGCGCAGCACCTCAACCCGGGACACGTCGAACAGGTCGAGATCCGGCGTGAACAGCGAGAGCGAGATCGGGGTGTCGTCGAGATAGGCGCCGACCTCTTCCTTGACGCCGGGCTGGTCCCGGGCGATCTGTCCCGAGGAGGCGCCGCGCATGGCGACCTGGCTTTGGCCGGGGCCGAGGTTCTGGACGCTGAAGCCGGCGACGTTGGCGGCAATGGCCTCGATGTTGTCCGCTCCGCGGGAGCGGAGCAACTGCTCGGAGGGAGCGGCGATGGACAGCGGCACGTCGGCCAGCGATTGCTCGCGCAGCATGGCGGTCACCGTGATCGCTTCCAGCTCGAGCGGTTGCAGCACGAGATCCAGGGTCGCGACCGTTTCCGCATCGACGCGGACGTCTCTCCGGGATACGCGGCGCGAGCCGAGCAGCGAAACGGTGATGGTGTACGCGCCCGGCGCCAGGCTCGCGACGGTGTAGGCGCCATCGGCGGCCGTCATCGTTCTGCGCGCGGCGCCCGTGGACTGATTGGTGACCGTGACCGTGGCCCCCGGCACCGGGCCACCGTGAGGATCGCGCACCACGCCGGCCAGCGTCCCGCTCGCGACCTGGCTGGCCGCCGGGGCGCCGAAGAGGGCGGCAACGAGGCCCACGATGGTGAGCGGCCAGCATCCTCCGCGAGTCGAGCTCATGAGTCCTGTCTCTAGGGTCGGCCAGCCACACGAGCCGAGGGTCTCGGCCGCGCGAGGGGGCAGATGATACCGGCGGACCGGATCGTCCGCAAGGCCGTTGTTCCCTTTTTGCAACGACAGGAGTAGCGCTATTGACGCGGCTTCGGTGCTTCGGCATACTCCTGTCTCACTCCGACAGGAAACCGAGTGGCCCGCGCCGTCGCGGTCATGCAGGGAACGCTCGACCTGCTCATCCTCAAGGCGCTGTCCGTCGAACCCATGCACGGCTGGGGGATCGCCAGCCGGATCAAACGGATGTCGCGCAGCACCTTTGCGATCGGGCAGGGGTCGCTGTACCCGGCCCTGCATCGCTACGAGCTTCGAGGCTGGGTCACGTCGTACTGGCGCACCACCAAGCACAAGCGAATCGCGCGCTATTACACACTGACGCAGGCGGGGAGGGAGGCGCTGGGAGCCGAAACCGAGCGGTGGCGCGTCTACGCCGGCGCCATGAACCTCGTCGTGGGCGGGGGGGGGCGATAGCCGGGGGCCATCCGCTATTTCGCGAGGATCTTGCTCTGATTGGCCAGGATCTTCTTTTGGTTCTTCAAGATCGCCTGCTGGTTGCGGATGATCGTCTCCTCGTTGTCGAGGATCCGCAACAGCCGGCGCTGGTTCTTCAGGATCCGCTTCTCGTTGGCGATGATCTTCTCCTGGTTCTTGCGGGTTGCCACATCCATGGTCTGGTCCTCGTGAGGGTCAAGCGCGGTTCGACCACGTCGCCGTGTGAAAATGCTCCGAGCGCGGCGCGAGCTTCGCCGTGCCGGCCGCGTACTGCTTCCAGTTGGTTGCCGGAAACTCGTTGGGCACCTGCCGCATCGTGATGCACCCCTGCACGGGACACACCTGCGAGCAGAGATTACAGCCCACGCACGCCTCCTCAATGATCTCGACCACCGGCCCACTCGTCCCCTGTCCCCCGTGCCCCCTCCCCAGCCGTTTGATCGCCTGATGCGCCCCGTCTTCACAGGCCGTCCAGCACAACTCACACTGGATGCATTTGGCCTGGTCGATCTCGGCCACGAGATGATAGTTGAGATCGAGATCCTCCCATTTCACCACGTTCGCCAGTGCGCGGCCGCGGACGTCGGCCAGATTGCGGTGTCCGTGCTCGTCCATCCACGTGCCGAGACCGTCGATGAGGTCCTCGACGATCCGGAAGCCGTAATGCATCACCGCGGTGCACACCTGAATCGTCCCGGCGCCGAGCGCCGTGAACTCCGCCGCGTCGCGCCACGTGGCGACGCCGCCGATGGCCGAGATCGGGATCTTCACCACGGGGTCGTTGGCCACCGCCGACACGAGATGCAGCGCGATCGGCTTCACGGCCGGACCACAGTACCCTCCGTGACTCGATTTGCCGGCGACCGACGGGTAGGGGGAAAACGTCTCGAGATCCACGCCCACGATCGAATTGATGGTGTTGATCAGCGACAGCGCGTCCGCCCCGCCGTGGACCGCCGCGCGCGCGATGTAGGTGATGTCGGTGACGTTGGGCGTGAGCTTGACGATCACGGGGATCGTCGCCACCTCCTTCACCCACTCCACGATCTGGCAGGTGTAGTCGGGCACCTGGCCCACGGCGCTGCCCATGCCGCGCTCGCTCATCCCGTGCGGGCAGCCGAAGTTGAGCTCGATCCCGTCCGCTCCGGTGTCCTGGGTGCGCTTGACCATGTCGTGCCAGGCCTTGCGCTTCGATTCCACCATCAACGACGCGATCACGGCATGCCGCGGATAATTCCGCTTCGCCTCGGCGATCTCCTTGAGGTTGTCCGCGATCGGGCGGTCGGTGATCAGCTCGATATTGTTGAACCCCATCATGCGCGTGGTGCCCAGATCGACCGAGCCGTAGCGCGAGAACACGTTGATGATCGGCTCGCCGATGGTCTTCCAGACGGCGCCACCCCAGCCGGCATCGAAGGCGCGCGCCACCTGACCGTAGGTGTTGGTGGGCGGCCCGGAAGCGAGCCAGAAAGGATTGGGGCTGTGAATGCCGGCAAAAATCGTCGTGAGATCAGCCATTGCATCCTCCTCTATTCCCGCCCTGAAGGGCGGGCTCGGCCAGGATGCGTCCTTAAGGACGCGGTGGTGCCGAGCCGGGGCTTGAGCCCCGGGCAGACTCGAATCCTGCAAGTCTACGATGGATTGCTGCCGCCGCCCGCACCCCCTCCGCCGCCGCGTTCACGATCTCCGCACCGCCGTTGGCGTAATCGCCACCCACGAAGACTCGTGGGTCCTCCGGGACCCGAAACTCGTCCCGGGCGACCTGGCCCAGCGCCGTGATCACCATATCGCAGGCGATCGTCTCCGATCCCGTCGGCGTCTCAACCTCGAGCCCCTCCACGCGACCGGTGCCGATGATGCGGGTGGGCGTGCAATGGAATCGAAATCCGCAGCCGTCGCGCTTGGCCAGCTCGTATTCATAGTGGAAGCAGGACACGTCCGCCTCGCCGCGCCGGTACACGATGGTCGCGGTGACGGCGCCGAGGCGTTTGGCCTGGGTCACGGCGTCGATCGCCGTGTTGCCCGCGCCGATCACGGTCACGTGACGTCCGACTTTCGTGTCGCGGTACGGACGAGTCTTGAGCTGCTCGATGAACGTGAGGGCGTCGACGACCCCGGGCAGGGACTCACCCGGAATGCCGAGTCGCTTGGTCCGGCCCAGGCCGATGCCGACGAATACGGCATCGTAGCCCAGCAGCTCGTCGAACGGCATGTCGCGGCCGATGGTGATTCCCGCGCGCAGCAGGACGCCCAGGTCGAGAATATCCTGGACCTCCGCCAGGGCCACGGCCGGCGTCATCTTGTATTCGGCGATCCCGGTCGTGTTGAGGCCGCCGGGGAGGTCGCGCGCCTCGAACACCGTCACCGCGTAGCCCCAGCGGCGCAGATCGCGCGCGCAGGAAAGACCCGCCGGGCCGGCGCCCACGATGGCGACGCGCCTGCCATTCGGTGGGCCGGCCCGAAACAGCGGGATGTGCCGTCCCAGCACCGTATCGGTGGCGTGGCGCTGCAGCAGGGCGATGCGGATCGGCTGCTCGTCACGCGCATTGAGGACGCAGGCGCCCTCGCACAAGACCTCGACCGGACAGGCCCGGGCGCAGGAATGGCCGAAGGGATTGGCGTCCAGGATGACGCGGGCGCTGCCGCGGAGATTGCCGGTCGCGATTTTCCTGATGAACGCGGGGACGTCGATGTGCGTCGGACAGGCGGCGGTGCAGGGCGCGTCGTAACAGAACAGGCACGTATTGGCTTCGAGCAAGGCCGCGTCGGCGGTGAGCGGCGGCGCGATGTCGGCGAAGTTCTTCGCCAGCTGTTCGTCGGACAGCACCGGTCCTGAGTGCGTGGCTGTCACGTCCCGCTTCCCCGCATCCCCGCGCCCCCACTCCCCCGCAGTTTCATCCCGGCGAGATAGATGCCGGCCGCCACCAGAAACCCCACGAACCAGGCCCAGTTGTAGAGCGCGGCGAAGATGGGCGAGGTCGACGTCCCGCTGAGCGCCGCGGTGAAGCCGGGAAGATTGGGCAGCACGCCGAGAACGAAGGCCGCGATGGCGATCCAGTTCACCCCGCGCCGGTACTCGTAGGAGCCGCCGCGCCGGTACAGGTCGTCGAGCGCGAGCGCCCCGCGCCGCAGGAAGAAATAGTCCGCGATCATGATGCCCGCCACGGGGCCGAGCAGCGCGCCATAGCCGATCAGCCAGGTGAAGATGTAGGCGGCGGCGTCGTTGTAGAGGCGCCAGGGGAGCATGAGGATGCCGATCACCGCCGTGATGATGGCGCCCATCCGGAAGGAGATGCGATGCGGGGCCAGGTTCGAAAAGCCGTTGGCGGGGGCGACGATGTTGGCGGCGATATTGGTGGTCAGCGTCGCCACCGTCAGCCCCGCCATCGCGAGCATCGTCATGAGCGGACCACCGATCCGTGCCAGCAGCGCCACGGGATCGGCCACGCGGGCGCCGAAGATCACGGCCGTCGCGTTGGTGACCGCGGCGCCGATGAAGGCGAACAGGGCCATCGTGCCGGGCAGACCGACCGCCTGCCCGATCACCTGGTCGCGTTGGCTCCGGGCGTAGCGCGAGAAATCGGGAATCGACAGCGCCATGGTTCCCCAGAACGCGACGGCCGAGGTGAGCCCCGCCCCGAATACGCCACTCAGACCGCCCGAGCGCACGTCCGCCTGACTGCCGGGGTTCTCGAGCATCGGGCCCAGCCCGCCCGCGCCCACCCAGGCCCACACGAACAGGGCCACGCCCACCGCCAGGAGGAACGGGGAGCCCCAGGTCTCCAGGAACTTGATCGAGTCCATGCCGCGCAGCACGACCCACACGTTCAGGGCCCAGAAGAGCATGAAGCAGAGAAACTCCCCGGTGCCGAGGCCGACGAAGCCGGGCAGCAGGGCGGGCAGCGTGGCGATTCCCGGCCACAGGACCTCGAGCAGCTTGAAGATCGCCCAGCCGCCGATCCAGGTCTGAATCCCGAACCAGCCGCAGGCCACGAGGGCCCGCAGCAGGGCGGGGACATTGCCGCCGATCACGCCGAACGACGCGCGCGCCAGCACGGGGAACGGGATGCCGTAGCGAGTGCCGGCGTGGGAATTGAGCGCGATGGGAAGCAGCACGACGACGTTGCCGAGCACGACGGCGCCCACCGCCGCCTGCCAGGTCCAGCCGCGATCGACGAGGCTCGACGCCAGGGTGTAGGTGGGGATGCAGATCGCCATGCCGATCCACAGCGCGGCGATGTGCCACCAATTCCAGGTGCGGCGATCTGCATCGACCGGTGCCAGGTCGGCGTTGAAGAGATTCGGATCAGGTCTCGCGGTGCTGGTCATAGTGCCTTTGCTGAGAGCCGATCGCCGATAGCTGATAGCGCCTCAGTGCGTCGGCTCTCGCGCCAGGAACTGCCCCCGGCCGAGCGTCCCGACGAACTGTCCATCCCGCGATTGCACCGCGCCGCGGACCGTCACCACGCGCGGCCGACCCACCCGGGCCCAACCTTCGTAGGCGTTGTAGTCCACGTTGGAATGGCTGTCCGCTTTGGAGAACGTGCCCTGAAACGCGGGATCGTAGACCACGAGATCGGCGTCGCTGCCGACCTGAATCGTCCCCTTCCTTGGGTAGAGCCCGAACAGCCGCGCCGCCTGGGTGCTGCAGGCGTCGACCATGGCGTGCAGTGACAGCCGTTCCGCCACGACGCCGTAAGTATGCACCAGGTCGACGCGCTCCTGAATGCCGGGGATGCCGTTGGGGATCCGGGTGAAGCCGTCTTTCCCCATGTCCTTCTGCCCGCGGAAGCTGAACGGCGCATGGTCGGTGGCGACGGTGCTGATCGCCCGGGATCTCACGCCGTGCCACAGGACGTCCTGATGGCGTCGCGCGCGCAGCGGCGGCGACATCACGTATTTCGCGCCCTCGAAATCGGGGCGTTCGGCATAGGTCTCGTCCAGCAGAAAATGCGGGATGACCGATTCGATCCAGACGTTCACGCCGCGGTAGCGGGCTTCGAGCGCCGCGCGCACCGCCTCGTCGCACGAGGTGTGCACGGTGTAGACGTGCGTGCCCAACAGCTCGGCGAACGTACACAGGTGGTGGACGCCGTCCGCCTCGATGGCGGGGGGCCGCGACGGCCCGTGCCACTCCGGACCGGTGTTGCCGGCGGCGAGCAGCGCTTTCTGCAAGGCGTCGATCGCGTCCGCGTTCTCGCAGTGGGCCGTCACGATCACGCCCAGCTCGCGCGCCAGCTTCATGGCGGCGAACAGGTCCTCGTCGGTGAGATTCAAAGCCCCCTTGTAGGCCAGAAAGACCTTGAAGGACGCGACCCCGGCCGCCACGATCTTGCGGAACTGGTCGCGCAGCGCGGGCTCGAAGCGCACCACCGACATATGGAACGTGTAGTCGACCGCGGCGAGCCCGTGCGCCTTGGAGCGCCACAGCTCGAACGCCTCCCACGGCTGGTCCTGCGGGCCCGGACAGATCATCTCGATCAGCGTCGTCGTGCCCCCGGCCAGGGCCGCCCGGCTGGCCGAGGCGTAGTCGTCGGCCGCGAACGTGCCCATGAAGGGCAGGTAGATGTGCACGTGCGGGTCGATGAACCCGGGGAACACGAGTTGGCCGGTGGCATCCACGACTTCGGTTCCGGGCGGCAGGGACGTCGGGTCGATCTTGGGCTCGATGCGGGTGATGGCTTCGCCGGCGCAGTAGATGTCGGCTTGGTAGTCGTCGGTCGCCGTAACCACTCGACCGTTTTTGATGAGGAGCGGCATGGCAGCTAGGGGAGTTGCCGGACCATGTCGTCGTAGGTCTCGGGCCGGCGGTCCCGGAAGAACTGCCACGTGCGCCGCACTTCCTCGATCATCTCGAGGTCCATCTCGGCCGTGACCAGCTCGTCCTTGTCCTCGCTGCCCTGCGCCAGGAAGTTGCCGCGCGGGTCGACGAAATAGCTCGAGCCGTAGAACTGCCCGATGTTCCAGGGCGCTTCGGTGCCGACCCGGTTCGAGCAGCCCATGAAGTAGCCGTTCGCCACCGCGTGGGCCGGCTGCTCCAGCTTCCACAGATACTGGGACAGGCCTTTCACCGTCGCCGACGGATTGAACACGATTTCCGCCCCGTGCAGGCCGAGCAACCGGGCTCCCTCGGGGAAGTGGCGGTCGTAACAGATGTAGACGCCGATCGTGGCATAGCGCGTCTGGAAGACGGGGTAGCCCAGGTTGCCCGGCTTGAAGAAGTACTTCTCCCAGAACCCGGCCGTGTGCGGGATGTGGTTCTTGCGATACTTGCCGAGGTAACGGCCATCGGCGTCGATCACGGCGGCGCTGTTGTAGTACACGCCGGCCATCTCGCGCTCGTAGATGGGCACGATCATGACCATGTCGTGCTTCCTGGCGATTCCCTGCATCAATTCGATCGTCGGGCCGGGAATTGGCTCGGCGATGTCACACCATTTGGAATCCTGCGACGGGCAGAAATACGGACCATTGAAAACTTCCTGCAGGCACAGGACCTGGACCCCCCGCTTGCCCGCTTCTTCTATAAAGGGGAGATGCTTCTCCAGCATGGCGTCGCGCACTTTCGTGACCGGTGCGTCCGCATCGTTGAGTGGATTCGACATCTGGATGAGACCGCCGACGACGTTACGCATAGGAAACCTCGGTCACGGCGTCGTAACGGGGAGTGGGGAGTGGGGAGTGGGACGTGAAGGTGCGAAACAATGATCCTGCGCGCACGATTTGGATCCCGAGTTTCCTAACGCTTCTCATATTGTGGTCCTGTGCACAAGTACCAAACCCTGATTGCCTGGCAACGAGCGCACAAGCTGGCGCTGCTCGCAATGCGAGCGACTGATGCCGCCTATCACCCCCGCGCGCGAAGCTTGTTCGACCAGATTCGCCGTGCTGCCGTTTCCGTTGAGGCAAACATCGTCGAGGGCTACGCCCTCGGCTCGTCGGCGCAATTTCGGAAACACTTGCGGATTGCTATGGGATCTGCTGCGGAAGTCGAATGCCTTGTGCGGCTGACCAGGGAGCTCCAGTACATGTCCGATGAGCAAGCTCTCGCTTTGGAAGACCTGCTTGGCGGCAGCATGCGGGTCATTCGCGGCCTGTTGCGGAAGCCACCGTGCGCCGAGGGCTGATCTGTCACCGTCGCGTCCCACTCCCCACTCCCCACTCCCCGTTTTCAAAACCACCTCGAGATCACGACCTTCTTGTCAGTGTAGAACTGGACGCTGTCCTGGCCGTGCGCCTTGAGGTCCCCGTAGAAGGACCCCTTCGTGCCGCCGAACGGGAAGAACGCCATCGGCGCGGCGACCCCGATGTTGACGCCGATCATCGAGACGCCGCAGCGGTAACGGAATTCCCGCGCCGTCCTGCCGCTCGAGGTGAAGATGGAGGTGGCGTTCGCGTAGGCGCTGCCATGCACGAGCGACAGCGCTTCATCCAGGTCGGCGGCCTTGATGATCGCCGCGACCGGCCCGAAGATTTCCTCGTTGCCGATCTTCATGTCGGGCCGTACGCCGTCGAAGATCGTCGGCCCCAGAAACTGGCCCGCCGGGTAGGCGGCGACGCTCGCGCCGCGACCGTCGAGCATCAGGTCGGCCCCTTCGTGGATGCCGGCATCGATGTACCCGAGGACCCGCTCCTTGGCGCGCGCGCTGACCACGGGGCCCAGCGTGACGCCCTCCTCGAGTCCGTAGCCGATGCGCAGTCCTTTCGCGGCGTGGAGCAGGCGGTCCTTGAACGGCCCGTAGGCCGTGCCGGTCGCGACCACGACGCTGCCCGCGAGACACCGCTGGCCGGCACAGCCGAACAGCGACTCGGTCACCACCTGCGTGGTGCGGTCGAGATCCGCGTCCGGCATCACGATCACGTGGTTCTTGGCCCCACCCAGGGCCTGCACCCGTTTCCCGTGCTGCGCCGCGGTGGTGTACACGTGGCGCGCCACGGGCGAGGACCCGACGAACGACACGCCTTCGATCCCGGGATGGGCGAGAATCGCGTTCACCGCGTCCTTGCCCCCGTGCACCAGATTGAGCACGCCCGGGGGGAACCCCGCCGCGTGCACCAGCTCGAGCATGCGCTGCTGCGAGAGTGGAACCTGCTCCGACGGTTTCAGGACGAACGTGTTGCCGCAGGCGACGGCATAGGGCCAGAACCACAGCGGCACCATCGCCGGGAAGTTGAACGGAGTGATGGCGGCGAACACGCCCATCGGCTGGCGCACGAATTCGCAATCGATCCCGCTCGCCACGTCTTCCAGGGTCGCCCCCATCATGAGCGTGGGGATGCCGCAGGCGTGCTCGACGTTTTCGATACCGCGCCGCACCGAGCCGCGCGCTTCGTCGATCGTCTTGCCGTTCTCCTGGGTGACGATCGCGGCGATCTCGTCGAAATGCGCTTCGAGCAGCCCCTTGAGCGTGAACAAGTAGCGCGCGCGGACGATGGGGGGCGTCGCCCGCCAGGCCGGGAAGGCGGCCCGCGCGGCCTGCACCGCGGCATCCACGTCGCTGCTGCCGGACAGCGGTACGCGCGCCAGGGCTTCGCCCGTGGCCGGGTTGGTGAGCGGGAGGGTGTCGGTGGCCGTGGAGCGGACCCAGGCGCCGCCGACGTAGTTCGGGATCGGCTGGTCCTGGGCGCGCGCGGCGGAGGCAAAGGTGGTCATGAGCCGAGGGTGACGGTGTGGCCCTTGGCCTTGAGCGAGGTGGACATGGTCGATTTTTCGACCGAGCGGATGTACGCCTCGTCGGGGGCGATCAGCTTCTTGTCCACCAGCTCGAGCAGGGCATCGTTGAGGGTGATCATCCCGACTTTGCGGCTGGTCTGGATGATCGAGGGAATCTGGAACGTCTTGGACTCACGAATCAGGTTGGCGACCGCGGGCGTCGACAGCATGACCTCGCGAGCCGCGACGCGTCCGCCGCCGATCTTCTTGCACAGCGTCTGGCAGATCACGCCGCGCAGCGACTCCGAGAGCATGACCCGGATTTGCGCCTGGCGATCGGCAGGGAACTGATCGATGATGCGGTCCACGGTCTGGGCGGCGGTCGTGGTATGCAGCGTGCCGAAGACCAGATGTCCGGTTTCGGCCGTTTCGATCGCGATCGCGACCGTCTCGAGGTCGCGCATTTCGCCGACCAGCACGATGTTGGGATCCTCGCGCAGGGCGGCGCGCAGCGCCGTCTTGAAGCTCTCGGTATGCAGGTGCACCTGGCGCTGGGTGATGAGGCAGCGCTTGTTCTCGTGGACGAACTCGATCGGGTCTTCGATCGTCACGATGTGGTCGTTGCGCTCGCGGTTCATCAGATCGATCAGCGCACCGAGCGTCGTGGATTTCCCCGACCCGGTGGGGCCGGACACCAGCACCAGCCCCTTGGTGAGAAAACACAGCTGCTGGATCTCTTTCCCGATGCCCAGCTCCTCGACGGTCACCACCTTGGCCGGGATCACCCGGAACACGGCGATCGGGCCCTTGCGGTCCCGGGCGGCGTTGACGCGGAACCGCGCCAGGCCGGCGATCTCGTAGGCGAAATCGGAATCCCCGGTCTCTTTCCATTCGGCGCGATTGCGCTCCGGCATGATGGACAGCAGCGTCAGGGCGAGCTGATCCGCCGTGAAGGGCGTGGTGCCGTGGCGATGGATCTCGCCCTCGGTGCGGAACACGGGCGGCTCGCCGACCCGCAGGTGGAGGTCGGAGGATTCGCTCTTCACGAGATCCTTGAGCAGCGCGCCCAACCGCGTCTCCGCGGCGCGGAACTGGTCCTCGGCGAACTCCGCCGGCAAGGCCGCCTGCTCGGAAATGTCGGGCGCGGCCACCGGCGTATCGATGAGCGGCGCGGCGGCGATCGCGGACGGTCGCGGTGGCCGCGGCGGGGGCCCGGCCGTCTTGACGGGTCGGGGCGGCGGCCCCACTGTGCGCCGCGGCGCCGTGGCGCTGCCCGCCGGTCCCGCCACGCCGGCGGCGACGGGCGTCGCGTCCGCCGCATGCACCGCGCGCGTGGCGCGCGGCGGAGGGGAGACGGGCGCCGGGGAGATGACGGCCGTCAGGCGTCCGGTCTCCGGAATGACGCGCACCCGGACCAGGCCGCGATCGGCGACGTAGTCGAACTCCGTCTCGGCCTGGCGATCGATCTTGTCGGCGGCGTCCGACGGCGCCACCTCGGCCAGGAGCGCGTAGATGTGCGCATCGGTGAGCGGCTGCTTGCTCACCTTCCGCGGCTTGCCCTCCTTGACGATGGTCACCGGCTCGTCGGGCAGCAGGTACAGCTGGTCGCCCTGCTCGCGCAGCAGCATGTCCACGAACGGGTCGAGTCGCGCGGCGGCCACGATCAGTCCCGCGGACGCGCGAACAGGACGTGCGCGCGGTTCACGTAGTGCGTGCTGTCGTGGTTCGAGAGGGCGAAGAAGGGGGCGGCGCCGGCGTTGAGATAGTCGAGCGTGCGCGAATGCTGCTCGGGAAGCTCCACTCGGGCGTGTCCGGCGATGGTGGTCCCGTTCGAGAGCACCAGCTCGAGGCGCAGCTCTTTGGCGGCGCTCAGCCGGTCCGGATCGGCAATGGGGCCGTGGTCCACCGTCAGGGTCACGATTTGCCCCTTGGCGACGAGCAGCACGTCGCGCTCGTCGGTGGGGCGGAAGGGGAGAAACGCGTCAGGCCGGTTGAGCATCTCGAGCGGGGTCTCCGGTCCATCGTGTTGGGGGACGCGCGCGGCGAGAAAGATGGTCCCCACCTGGGGCCGCCCCTGCGACAACGTGAGGCGCGCCGCCACGACGGTCTGGGGCAGCTGGAAGGCGCTCATCAGCGCGTGCGACATTGCACGGAATCCGGCGGCACGCGGCCGCAGCCGATGGATTCATCCATGCCGCTGGCGAGGATGCCGCAGGCCGTCGTCTGGGCGCCCTCGCGCGCGGCCTGCTCGGTCTGGCCCGCCGCGGTGGCGCAGTTCGACTTCCCGTTGTAGGTGACACACACCCGGCACTGGTTCGTGGTCTGCCCGGACGTCATCAGGACGAAAACGAGCCCGGCGACCAGGACGACGGCCACCAGCGTGCCCAGCGTGGAACGTTGCACCGTTGCCTCGCGTTCTCGGGTGGACGGCAGGTCCGCCCCCAAGCTAACATCCGGTATGGCTGAAGAGAAAAAGCTGTCGGTTTCCCGTGACGCGTGGCGCGAAGCGCGGGCCCTGGTGTGGGCGCACCGCCACCGCCTCGCGCTCGGGCTTGCGATCCTGGTGCTCAACCGGGTAGCGGGGCTCATTCTGCCGGCATCGTCCAAGTTCTTGATCGACCACGTGATCGGCGAGCAACGCCCGGAGCTCCTCATCTGGATCGCGCTCGCGGTGGGTGGGGCGACGCTCGTCCAGGCCGGGACGTCGTTCGCCTTGTCCCAGGTGCTGGGGGTCGCCGCCCAGAAGGCGATCACCGACCTGCGGCGCGGCGTTCAGGAGTACGTGCTGCGGCTGCCCACCAGCTACTTCGATTCCACCAAGACCGGCGTGCTCATTTCCCGCGTCATGAACGACGCGGAGGGGATTCGCAACCTGGTGGGGACGGGGCTGGTGCAGCTGGTGGGAGGCCTGATCACGGCGACGATGGCGCTGGGGGTGCTCTTCTATCTCAACTGGCGGCTCACCGCCATTTCGATCGTGGTGCTGGCCTTGTTCGGGGGCGGGATGGCCTACGCCTTCACCAGACTGCGGCCGTTGTTCCGAGAGCGGTCCAAGATCAACGCCGAAGTCACCGGCCGGCTGGCGGAGTCGCTGGGGGGGATTCGGATCGTCAAGGCGTATCACGCCGAGCGGGGCGAGCGTCTGGTGTTCACGCGCGGCGTCAACAAGCTGTTCCGCAACATCGCCGCCACCATGACCGGGATCTCGGGGTTGGGGGCGTTCTCCGCGCTGGTGATCGGGATGATCGGGATCATCATGATCCAGGTCGGCGGGCGGGCCATCATCGCCGGCACCATGACGCTGGGTGATCTCGTCATGTACATCTTCTTCACCGGCCTCATGGCGGCGCCCCTGATCCAGATCGCCTCCATCGGCACGCAGATCACCGAGGCCTTCGCCGGGTTGGATCGCATCCGGGAGGTTCGCGCCCAGGTCACCGAAGACGCGGGCGACGCTGGGCGGGCGCCGCTGGCGGACGTCCGCGGCGAAGTGGCGTTCGACGACGTGAGCTTCGCCTACAAGCCCGGCGTCGACGTGTTGCGGCACGTGACGTTCCGCGCCCCGGCGGGCTCGACCACGGCCCTGGTGGGCTCCTCCGGGTCCGGCAAGAGCACGCTGATCGGGCTGGTAATGGCGTTCCACCGGCCCCAGTCGGGTCGCGTGCTGATCGACGGCCGCGACCTGGCGAGCGTGCCGTTGCGCGATTATCGCACGCAGCTCGGGGTGGTCCTGCAGGACAACTTCCTCTTCGACGGCACGATCGCCGAGAACATCCGGTTTGCCCGCCCGCACGCGACGATCGAGGAGGTCAAGGCCGTCGCGCGCATCGCCCACTGCGACGAATTCGTGCAGGGCTTCGAGCAGGGCTACGATACCGTCGTCGGGGAGCGCGGGGTGAAGCTGTCGGGCGGCCAGCGCCAGCGCGTCGCCATCGCCCGGGCGATTCTCGCCGATCCGCGCATTCTCATCCTGGACGAGGCGACGTCGAGCCTCGACTCCGAGAGCGAGGCCCTGATCCAGGACGGGCTGCGCAGCCTGCGCCGCGGCCGTACCACCTTCGTCATCGCGCACCGGCTGTCGACGATCCAGAGCGCCGACCAGATCCTGGTGCTCGAGAGCGGGCAAATCCTGGAGCGCGGCACTCACCACCAGCTGCTGGCGTCGGGTGGGCGCTACCGGCAGCTCTACGACAAGCAGTACCGGTTCGAGCGGGACCGGTTCATCAATCCGGGCGAAGACTTCACGCCGGAGCCGGAGGTCGAGCGGCTGCCGGCGAGCGTGGTGCCGCCGGAAAGACTGTAGGCGACTACTTCAACGCGTGCCAAGCCTTCGGCAGCATGCTGAAGCTCTTCCTCGTCGCAAACACATTGTCATAACACCTGGAGCAGTACACCGGCCGGCCGTGGGAGGCCGTGAACTCACTCAGACACCAGGCGCACACGTCGCCGGATGCGACGCGGGGTGGCAGGTTGGCGGGAGGCGGCTCAGGCGGCGCGACCGGCTCCGGAGCGGGTGGCCTTCGCCTCGGCGAGCTGCGCGAGGCGGTCTTCGATGCGGACGCGGAGGTCGCCGCGATCCTCGGGGAGGGATGCCAGCGCTTCGTGATAGGATTCCTGGGCGGCCGAGAGACTGCCGTGCTCCAGCTCCAGATCCCCGAGGGCGAGCAGCGCTTCCACGGCGATGGACGGCTCGCCGGCCCGGAGCGCGACTTCGACGCTGGTGCGGCACGTTTCCCGGGCGGCCGGCAGCTCCTTGCGTTGGTGGTGAAGCACGCCGAGCCGTCGTAAGCCGACCGCCTGGGCGGCCCAGGCGCCGCACCACGCCGCCTCGGCGACGGCGGCCATGCAGCAGTCCATGGCTTCCCGGATCCGGCCACTGCGTTCGTGCCGCCGGGCTTCCAACAGCAGCTCGGCAGTGCGCAGAACGCCGTCTACGGTGCGTGCGGTCACGTCTCCGTCTCCCTGAGTTGCCCGGCTGGTTTCGGCCACTGGAATCGCGACTCCCCAAATTTGAGGGTGCACCGCCTCCCCGTCTGTGGTGCAGGCCACACGGGGAGTAACGCTTAAGACACAAAGCGCCGAGGATTTAGAGTCCTCGGCGCATGGTGCCGTGCTATGACCTGAGGCCTCGTTAGTCGAGGGCATGCGGGGAGGGCGCTTCCCGGTCCTTGCTTTCGCCGCTCCCCGCCGCCTCGTATGTCCCAACGCTGCCGGGATTTCGGAGGGAGGTGTCGGGTGCCGTGCACGGCACCCGGCCGCCGGCGCGACGCCTGGTGACGCCGCCTTGGCCGGCGAAAAACCTCCCTATGTCCTTGCTGCCAAGCGCTTAAGCAACTAACGGGCCACGTGGTCCGTGATCGCGGTACGCTCCTGGAACTGCTGTTCTTCAGTGGAGTTAGCCATCGCGGTGGTGGACGCGCGCCCGCCGGCCACAACCTGGGTCACGTCGTCGAAATACCCCACTCCCACGAATTCCTGATGCTTCACCGCC
>Ga0187893_10005070_pt1 | contig 24135 bp, 24 predicted proteins | sample MA1701074metaG_FD_139574 | JGI IMG/M metagenome (GOLD analysis project Ga0187893, IMG submission 139574) | White microbial mat communities from a basaltic lava cave in the Kipuka Kanohina Cave System on the Island of Hawaii, USA - MA170107-4 metaG ...
AGGTCGTCCAGATTCCCCTCATCAGCGTCGCCCCGCCCAAGAGTTGGGCGCCACTCGACCGGGCCATCGGACAACTCGAGAGCTTTCAGTGGCTCATCTTCACCAGCGTGAATGGGGTGGACGCATTTTTTCTCCGGTTGCGAATTCTTGGCCGGGACGCCCGGCGCATAGGCGGAGCGAAAGTGTGCGCCATCGGTCCGGCGACCGCCGAGGCGCTTGAGCAACACTCGATCGTGCCGGACCTCGTCCCGACAGAGTTCCGCGCCGAAGGCATCGTCAAAGCCTTCGAGGAGCGCGATCTTCTTGGCGCCAGGATCCTCCTGCCCAGGGCCGAGGTCGCGCGGGAACTCCTGCCCGAGGAACTCCAGAAGCGCGGCGCGACGGTCGAAGTGGTGCCAGCCTACAGAACGGTGAAGGACGCCCCAGACCGGGAGCTGTTGACGCAACTCCTCCGGGATCGAAGGATCGACCTCGTAACCTTCACCAGCTCCTCCACGGTCACGAGCTTCCTAGATGCCTTGGAGATGGAGGACCTGAAGGCGCTCATGGAGGGCGTCCGAATCGCGTGCATCGGTCCCATCACCGCGCAGACGGCAGAATGCTCCGGGCTCAGGGTCGATATCGTGCCGGTCCGGTACACGATACCCTCACTTGCCGATTCGATCGTCGCATATTACGGCAGCTTTACCGCTGACAAGAGTAGCTGAAACGCAAACCCATCTGTGGTATAGTTCTTGCAAAACTCAACCTGACATCGGCGTCGCGACAAGGGTCATGGATGGAGGACAACTTGACTCGTTGACAGCCGTGGAGAGGATTGGAACCCACGCTGTTTTTTTTGCGGCAACATGTTCAACAAGTGAACGCTTCTCACGAGACGCTCGATCACATCGACAAGCGGCCACGTTGAGACCGAGGGACTCCGGATGAAACCCGACCAACATCGAGAGCTACGGCTCCTCAATGAGATCGAAGCCGACGAGGCTGTCACGCAGAGGGGCCTCGCAAGGAGACTGGGTATCGCCCTCGGCCTGACGAACCTCTATGTCAAACGTCTGATCAGAAAGGGTTACGTGAAGGTTGTCAACATCCAGAAGAACCGCATCCGGTATCTCATCACCCCGAAGGGGATCGCGGAGAAGTCGAGGCTCACGTACGAGTACATCCACTACTCGCTTCAACTCTACCGCGACGCCTGCGGCATCCTGCGGACCCGCTTCCGCGAGCTGGCGGAGGACGGCCGTAAGCGGATTGTGTTCTACGGCGTCGGGGAGGCCGCTGAACTCGCGTACCTCTGTGTGCGGGAGATGGACCTGGAGCTCGTCGGCGTCGTGGACGAAGGGCGAACCGGACAACGCTTCCTGGACATGACGGTCCTGGATCCGTCGCTTCTGCCCACATTGGCGTACGACTGCGTCGTGATCACCAGCTTCAGTAATGGCGAGGCCGTACGAGAACGGCTCGAGAAGGCGGGCGTCCCCGCCGACGTAACTGTCACCCTGAAGCGGTGAAGTGCGAAGGAGGTTTTGGAGCAAGTGTGGGCCAGAGGTGATTTGCCCCTCGACTGCAAGAATGGAGTTGGCGCGATGGGTCTGAAATGCGTGAAGAGGGACCAAAGCCATCGGCACTGGTGGCACCCGATCCTGCCTACGGAGGATGCCGACGGGTGCTGGAGGCTGTATGGCGGATAGGGGGCGGCGGTCCGAGTTCCTGGTCTTCGGCAGTCCCGCCATCGGCGAGCCAGAGATCGCCGAGGTGGTGGCCACGCTGCGCTCCGGCTGGCTGGGGACTGGCCCTCGCGTGCAGCGGTTCGAGGCCGAATTCCGTGAGTACGTTGGAGTCACCCATGCGCTGGCACTGAGCTCCTGCACCGCAGGGATGCACCTGGCGCTAGACACGTTGGGGATTGGTTCAGGGGACGAGGTCATCACCAGCCCGCTCACTTTTAGCGCCACCGCGAACGTGATCGTCCACGTGGGAGCTACGCCGGTCTTCGCCGATGTGGATCCGCGCACGATGAACCTGGATCCCGATGCCGCAGCCCGTGCAGTAAGTGCACGGACTAAGGCGATCCTTCCGGTCCACTTCGCCGGGCGCCCCTGCGACATGGATGCGCTCCTGCAGGTGGCCCAGCGCCACGGCCTTGCGGTGATCGAGGACGCCGCCCATGCAATCGAGGGGCGCTACCGCGGGCGCGCCATCGGCTCGATCGGCGACATGACAGCGTTCAGCTTCTATGTGAACAAGAACTTGGTGACCGGCGAAGGCGGGATGCTCACAACCAACAATGCTGCCTGGGCCGAGGAGATCCGAGTGAAGGCACTCCACGGCATCAGCCAAGACGCCTGGAAGCGTTACTCGGCCGAGGGGTTCCAACCCTACGACACCTTATCTCCCGGCTATAAGTACAACATGACGGACGTTCAGGCGGCGCTGGGAATCCACCAACTGGCTCGGGTGGAGGCAAATCTGGCAATCCGGGAGCGGCACTGGCGGCGATACGACGACGCCTTCGCGGACCACCCCCTTCTCACCAGGCCGGCCCCTGTGGACCCGCGTGATCGTCACGCCCGCCACTTGTACACAGTCTTGCTCGACACGAAGCGCGCTGAGATGAGCCGAAACGAATTCATCGTCCGCCTGAAGGCGGAGAACATCGGCACCGGCGTCCACTTCACCGCCCTGCACTTGCACAGTTACTACTCCAAGACCTTCGGTTTCCGCCGAGGTCAGTTTCCGGCAGCGGAGTTCATCGGAGAGCGGACGGTCTCTCTGCCGCTGTCGGCAAAGTTGACCAACGCGGACGTGGAGGATGTGATCGCAGCAGTGTTCCGCGTACTCGAATAGTAGGTGTGGACTGAAGGTCATCAGAGAAAGAATATGCAGGACCGGTCACCCATGCGCGCTATTTTTTTATGCGGAGACGAATCACCGTTCGGACGTGCGCACCTGTTGCCGCTTCTGGAGGAGGGGTTTTCCGTCCAGGCGGTGGTAGTGCCGACGGGGGCCTGTTCACAGCGCTTCCGCGAGAGGCTGCTAGGGGGCGAGGTCAATCATCCTGAGCGGTTTCGGGGCCGAGTGAATTTTCGGTCCCTACTCGGGCAAGCGAAAGCGTCCCTGTCGCGAGGTCGGATGCCACCTAACCCGTGGAGCGCACTTGACGCGACGTTTCCCCGATTCCGAATCAGAGAGGTATGCTGGGAGAAAGGGGTGCAATTCCGGGAGATAGAGGATGTTAACTTACCTCAGGTCATCCAGTGGTTGGCGAAACAGCGGCCCGACCTGCTAATTTGCGCCGCCTACCCGCAGATCTTTGGTTCTCGACTCCTGGAGATGGCGCACATCGGTGGAATAAACTTTCATCCCTCGCTCCTTCCGCGATGCCGAGGGGCAAATCCGATCTACTGGGCAATCGCAAGCGGGGAGAAGGAGACCGGCGTAACCGCGCACTTCATGACCGAGAGGCTAGACGGGGGGGACATCGTGGCCCAGGTCCCTATCCCGATCACAGAGGAGGACGACTACTGGTCCCTCTACGGCAAGGTGCTCCATGAAACCCCGCGATTGGTGAAAGCGGTAGCAGCCTTTTTTGCAGAGGGCCGCACCAGAGGAGTCCCTCAAGACGAGCGCGAGGCCACGACCTTCCGGGAGCCTCGGAAAATCCACCGTTGCCTCTTCTGGGCGTTACGGCCTGCTGCGGCGCTAGTCAATCAGGTGCGGGCTGGAGACGCGTTCTTCGTAGCCCGGGGCCGGCGGATTGGGGTGCGGGATGCTGCAGTGATACCGACGGCCTCCATCCTCACCAACGGGCTCCGGGTTCGGGCAGGCACCGTGATTGCCATAAGGCGCGGAGAAGTGGTGGTCGCTGCCGATGGGGGTAGTGTTGCCATCCGATGGGCGGTGTATTGCGGGGACACGGTGGATGGGGCTGCATTGGCCGCCCGCCTGCGTATCCGCGTTGGGGAGACCCTTTCGTGACCTGCAGCCTGTGGTCCATGAACTGGCTGGTTCACCGGATCCTGGAACGTCATCTGGCGCGTGTCGCGCGCGCGTATGCTCGGGGACGATTGCTCGATGTCGGATGCGGGGAGAAGCCGTACCGAATCCTTTTCGCCCCGTTCGTCACCGAGCACGTGGGGCTGGATCACGTAGACACACAACATGCACGTGACGCCATTGATCTGTACGGCTATGCCAATGCGATTCCGACTGAGTCAATGAAATTTGATACAGTCCTGGCAACCGCGATGCTGGAGCATGTCGAGGAGCCGGCGTGCGCGCTAGCAGAGATGCACCGAGTCCTGCGGCCCGGTGGTGTAGTAATCCTTACGGCGCCGTTATTTTGGCACGTGCACGAGGCGCCGCGCGACTTCTACCGGTTCACTTCATACGGTCTCAGGTACCTATTTGAGAAGGCGGGTTTTACGATTTCAGAACTCACGCCCCTCTCCGGCTTCGTGGTTACTTTCGCCCAAGAGTTGGTTTACTTCGTACATGATACCCTACCTCGGTGGCTCTATCCCGTCCTAGGGCGAGCCCTTGGAACACTTATCCAGGCAACAGCCTATGTCTTCGTCCCACTAGACCGAAGCACACATTTCACATGGATGTATCTGGTCGTGGCCCGGAAGCCGTGATTCACCCATGAATCCAGTCCCCAACCTCCACACGCCAGAATTGTTTGAGCAGGCGTACGCAGACCGGACATGGCGCGACTACCGGAGCTTAGTGGCGCTGTGCGTGCGGGAAGCGGAGCCTGGGCTGATCGTGGACGTCGGGGCTGGCCTCGGCTTCTTCGTCGAGGCCTGCGCCCGATTTGGTCTGCCGTGCGTGGGGCTCGAGGGTTCCGGATACGCGGTCGAAGTTGCGCGGCGGCGCTACCCTATGGACATACGCCAACACCTGCTGGAGCAATCCTTTCCTGGAGACCTCGAAGGTGCCGCCGCTGTTGTCTGCAACCAGACCATCGAACATCTCGAGGAGACAGTTGCCAACCACGTCCTGCGCGAGGCCTATCGCATTCTCCGACCGGGGAGCCTCCTGATTGTCACTTCACCCTCTTACTACAACCGACAGCAGCGGACGGAAGCGACGCATGTCAACCTGTACACACCAACTCGCCTTCGGACGGCTGTGTTGCGCGCGGGGTTCGGTCGATGTGTTGCCACCGACACTCCCCGTCCGATTTTGGGGACCGGTCGCATGGGTCGGTGGGTGGTGTGGACGGCGTTCAGAGTCTGGCCCGCGGACTGGCTAAGCGACTCGGCAGACTGTCTGGCTTACAAGGATACGCCGGAATGCTAGAAGCGGCGAAGACGAACCGAGGCTCGTCGGGGAGCAGCGCTGGACTTGCAGTGCAGAGCATCCGAGGAGTCCTCTGGTCAGGGCTCGGGCAATTCGGGATCCAAGCCTTCGGATTCCTGGTCTCGGTAGTGCTGGCGCGACTGCTGTCTCCTCGCGACTACGGGCTAGCTGCCGCGGCCGCGATCTTCACTGGATTTCTCGGTTCCTTCGGGGGCAGCGGGTTGACCATGGCGCTGGTTCAGCGGACCGATGTCAGCGAGGAGGACCTGAATACAGGTTTCTGGGCGGCCCTCGGTCTGGGAGGCGGGATGGCACTGATCCTGGTTGCTGCCTCACCGTATCTGGCGACCTTCTTCCGGGAATCACGCATCGGTCCCCTGCTGATGGTGCAGGCGATTGGGCTGGTGCTCACGCCGCTTGGGGCCGTTCACACGGCACTTCTCTTGCGCAGAATGGACTTCAGGAGCTTGGCAATCTCGGATCTTAGCGCGATCGGCGCATCCGGAGTCCTTGCGATTGGGATGGCGTTAACCGGGTGGGGGGTATGGAGCCTCGTGGTTCCGGCATTGGTGGGTACGGGCCTGGGAACCATCGTCTTGTGGCAGTGCGTAGACTGGCAGTTGCGGGGAGGAATCACATGGGGCTCTCTCAGATCCCTGGGACGGTTCACTCTTACTGTGATGACCTTCAACATACTGAACTACTTACGGGGAAATATCGATTATCTGGTCCTCGGTCGAATGCTCGGCGCCTGGCCGCTGGGTCTTTACTACCTTGCTTACAACCTGACCACGATTCCGCAGACACGCTTGGTCCCTGTCGTGACCCGCGTTCTCTTCCCGGTCCTGTCTGCGGTGCAGTACGACGTGGTGCGCCTGCAGAAAGGGTATGTTCAGGCAATTCGATATGTGTCGCTGTTCACATTCCCGCTGCTGGCCGGGCTGGCAAGCCTCGCCCCAGAATTCGTTCTCGCGGTCTTCGGTGTGCACTGGGTCGAGGCCGCGCCGCTGGTCCGGATTCTTAGCATCGCTGGCCTGCTGTATTCCGTGGGAACGACCAACGGGTCAGTGATCTTCTCACGAGGAAGGGCCGACATAGCCTGCTGGATTGGCATAGGGGGAGCGGCCGCTATGACCGGCTGCGTCCTTGTCGGGGCGCGCTATGGGGCATTAGGCGTCGCCGTCGCCGTCGCAGCCTACGCGGCCATTTCGTTTCTGCCGATTCAACTCCTGACCAATCGACTGATCGGTCTCCGACTAGCGGAGTTTCTCCGCGCGCTGGCTCCGGCGACGCTCGGCAGCCTGGCCCTGGCGGCGGTCGTGAACTTCGGCAAAGTCGCATGGGAAAACTGGGGAGGCGCCCCTCCGAGTACAGTGCTGCTCGTAATGATCTTACTGGGCTCGGCGACCTATATGGGAACGCTTCGAATAGCCTATCCCGCCGTGTTGACGCAACTGGGTAGCACGGCTTGGCAGGCGTTCGGCGGCAAGCTCGCAAGATTGGAAGTTGGCTAACATGCTCCGAGCGACACGTGATGCTGTGCCTGTTGTGGCCCATTTCCACACGGATTTTCTCGGACGGTCAGAGACCTTCATCTATCGAACGCTGGTCGCGCTTCACCGGGTGCGGCCCGTGGTATTCACCCAGCGCGTCGTGTATCCAGAGGAATTCCCCTTCGCGCCGATCGTCCTCTACCCGCCGGTCCAGAGCTCGATGTGGGGGATTCTGGACCGCGCAGGTCGGCGGCTGCTGAGCTTGGAGCCATATTTGCAGCGAGGGCTGCGACGATGGGGTGCCCGCCTGATGCACGCTCATTTCGGCCCGCACGGATGGGAACTGCTGTCGGTGAGGCGGGCCGCGGGTCTGCCCCTAGTGACCACGTTCTATGGTTACGACATGTCCATGCTGGCGCGCGAGAGCCTCTGGCAGGAACGGTACGGCGAACTGTTCGCCACTGGCGACCTTTTCCTTGTGGAGGGACCGCACATGCGAGCCGCCCTCATCGAGTCGGGCTGCCCGCCTTGGAAAGTGCGGATTCAGAAGATTGGTATCGACCTTGCGCTCGTCTCTTTCCGCCCGCGGGAGCCGGCGATTGACCGGCCCGTTCGACTATTATTCTGCGGCAGGTTCACGGAGAAGAAGGGACTCCTGGACGTGCTCAATGTGGTGGCTATGGTGCGAGGCCGGCACCCTCGGGTTGAGCTTTCCGTCATTGGCGACGGCGAGGAGCGTTCGAGGGTGGAGCGGGCAATCAAGTCTCTTCACTTGACGGATTGTGTGCGGCTGCTAGGCCTTCAGCCATACGAGGTGGTTCGGCGGGAGTTGGCGGCGGCTGACATCCTCCTTGCGCCCAGCCGGACCGCTTCAAACGGAGACACAGAGGGAGGGGCCCCGACCATTCTCCTAGAAGCCCAAGCGGCAGGCCTTCCAGTGGTAGCGACGACCCACGCTGACATCCCATTCGTTGTGGCGGCAGGGCAAAGTGGCCTGCTGGCTCCCGAAGGGGATCTACCTGCCCTTGCGGAATGCCTAGAGAGTCTCCTCGATACTCCTGAACGGTGGGCTGAAATGGGTCTCGCTGGTCGCCGGCATGTAGAGCAAGAGCACGACGCCCGGACCACGGCCGCGAGCCTCGAGGAAATTTATCTGGCTTTAATGAGGGAGACTGGCTCCGAGCAAAAGAGCACTTCTCTTGGGAGAAATAGCGGCCGAGGTTGCTGAGAAATCCTAGTCTTGATCAGCGAGTTTCCCATATACTTTACTGCCGGGTACAAACGCTAAGTTAAATTTACTAAGATCCTATGCCAGATGTGACGATAGTCATCCCCGTATACGATCGCGCTACTCTTCTGCGCGAGACACTCGTGTCGTGTCTCGTTCAAACATATCGAGATTGCGAGATCGTTGTTGTGGATGATGGCTCTGAGGAGGAAATAGCCCCCGTTGTCGAACTTGTAAGTCTCCATTTTAATGGAACTCGCCGTGTGCGATATATCCGGCAACCACGCTTAGGAGCAAGTGCAGCGAGAAATCGGGGTTCAAGCGAGGCAACGGGAACGTTTATTCAGTTCTTAGACTCCGACGACCTGCTTCACCCGGACAAGATTGAAATCCAACGAGAAGCATTGCTCAGGGCGCCTGATTTGGACATGGTGTTTGGCTTGGACGAATACTTTCAGCATCGGCCAGGCGACATGAAAATTCTCTGGAATGTGCCAGACGTCCCCTCATACCTGGATCGTTTTCTTTGGGATGACCCTGTTTGGAATACAGGATCTCCTCTGTGGAGACGTGCGGCTCTGGAGCGGATAGGGCCATGGGATGAAAGATTGTGTTGTTGGCAAGATTGGGAGTTCCATATCAGAGCTTTATGCCGAGGCATTCAGTACGCTCATATACCCACAGTACTGCAGTACGTTCGCGATCACCAACAAGCTCGCAGCACGAATTTGGTTCCTCTTGTGGGGCGAGAAGTGTCGAAGCTTGAGGCGACACTTGCGGTGTGGGACGAGATCAGGAGAGCTTCGCTCTGGACCCCCCGCCGCGGGGATGCGTTAGCAACCTTCCTTTTGAGAATAGGGGTCAATCTAAGTAGCGTCGGGGCCTTGAATCCTATTCAGAGCGCTCTTGAGAAAGCGGCTGAATACGCGGGCAGTCGGAGACTAAGATTGACTGCCATACTTATGTTGGCCACCTTGCCACTGATACGGTTGGGACTCATTGGGCGGCGCACTCCAATCGGGATAGTATCCCGGGTTGCCCAACGGCTATGGCCAGTGCCGATGCATGAGCCCCGTTGGAAGAATGTAGTTTCAGTGGGGTCAGGCTTTTCATCCGCTCTCGTTCAGGCGCTGGACGCATCATCAAACACCGAAGGTATCCGTTAATGGTTAGCAACGGGGCCAAAATCTCGGTGATCATCCCAACCTTGAACCGGTGTGAGATTCTGGCTCGTGCACTTGATTCGGTTTGCGTTCAGTCCTTTCCTTCAGACCAGTACGAGATCATCGCGGTAGACAATGGGAGCAGCGACGGCACTCGAGAACTGGTAGATCAGCTCAATCATGCCCATAAGCGACGAATACGATACGTCTTTGAAGGCAAACCGGGCCTACACCATGCCCGCCATGCCGGGGCCCACATGGCCACGGGTGAGATACTCGTCTTCACCGACGATGACGCAACCTTTGATCCTGGTTGGCTCCAGGCGTACGGCATGGCATTTGCTCAAAACACCAGGATGACGGCCGCAGGAGGTCCGGTGCGCCCTATTTGGGAGGTGCCGCCTCCAGAATGGCTGTTGGACTACATCGGTGATGCGAAGACCTTCCCTCCTCTAAGCCTGATGGAGCCTTATGACGGGTTTCGTTTGGATCCCAAGGGGTTCTTCTTTGGAGTCAACATGGCTATCCGGCGCGATGTATTATTTGCAGTGGGTGGGTTCAATCCCGAGCTCATTGGCAACTCTACGGTAGGTGACGGCGAATCTGGCCTGAATCGCAAACTTCAGGAACGGGGATATTTGATCGGTTATGTGCCGGGGGCGCTCGTGTATCACCACATCCCCCAGGCTCGCATGACGCTTGAGTACTTGTGCCGTTGGCAGGCGCACCTGGCTGGCGCCCAGTTGTACAGTCGCTATCACAAGCAGATGCCTAGCTCGCTGAAATTGGCCATTGATGCTGCGCGGACCCTGCTGTCATTCACGGGGATATGGATCCTGGCAGGATGCGTCCGACTTCGGACAAGTAACCTCTCAGTTTCTCTGAATTTGGGAGCAGCTCTAGGGTCTGCACGACTGCGATACATCCTCCGCCTCGCGTCTGACCCGGACCTTCGACAAATGGTCGCTCATAAAGATTGGCTCAACTCTCTTCGCGCCACGGCGGAAATTAGGCGATGAATCTGAGAGAAGTTCCCAAACGCTTCCTGCCTCCTATCTTCATGGACACGATCAGGGGCCTATCAAGGGGGAAGCCCGCGTCCCAGCTCTATATCCGCAGAGGAAGGGTTCCTTGGTCGCCGGGTTACAATGCCTACAAGGCGCAAGTTATCGCCAAAGCATTGAGTGATGGGAACCTTCTGAAGCTCTTTCGTTGCCGGGGGTCTCTTCCTGCCGGCTATGGGGTCGGGATAGACGAACGGTGTATTGAGTACCCGTGGCTGTTAGCACATCTACAGAGTGGGCCCGCGGTGATGCTGGATGCGGGTTCGACGCTCAACGATGAGTTCATCTTGGATCACCCGATCTTTCGAGGCAAAGTGCTACATGTCCTAACGCTCGCGCCCGAAGCTCACTGTTTCTGGCAGAAAGGGATCTCCTACCTGTTCCAGGACCTCCGCGATATCCCCATTCGCGATGGCTATTACGACACCATTGCGTGCCTCTCCACGCTGGAGCACGTCGGTTTCGACAATACACTCTACACCGGCGACGAGACCCATCGCGAACGTCGTCCAGAGGACGTTTTGGTTGTCATGCGAGAGCTGCGTCGAGTGTTGAGGTCGGGAGGATCCTTGCTGTTCACCGTTCCCTTTGGCGTTTATCGTAACCTCGGCACCTTCCAGCAGTTTGACCGAAAGCTACTCTCGTGCGCCGTTGAAGCGTTTGGAGAGTCCGGCGAGGTAGTCGAGACCTTCTACCGATACACTGCTGAAGGGTGGAGGTTAGTTGAGGCCGATGATTGTGCCGAGTGCGAGTATGTAGACTGGGTCAGCCGGGGCCCCGATCAGTGGCCTCGGCCGCTACCCGTTGAACCAGACAGGGCCGCTGCGGCACGGGCGGTAGCGTGTGTCCGGCTGTTGAAGCCGTAGATCTGAGGCATACATCGATGCATATCGGTATCGTTCCGGAGCTGAGCGGACTTGCCGGCGGGATCTACCAATACAGCCTGACTATGCTCCGCGCGTTGCATGAGTCGGAACAGAAAACACCAGAGGATGGGATGACCGTGTTCGCTCATCAGACCCGGCACTCCGCTGTAGTGGCGTTGAATGGGCATGGCTGGGCTGTACGGCCGCTAGAATCCTCTGCGCTGAGGCGGATCGCAAAAGATGCTGTCCGGCGGGTTGTGAGGGAAGCTGATCTCCGTGAGGCATGGAGATGGTTTCGATACCGCGTGGAGGGGGTGGCGAGCTTGCCGGACCCTGATAAGATCCAGTTTCGAGCGGATTTGGCCCGGTGGTTCCGCCGTTTCGGGGTCGAACTGATGCTGTATCCGGCGCCCAGCACTTTGTCATTCGAAACGGGAGTCCCCTACGTCATGGCCGTGCACGACCTCCAGCACCGGCTCCAGCCGGAGTTTCCGGAGGTGTCTGCCGACGGGGAGTGGGAATGGAGGGAGTACCTCTTTCGCAACGGGACCCGCTATGCCACGCTATTACTGGCCGACTCAGAGGTGGGGAAAGAAGATATTATCGCCCACTATGGATCGTCCGGCGTTACCGCCGAGCGAGTGAAAGTATTGCCGTTTCTCCCTGCCGGCTACCTGGCTAAAGAGGTCTCAGCAGAGGAGCGACTACGAGTCCGAATGTCCTACCGGTTGCCGGAACAGCATCTGTTCTATCCTGCCCAATTCTGGCCCCATAAGAATCATGCTCGCGTCGTTCAGGCACTGGAGGTGGTGAAGCGGGAACACCGCCTGAAGGTTCCGATAGTATTCTGCGGAACCCCTACAGGAAAGATCGCGCGACGCACGTTCCACGAGATCATGAGCCTTTCGCATCGGTTGGGAGTTGAGGGTCAGATTCACTACCTCGGCTATGTGCCAGACGAAGATATGTCTGGCCTCTATGCTGGGGCAATGGCTCTGGTAATGCCCACCTTTTTTGGACCGACCAACATCCCGGTGTTGGAAGCCTGGGCTTTCGGGTGCCCCGTGATGACGTCGGACATTCGGGGCATCCGAGAGCAAGCAGGAGATGCGGCGTTGCTGGCGGATCCACGTTCCGTGGAGGATATCGCCGAAAGCATCTATCGGCTCTGGACGGACCACAGTCTCCGTCGCGCTCTGGCCGACCGCGGACGGAAGCGGCTGACCGCCTATACCCCCACACACTATCAACGACGCCTGTCGGAGATCCTTGAAGAAGGCAAGGCGCGCGTCCAGTCCGAGAGGTCGTTGAGCGCGAGGCATTAGAACTTGATCCATTGGGGGAATCGTCGTGGGACTCGTTGAATGCATCATCTGGAAGGACAAGCCCCTGGCGTACATCATTAGCGCGGAAATGGCACCGGAGAAGACCACCTTCGTGACCCCGTCAGAGCTGAACTTCCAGGTTGGCTTCGTGGTCTATCCGGCCGGAGGAGAGGTCGCCCGTCACTTCCACAGGCCGTTGGAGCGTCACATCGTAGGAACCTCCGAGCTGCTCGTGGTCAAGGAGGGGCGATGTCAGATGGATATCTATGATGACGATCGTTGGTTGGTTGCCACGCGCGAGCTTCGCAAGGGAGATATCATGCTGATGGTCGGCGGCGGGCACGGATTCCGCATGCTCGAAGACACCGTGTTCCTGGAGATTAAACAAGGTCCCTATACCGGATTGGACGAGAAGGAACGATTCTGACCGATGATACCAGTGAACGAGCCTGTACTGGGCGAGCGGGAGTTGGAGTACGTGTCAGAATGCGTGCGTACCGGTTGGGTGTCGTCCGGAGGCAGATTTATCAACGAATTCGAAGACCGATGGGCTGCTTATTGCGAGCGGCGCTATGGAATCGCCGTGAGCAACGGCACGGCCGCCCTACAACTGGCAGTCGCCTGTCTTGAGCTTGTGCCTGGGGATGAGGTTATCTTGCCCACCTTCACCATCATCTCCTGCGCCCTTGCCGTCATGTATAACGGCGGCGTGCCTGTGGTGGTCGATTCTGAGCCACGAACCTGGTGCATGGACGTTCATCAGGTGGAGAAGAAAATAACTCCTCGCACTCGCGCAATCATGCCGGTGCATATTTATGGACATCCGGTCGATATGGACCCTCTTTTGGAGCTAGCGGACAGGTATGACTTGGCGATCATCGAAGACGCCGCAGAAGCGCACGGTGCCGCGTACCTTTCCAAGCGGAACGGAACTGATTCCGGCTGGCGTCGGTGCGGCAGCTTTGGCACAATGGGCTGCTTTAGCTTTTACGCGAATAAGCTCATCACCACCGGCGAGGGGGGCATGGTGCTCACTGACGACCCTCAACTTGCCGAGCGAGCCCGGTCTCTTCGAAATCTCTGCTTTCAGTCCAATCGCCGCTTCTACCATGAAGGGCTGGGTTATAACTTCCGGCTCACCAATCTTCAGGCTGCTTTGGGTCTCGCCCAGTTAGAGAGAATTGACAGAATCGTCGCCGACAAGCGATGGATTGGTCAAGAGTATACTCGCCGCCTCAGTGACATCAAGAGCTTGGAATTGCCGGTGGAGCAGCCGTGGGCTCGGAGTGTGTACTGGATGTATGGTGTTGTCCTCTCCGAAGAGGTGCCGATGGATGCCAATACGTTTGGCCAGAGGTTGAGAGATCACGGGGTGGAAACGCGGCCCTTTTTCCTGGGGATGCACGAACAACCCGTGTTTCATCGGCGTGGCCTCTTTCTCGAAGAGCGGTACCCGGTTGCCGAGCGGATTGCCCGACGGGGACTGTATCTCCCCTCAGGATTGGCATTGACCGAAGACCAGTTGGGACAGGTATGCGATGCCGTGCACGAGGTGCTTTCATGAACGAGACCTTCGGTCCCGCCTACGTCGAGGCCTATGATCTGCTCTATCACGATAAAGACTATATCTCTGAATGCGATCTGATTGAGCGTATTTTCCACACCTACGGTAACGGGCCTACCCAGAGCGTGTTAGACCTGGGTTGTGGAACGGGCAACCATGCCATTCCACTTGCGCAGCGGGGCTACGAAGTGGTCGGGGTTGATCAATCTGAAAGCATGCTGGCCCGAGTTCGGACAAAGTTCGCGAACCCTTCAGGCAATGGCAGGCTAGTTGTCCAAAAGGGGGATATTCGCAGCCTCGATCTTCAGCGGCGCTTCGACGCCGCCTTGATGATGTTCGCCGTCTTGGGCTACCAACTGGAGAATCCTGATGTGCTGGCGGCTCTCGGGACCGCCCGCCGTCACCTTCGCACAGCCGGTCTGCTCCTATTCGATGTCTGGTATGGCCCCACAGTGCTTGCTCAGCGCCCATCCAAGAGGATCAAGGTGGTGCCGACGCCCAACGGCCAAATGGTGCGCGCTGCCTCGGGTGACCTCGATATCGAGCGCCACATCTGCGAGGTCCAGTACCGCGTGTGGCGGCTGGAACGAGGCGAGCGAGTGTCGGAGGCAGAGGAGGTCCATGCGGTCCGTTACTTCTTCCCGCTTGAGTTGAACGTCTTTTTGGAGTCCTCAGGGTTTAGTCCTCTCCGGTTAGGGGCGTTTCCCGACTTTGACAAGGATCCAGACGATGCGACGTGGAACGCATTAGGGGTGGCACAGGCAGTGTGAGTGATACATCGCTTGGAACACGTGACTATACCGGGCCGATGGGGTTCCTCAGGCGGTGGGCCTCTTGAGCGAAGAAATGATTGTCGTTGCTCCCATGATCTCCATCTTAACGCCATGCTTGGATAGGATCCAATTCATCGATGAAGCGATCCAAAGTGTCGCGCACCAGGACTATCCAAATGTAGAACACATCATTATTGATGGAGGCTCCACCGACGGGACGCTTGAGGTTGTGCGCCGTTTCCGACAGTTGCGCGTCATCACCGAACGCGACAATGGGCCCTATGATGCGCTGAATAAAGGGCTACGGCTCGCCAGAGGTGAGATCATAGGGCTCCTGAATAGCGATGACCGCTATTGCCGCGACGTGTTCGGGGAAGTAGCTCGGCGGTTTGCAGCGGATCCTATCGTGGACATCATTTTCGGTGGGGCAACCGTTTCCGAAAACAACGGCGAGGGAGCGCCCAGGACGGTGGCTCGGTACGTCGCGCCTCGGGACATCGAGCTGTCGTTCTACAACATCATGATGGGGGTCCCAATCATCAATGCGCGGTTCTTTCGGAGGCATGTCTTTACCAGGGTTGGGTTCTTCGATACACGATACGAACTTGCCGCCGACAGAGAATTTCTTCTACGTGCCGCATTTGTAGGCACGAGGTCCGAGAGCATTTCTCGTTTGATCTATGAGTACCGAAAACACGACAATTCGATGTCCCTGAGCGGCGCGATCGGTCAACGCCTCAAAATCTACAGCGAGCACATGACGATTGCCGAACACTACCTGCGTGTTCAGGGGGTTCCCGTCAAGGTTAGGCGTCTGCTGAAGTTCTGGCATACAAGGGAGGCCCTCGCGGGGCTTGTGCTGGCTTGCAGACATGCCAGTTATCGGCACGCTGTGGCGTATGGGACAAAGATCTGGCGGCACGGCCGGTGCCGAGCGAAGCCCGAATGAGGGAAGCCCGGAGAAACGCTAATGGGTGGTAGCGGCCACGCGAGGCTCAGCGTCATCATCCCGGTTTACAACCGGGAACGCACAATCGGACGGGCGATTCAAAGCGTCCTGGGACAGACCGTTCAGGATTTCGAGATCATCGTCGTTGATGATCACTCGACTGATGGCACGAGGAACGTGCTCGATGGGTTTCGCGACCCTCGGATCCGTTGCCTCCACAATGGGGGTAGCCAGGGTGCGGCTGCAGCGCGGAATGCAGGGATCACGGCGGCCGGAGGAGAGTACCTCGCGTTTCTGGACTCCGACGATGAGTGGTTGCCGAACAAGCTCGAGGCTCAGTTGGCACTGCTGACCGATCCGCGTTCGGATTGCGGACTGACCTGCACCGGCTTTTTCCTGGTAGGCGATGGCGTCGAGCGAACCTACCTCGCGTCGCCGGTCGCTTCATGGTACAGGCGTCTCCATTGGATCTGTGATCTCAGTCCCGGGACAACGCTCATCGTGCGTCGGGCATGCGTCGCGGACGTCGGGCTCCTTGACGAAGGGCTCCCCAGGCTCGAGGATTGGGACTGGGTGCTCAGACTGTCGAAGCGGTACAGGCTTGCGGTCGTGGAGCAGCCGCTGGCGAGGGTGCATCGAGGCACCTTACCGCCCGCGGACGTCGTCGAGCTTTCCACTCGCCGATTCCTCGAAAAGCATGATAACGATCTCCGTACTCTCGGCTGGTATTATCGCCGCCAAATACTGTCCAGGCACTCGCTGGAGCTGGCTTACTGGTTTTACAGAGAAAGACGATTTTGGCGCGGCAATCAATACGCGCTCAAGGCTCTCGTGGAGGACCCTTTCGGAACGTCCATCGCATCCTGGCTTCATTGGGCCTACACGCGCAAGCTCCCGCTGCAACTGAAAGGCGCGCGGTAATGTGCGGCATCTGCGGCAAGATCAATCGAGACCCGGACGCGCCGATGGACGAGGGCGCGATCCGTCGGATGGCCGGACTGCTGGCCCATCGAGGCCCGGACGGGGAAGGCGCCTTTGTCAAGGATCATGTCGGCTTGGGGCATCGGCGCCTGGCGATCATCGATTTGAGTCCCGCCGGACGGCAGCCGATGAGCAATGAAGACGGGTCGATCTGGATCGTGTTCAACGGCGAGATCTACAACTTCCGGGAGCTTCGGGCAGAGCTCATTCAGGGGGGGCACAGGTTCCGCTCGAGGAGCGATACCGAGGTGATCGTGCGCCTCTATGAGGATCGCGGCCTGGAGGCCCTTCACGCGCTCAGGGGGATGTTCGCGCTGGCGATCTGGGACATGACGCGGCGACGCCTCGTCCTGGCCAGGGATCGGTTCGGAAAGAAGCCGCTCTTTTACTTTGACGGCCCCTCTGCCTTCGTCTTCGCCTCTGAGCTTCAGTCGCTGCTTGAGGATCCTTCCGTGCCGCGGGTTCCCGATCTTGACGCAATCCGATACTACTTGACCTTTCAATACGTGCCGTATCCCTGCACCGCCTTTCAAGGGATCAGGAAACTTCCGCCGGCGCATTATCTGATCCTCGAGCAGGACCAGCTCCGGGTGGAACGCTACTGGGACCTTCAATATGCCGCAAAAACCGAAGAGTCGGAACCGGCCCTGGCAGACCGCCTTCGGTCGCATCTGGAAGAGGCGGTTCGGCTGAGGATGGTGAGCGATGTCCCGATCGGCGCCTTCCTGAGCGGGGGGATCGACTCAAGCGCGATCGTCGCCCTCATGGCCGGGATGAGCGAGGACCCGGTCAAGACCTTTTCGATCGGATTCGACGACGACCGGCTCTCGGAACTCCCCTACGCCAGAACGGTCGCCCGACGGTTCTCCACCGATCATCACGAGTTCGTGGTCAAGCCGGATGCCGTCGCGATCCTCCCGCTGCTCGTGCGGCATTTCGGCGAGCCGTTTGCCGACTCCTCTGCCGTCCCGCAATACTATCTGTCCAAGCTGGCTGCCGAATTTGTCACGGTGGCATTGGCCGGGGATGGGGGAGACGAGGCCTTCGGCGGTTACGACCGCCATCTGGCGTCGCTGCTCGCTCGACCCGCCGATCACATGCCCGGCCCACTTCGAAACGGATTCGCCGGCGTCGGGGAGGCGATGTCGAGGCTCTCAGTCCTTGCTCCCCGCCTTGCGCGAATCGGCCGCTTCTTGCTGGCGCTCGGCGACGATGCCCAGCGGCGATACGCCCGCTGGGTCAGCGCCTTCGATCGAGAGGAGCAGGCCGGCCTGTTCTCGGCGGACTTTCTCGGGCGGGTTCGCGAGGTCGATCCGCAGCGGTTGATCCTGGATGCGTATCGAGCGACCGACGCCTCCCACCCCCTCGACGCGACCCTCGATGTCGATGTCAGGACGTACCTCCCGAACGACCTCCTTGTGAAGGTGGACATCACCTCGATGGCCAACTCGATCGAGGTCCGCTCCCCCTTCCTCGATCATCCATTGATGGAGTTCGCGGCTTCCCTGCCAGCCTCGCTGAAGATCAGAGGCGTGAAGAAGAAATACCTGCTGAAGCGGTCGTTGGCCGATTTGCTGCCGACGGACATCCTCAACCGATCCAAGCAGGGGTTCGCCGTTCCCATCGACCGCTGGTTTCGCCGGGAGCTAAAAGAGATGGCATGGGATACCCTCCTCGATCCTCGATCCCTGGAGAGGGGGTACTTCAACGGCGAGGTCGTGAAACGGATGTTGGGCGAACATGCCCGGGGGGTTCGGGCGCGGCACCATCAGCTCTGGAGTCTGCTGATGCTGGAGATGTGGCATCGGACCTTCATCGACTCCTCCTCGAACGGCGGCTGAGGTGGAGCGGTACACGCGGCATGGCTAGACCTGTTCGAATCTGCAGGATCATTGGACGCCTCAACATCGGGGGCCCGGCGCGCCACGCGATCCTCCTGACGGACGGCCTGCGGGCACGCGGCTACGAGACCGTGCTCGTGGCGGGGCAAGAGGGGCCGCACGAAGGCACGCTTCGTGATCTTGCCGCCGAAAGAGGTGTCGCGCCGATGCTTTTCCCTGAGTTGGGCCGCGAGGTCCGGCCGGGCCGAGACCTCGTCGCGCTCGCCAAGCTGGTCAGGCTGATCCAGCAGCTGCGGCCGGACATCGTCCATACTCACACCGCCAAGGCGGGCGCGCTTGGCCGGGTCGCCGCCAAGCTGGCCGGCGCCCCGGCCCTGGTTCACACCTTTCACGGGCACGTTCTGCACGGCTACTTCAGTCGGGGGACGACGGGCCTGTTCCTGGCGATCGAGCGGCATCTCGGAAGGCTCAGCACGAAGATCTTGACGGTCAGCGAAGGCCAACGCTTGGAGCTTCTTGGACTGGGGATCGGCACGCCACACACCGTGGACGTGATGCCCCTCGGGCTGGAGCTCGACCGCTTTCTGCGCCCGGGTCTGCGCCGAGGCGAGGTCCGGCAGGAGCTCGGGGCCTCGCCCGAGACGGCGCTCATTGGGATCATCGCCAGGCTCGTGCCGATCAAGGACCACGGGACGTTCCTCGAGGCGGCCGCCGACCTGTGCCGACGCCGATCGAATATCCGCTTTCTGGTCGTAGGTGACGGCGACCTCCGATCAACCCTGGAACGACAGGCCGGGGCGCTCGGCCTGGGGGCGCGCATTCATTTCCTCGGTTGGCGACGGGATCTCGAGCCGATCTATGCCGACCTCGATCTGGTGGTCCTGTCCTCCCGTAACGAGGGGACCCCGGCATGCCTGATCGAGGCGATGGCCGCGGGCCTTCCGGTCGTGGCGACCAGGGTCGGGGGAATCCCCGACCTGGTCGGCGATGAGAAGACCGGATCCCTGGTGCCTCCTGGAGATCCCGCGGCCTTGAGCCGGGCGATCGAGGCGCTCCTGTGCGACCCCATCCGGCGACGCGAGATGGGGCGGTTGGCCCGCGAGGCCGTCTATCCGAAATACAGCGACGCCGCCCTCATCGATCGTATGGACGACCTGTACTCCTCGCTGCTGGCGACTCGCACAGACGACAATCGAAGGACAACCCGGGGGACACGCCGGTGAGGACCCTGGTCACCGGAGGCGCGGGGTACATCGGATCTCACCTGATCGATCGGCTCCTCGATCGCGGCGACGAGGTGTTCGCGATCGATGACCTGTCGAGCGGACGAATCACGAACATCCAACCGCATCTCGCGCACGAGCGATTCCACTTCGTCAACGACACGATTCTCAATGCCGAACTCGTCGATCGACTGGTCTCCGGTGTGGAGCTGGTGTATCATCTGGCAGCGCTTGTCGGGGTGAAGAACGTGGTCACCGACCCGCTGGCCGCCATCAAGACCAACGTCACCGGAACCGAGGTGGTCTTGGGCGCGGCGTTCAAGCACTGGAGGAAAGTCATCCTGGCGTCCACGTCCGAGATATACGGGAAATCGACCAAGATCCCGTTCCACGAAGAGGACGATCGGGTCGTCGGGCCCACGTCGGTGAGCCGGTGGTCGTATTCCAACTCAAAAGCGATCGACGAGCATTTCGCGTTCGCCTACGGTGCCAAGGGCCTGCCGATCACCATCGTCCGCTATTTCAACTCCTACGGACCGCGCATCGATGAGAAGGGATACGGCAGCGTGGTGGCCAACTTCGTCCGGCAGGCCCTGAAAGGCCTGCCAATCACGGTCCACGGGGATGGACAACAGACTCGCTGCTTCACCTACATCGACGACACCGTGGACGGAACCCTCCTGGCCGGCGAGGTCAAGGCCGGTGAGGGGTCCGTGTTCAACATCGGCCACGAGTCCGAGACGACGGTGCTCGATCTCGCACACGCGGTCAAACGACTGTCCCAGTCGAGGTCCGAGATCGTGCTCGTCCCGTACAGGGAGTACTACGGCGAGGGGTTCGAGGATACGCGGCGCCGGGTCCCCTGCATCGATCGGGCGAAGCAGGTTCTGGGCTTCGTCCCGAAGGTGAAGCTGGAGGATGGGCTGAGACGGACCATCGTCTGGTGCCGGGAGCACTACACGCGTTGAGGCGTGCGCTGGAGGGGTGATGCCGCATCGGTCGTTCATCGAAAAGGTCAGCGCCAGGCGGGCGACGGTGGCCGTCATCGGCCTGGGCTATGTCGGGCTCCCGCTCGCCGTCGCATTGGCAGAGTCCGGCCTGACAACGATCGGTCTCGACATCGACGACGAAAAGGTAGACCGCCTTCGGCGCGGGCTCAGCTACATTCCCGACGTCTCGGCGCTCTCAGTGATCACCCACGTCGAGCGGGGAACGCTGGTACCGACGACCGACGAAGCGGCGCTCGATCGCGCCGATGCCGCCGTGATCTGTGTCCCGACCCCCTTTACCAAGGCGAAGTCGCCGGACCTGACCGAGGTCATCGCGGCCGCCGAGATGGTGACCCGCCACCTCCGGCGGGGACAGCTCGTGGTCCTGCAAAGCACGACCTACCCGGGAACCACCGAGGAGGTCGTTCGTCCGATCCTGGATCGGTCCGGGCTCCAAGTCGGCCGGGATTTCTTCCTCGCTTTCTCGCCAGAGCGGATCGATCCGGGAAACAAGCAGTACGGCGTGACGAACACTCCGAAGGTCGTGGGCGGATGCACGCCGGCGTGCGGCGAGGCGTGCGCCGCGCTTCTCAGTGTCCTCATCTCCGCCGATCAGATCCATCTGGTCTCGGGGCCCAAGGCGGCCGAGATGTGCAAACTGTTGGAGAACACCTTCCGGAGCGTCAATGTCGCCCTGGTCAACGAACTGCTGAAGCTCTGCGACCGGATGGGGATCGACCTGTGGGAGGTCATCGACGCAGCGGCGACCAAGCCGTTCGGCTTCATGGCGTTCTACCCCGGCCCGGGCGTCGGCGGCCACTGCATCCCGGTCGATCCCTACTATCTAGCCTGGAAGGCCAGGGAGTACGACTTCTACACCAAGTTCATCGAGCTGGCCGCCGAAACAAACGCGAGCATGCCATTCTACACGGTCCGGAAGGTGACCGAGGCCCTCAACCGCGCCGGGAAGGCGGTTCATGGGGCGAAGGTCCTCATCGTGGGGGTCGCTTTCAAGCGGGACATCGATGACCCACGCAATAGCCCGGCCCTCGAGGTGCTGAAGGCCCTCGCCAGTCAAGGAGCCGAGGTGACCTACCACGATCCCCACATCCCGAAGGTCGTGATGTCGGAGGATCGCTTCCTGACGGGCACCCCCACTTCGACGCTGGAGTCTGTTCCCCTCACAGCCGCGAGACTCGAGGCACAGGATTGCGTCCTGATCGCGGTCGCGCACCGCGGACTCGACATCCCCTGGATCGTCCGCCACAGCCGACTGCTCGTGGACGCACAGAATGCCACGCGGATGGTCCAGGAGGGGCGCGAGAAGATCGTCAAACTGTAGGGAGCGGATGTGGCCTACCTGCGCCCTCTCGCCGAGCCGTTTCTGCTCGCCCTGATCGCGTCGCTTGTGCTCACGCCGCTGATCCGGCGCTTCGCGATTCGGGCCGGATATGTGGACCAACCGACATCCCGCAAGTTTCACCGAAAGCCCGTGGCGCTCCTGGGCGGGGTGGCGCTGTACGTCGCCTTCGCGTCCGCTGTCGTGATCATGGGCGCCGCCCAGGTCCCCCTGCGCGGCGTGCTGCTCGGCGCAGGCTTCTTGATGCTGGCCGGGATCGTGGACGATACGCGGGGGATGGACCCGAGGGTCAAGCTCCTGGTTCAGGTGGGGGCCGCCACGATTGCGGTGGTGAGTGGCATTCAGACCACCTTTCTCGGAACAGCCTACCTCAACGTCCCGTTCACCGTCCTGTGGATCGTGGGGATCACCAATGCCTTCAATCTGCTGGACAACATGGATGGCCTCGCCGCCGGGGTTGCGATGATCTCGGCCTCGACCTTTGCGGTGCTGGCGAGTCGCTACAGCACTGTGGGAAGCGAGCAAGCGGTGACGGCCCTGGCGGCCGCTGCCATGGCCGGCGCCTGTGTTGGGTTTATGCGCTACAACCTGCTCCGGGCCTCCGTCTTCATGGGGGATGCCGGAAGTATGGTGCTGGGCTTCACCCTCGCCTCCCTCGCCGCCCTGGGGAGCTGGCGAAGTCCGACCGTTCCGACCTCCCTCATGATCCCGATTCTTGTGCTGGCCTACCCGATCTTCGACACGACCTTTGTGAGCCTTCTCCGACTACGGGAAGGCCGCCCGCTCTTCCAGGGAGGAACTGACCACTCCTCGCACCGGCTGGTCAGACTCGGGCTGGGCCCAACCGAGGCGGTCCTGCTCATTTATCTCTTTGCGCTGTGTCACGCGCTCACGGCCACGCTGGTGGCTGCCGTGACCTTCCGCCTCTCCCTGCTCGCGCTCGCCTCCAGCACCGCGGTGCTGTTCATCTTCGGTGCTGTGCTCCGGAAGGCAAAGGTCTAGGCACAGCAGGCGCACGGAACGGAGGACCGCGTGGCAAAGCGAGGGGACAGCGTGATCGTGTTACTGGTGATCCTGATCCTCGGGGCCCTCATCGGAACGGTGATCGGCGAGGTCATCGCGACAATCGCGCCCGGTGGGATGCTCGAGAAGATCTTCAGCAGGGGGATCAACCCGGGCCTGTCCCCTCCCACGACGCTTGATCTCAAGGTGATCACCGTTTCCTTTGGCTTCAGCGTGAAGATCAACCTGTCCAGCGTGCTGGGCATCGCCCTGGCTCTCCTGATTTACAGAAGGTTGTGATCATCCTGGCGTCCGCCTCTCCCCGACGGCACGCCCTTCTACGCGCCCTGGGAATCGAGCACCGGACCGTCCCCAGCCGGGCCATCGAATCGGGCCCCCTTTCCGCGGGCGCCTCGCGGCTGACCGAGACCCTGGCCTATGCCAAGGCGGCCGACGTGGCCGCTCGAACGGACAAGGGGTTGATCCTCGGAGCCGATACCATCGTCGAGCATGAGGGCCGACCGCTCGGGAAACCGCATGACCCGGATGAGGCCCGGCGACTGCTGCGACAGCTGAGCGGCCGGGCTCATCTGGTGGTGACGGGGCTGGCCCTTGTCGAGGCCGGCGGTCGCCGAACAGAGATCGGACATGAGGTGACCGAGGTGCGGATGCGACGTCTGACGGATGCGGAGATCGAGGCCTATGTGAGGACCGGCGAGCCGTTCGATAAGGCCGGAGGGTACGCCATTCAAGGTGGGGCCCTGGCGTTCGTGGAGGGGATCAGAGGAAGTTATACGAACGTGATGGGGCTGCCGTTAGGGAAGCTCCGAGGACTCCTTCTGCGCTTCGGAATCGACCCGCTCGCACGGAAGCCTTGAAAAGCCGGCGCTTTGACCTGTCGTAGCAATGTCAATATGTCAGGGTAACAGCAACGTGAAAATGTCAGGGTGCGTGCGCGTAGAGTTGGGCTGCGGTCGTGGTGTCCGGTCCATACCTCGATACCTCCCGAC
>Ga0187893_10005071_pt1 | contig 24134 bp, 19 predicted proteins | sample MA1701074metaG_FD_139574 | JGI IMG/M metagenome (GOLD analysis project Ga0187893, IMG submission 139574) | White microbial mat communities from a basaltic lava cave in the Kipuka Kanohina Cave System on the Island of Hawaii, USA - MA170107-4 metaG ...
CCTTCTCCCACTCGATGTCCATGGGACGGCCGTAGTGGCCTTCGATCCGGATCGCCTGCCTTCCGAGCTCCTCGAGCTCGGCGTCGTCGAGAACGAATCGCCCGCGGTCCATGTCGGACACCGGGACACTCTGAATGCCGGCCCCCGAGTCGGCGTAAGTCATCTTCGTCGCTTTCTGGCCGAGAGTTCGCGAGAGGACGGCCGGACGGCCGGCCTCGAGGTTCCTTTTATAAAGGTAGAACTCGTCGGGGTTCACCGAGCCCTGCACCACCGACTCGCCGAGACCGTAGCTTCCGGTGACGAACACCACGTCGCGGAAGCCCGACTCGGTATCGAGGGTGAAGGCGACGCCGCTCGCGGCGAGGTCGCTCCGGACCATGAGCTGCACCCCGGCGGAGATGCTCACGTCCTCGTGGCGGAAACCCTTGTGGACGCGATAGGCGATCGCCCGGTCGTTGAAGAGGGAGGCGAACACACCCTTCACCGCCCGGAGCACTTCCTCATCCCCGTGCACGTTCAGAAACGTCTCCTGCTGGCCCGCGAAGGAGGCGTCGGGCATGTCTTCCGCCGTTGCCGAGGAGCGCACGGCGAACGAGCGGTCGGGATTTCCGTTGGAGAGCGCACGATAGGCTTCCCGCACCTCGAGACTCACGTCTTCCGGGAGCTCGGCCTCGAGGATCCACGCCCTGATCTCCCGCCCGGCGCGCGTGAGGGCAGAGACATCCTCGACGTCGAGCACCGAGAGGGTCTCCCGGAGGCGCTTTTCGAGGTCTGCGGACGCGACGAAAGCGTGAAACGCGTCGGTGGTGGTGGCGAACCCGTCGGGAACGAGGACTCCGGCAGCCGTCAGGCTCCGCAGCATCTCCCCGAGCGAGGCGTTCTTCCCCCCGACCCGTCCGAGGTCCGCCATTCCCACGTCGCCAAGCCTGTGAACGTACTTACCCATTTTTCCCTGCCCGGGCGCCTTCCCTACCTTATTATAAGACCGGCACAGGGGCCGCCGTCCGCATGCGCACGATGTTCTATATCTCTGACCGGACCGCCATCACCGCCGAGACCATCGGCCACAGCCTCCTCGCGCAGTTCGAAGGTACCACTGACTACCGGGAAGTTACCATCCCGTACGTGGACAGCCTTGAAAAGGCCTCCGCCGCGGCCGAGCGCATCAATCACGCCGGCCAGGTGGACGGAGAGCGCCCCCTGGTTTTCAGCACGCTCGCCGAGCCGGAGAGCCGGGACATCATCATCGGATCGGATGCCCTGGTGCTGGACTTGTTTCACGTCTTTCTCGAGCCCCTGCAGCGGGCGCTGAAAGCGTCCCCGCTCCTCAAACGGACCCGCTCTCACCGCATCAGCAACCTCTCCACCTACGAATCGCGAATCGCCGCCATCGACTTCAGCCTTCAGCACGACGACGGGGCGCGGATCCGCGACTACGACAAGGCCGAAATCATCATGATCGGCGTATCGCGCTCGGGGAAGACCCCGACTTGCCTGTACCTCGCGATGCAGTTCGGCTTCCGGGCCGCGAACTACCCCATCACCGAAGAGGACATTGTTTCGGGGAAGCTCCCCGAGCCGATCAAGGCGTTCCGCGCGCGCCTCCACGGGCTCACCATCGACGCCCGGAGGCTCGCGAGCATCCGCGAGGAGCGCCGCCCGGGGAGCCGCTACGCCTCCGTCGAGCAGTGCCGCCTCGAGGTGCGCCAGGTGGAAAGCCTTTTCCGCTCGCACGACATCCCGTTCATCAACACCACCAACATGTCGGTCGAGGAGATCGCAACCCGGGTGGTCCAGACCCGCGGGATGGAACGTCACGCGGTGTAGATCGGTCTTTACAGCGAGCGGTGCCGATGTACAATGAAGCTGTGACGGAATGCCAGAGCCGGTGAAGACGCCGGCCTCGAAGGTGGTGCCCAATCAGAAATGCAGACGTACTTTGATTTCCTAGCGCACAGCTACGATTTCCCGGAGGGCTTCCAGGTCCTCGACGACGAGCTCTACTTTCACGGCATCAACATGATGGAGCTCATCGAAACGTACAAGACCCCGCTTCGCTTCACCTACCTCCCGATCATCTCCGACAAGATCAAGGCCGCGCGGGGCTGGTTCGGAAGCGCCATCGCCAAGCACAACTACCGGGGGACCTACACGTACTGCTACTGCACCAAGAGCTCCCACTTCGAGCACGTGATGGCCGAGTCGCTCAAGGCCGGAGTCCAGCTCGAGACGTCGTCGGCCCTCGACATGCCGATCATCGAAGCGCTCGAGAAGGCAGGCCACCTGAAGAAGGACATTCTCGTCCTCTGCAACGGCTTCAAGGACCTCGAGTACAAACAGTACATCGTGGATCTCCTCCACGACGGATTCGAGAACATCATCCCCGTGCTCGACAACAAGGAAGAGCTCGGATTCTACGAGCACGAGCTGGAAGTGCCCGCGAGGCTCGGAATCCGGATGGCGACGGAAGAGCCGCCGGAGTCGAGCTACTACACGAGCCGCCTCGGAATGCGGGAGGACGAGATCATCCCCTTCTACCAGCAGCGGCTCCAGAACCACCCGAGCCTCGAGGTGCGGTGCCTGCACTTCTTCGTGCACACCGGCATCCAGGATTCTCCGTTCTTCTGGAGTGAGCTCCGGCGCCTCACCCACCTCTACTGCCAGTTCAAGAGGATCAACCCGAAGCTCACCATGCTCGATCTCGGGGGCGGGCTTCCGTTCCGGAGCTCTCTCGCCTTCAACTACGACTACGCCTACGTCGTCGACGAGATCGTCCGGACGGTGAAGGAAATCTGCACCGACAACTCGATCGAGGAGCCGGATCTCCTCACCGAGTTCGGAAGCTACACGGTGGCCGAGTCGAGCGGGACCTTGTTCAAGGTGCTCGCGAGAAAGCAGCAGAACGACCGCGAGAAGTGGCTCATGATCGACGGAAGCGTCATCAGCATGCTCCCCGACGTCTGGGCCCAGAACCGGCGGTTCATCATCCTCCCCATCAACAACTGGGACCAGGGCTACGAGCGGGTCATCATCGGGGGCATGACCTGCGACAGCGACGATTACTACAATGAGGAAGCTCACGTCGAGTCGATCTTCATGCCGGCGACCCGCACCCAGCAGTTCCTCGGGTTCTTCCACACGGGGGCGTACCAGGAAGTGCTGAGCGGCGTCGGTGGCCTCCATCACTGCCTCATGCCCGATCCCAAGCACGTCGTGATCTCGCTCGACGAGGCGGGAAACCGCGTCTACCGGGTGCTCCACGAAGAGCAGAACAGCAAGCAGGTGCTCCGGATCCTCGGCTATCGCCGCGACCCGCTCGTGCCGGTGCGGCCGGCGCAGCTCCCCGTGGCCAAGGCCGCTACGGAGTAGATGGCGAGGTCCGTTCAGGATTTCGACCCCAGCGCCGCGAGCGTCTCCGGAACCCTCTGGGGTCTCCCCTTCGACGTCGAGACCGCGCGGCTCGTGGTGCTTCCCGTCCCCTGGGAAGTCACCGTGTCCTACGGGGCGGGCGCGGCCCGGGGACCGCGGGCGGTCCTCGAGGCGTCGGCCCAGGTCGACCTCTACGATTCGGAGAGGCCCGAGGCGTGGAGGCAGGGCATCGCCATGGCTCCGATTCCCGAGGACCTCGAGGCGGCCAGTGCGCGGCTGCGGGAAGAAGCGGGCGTCGTGATCGCGGCCCTGTCGTCGGGCGCGGGAGAGCCGGACCCCTCCATCATCCGGCGGGTGAACGACGGCTGCGAGGTGATGGTCTCGCGCGTGCGGCGGGAGGCGAAAGCGCTCCTGGACCGCGGGAAACTCGTCGCGGTTCTTGGCGGGGACCACAGCGCACCCCTGGGTCTCATGCAGGCCCTGGGAGAGCGAGGCTCTTACGGGATCCTCCACATCGACGCGCACGCGGATCTTCGCAATGCCTATGAAGGCTTCGTCCACTCCCATGCCTCGATCATGCACAACGCTCTCGCCATCGGCGCCGTCTCGCGCCTCGTCCAGGTCGGGATCCGGGACTACAGCGAGGAGGAAGTCGCAGCCATCGAGAAGAGCGCCGGACGGGTGAAGCTCTTCGACTACCGCGGCCTCGCGCGGCGGCGTTTCGCCGGGGAGAGTTTCTCCTCGCTCGCCGACGAGATCGTCGCGGAGCTGCCGGATGACGTGTACGTGAGCTTCGACATCGACGGGCTCGACCCCGCCCTCTGCCCGGGCACGGGGACGCCGGTTCCCGGAGGCCTGCAGTTCGAAGAGGCGCTCTACCTCATCGAGCGCGTGCCCGCTTCCGGCCGGCGGATCGTGGGCCTCGATCTGTGCGAGGTCTCCCCCGGGGCGGAAGGCGAAGGCGAGTGGGACGCGAACGTGGGAGCACGGGTGCTCTACCGGCTCTGTTGCGCGGCGCTGCCGCAATGAGGAAGCAATGACGAAGGGACCGATTTCGCAATTTATGGAGAGGCACTATCTCCATTTCAACGCCGCCGCCATGGTGGATGCGGCGAAAGCATATGAAGCAGAGCTCGCGCGCGGTGCCAAGATGATGGTGACTCTCGCGGGGGCGATGAGCACCGCAGAGCTCGGCCGCTCGCTCGCGGAGATGATCCGGAAGGACAAGGTGCACATCATCTGCTGCACGGGGGCGAACCTGGAGGAGGACGTCTTCAACCTGGTCGCGCACGACCACTACCAGCGCGTCCCCCACTACCGGGACCTCGCGCCGAAGGACGAGGGGGCGCTCTACGAGCGTCATTTCAACCGCGTGACCGACACCTGCATTCCCGAGGAGGAGGCGCTCCGGCGCATCGAGCGCCACATGGAGGTGCTGTGGGAGAAGGCGCGCGATTCGAAGAACCGCTACTTTCCCCACGAGTACTTCTACCACCTTCTGTCCTCGGGGACGCTCGAGCAGTACTACCAGATCGACCCGAAGGACAGCTGGCTTCTCGCCGCCTGCGAGAAGAACCTCCCGGTGGTGGTGCCCGGCTGGGAGGACTCGACGATGGGGAACATCTTCGCCGCCCACTGCATCGACGGTGGAATCCCTCCGAGCATCATGAAGAGCGGGGTCGAGTACATGATCGAATTCGCCGAGTGGTACACCCGGAGCTCGGCGAAGGGCATCGGCTTCTTCCAGATCGGGGGCGGCATCGCGGGCGACTTCCCCATCTGCGTCGTCCCCATGCTCCACCAGGACCTCAAGCGCGAGAGCGTGCCGCTCTGGAGCTACTTCTGCCAGATCTCGGACTCCACCACCAGCTACGGATCGTACTCCGGCGCCGTCCCCAACGAGAAGATCACCTGGGGAAAGCTCGGCCTTTCGACCCCGAAGTTCATCATCGAGTCGGACGCGTCGATCGTGGCGCCCCTCGTCTTCGCCTGGGTCCTGGGATGGTAGGTCACAGAATCTTCTGGAGCCGTTCGCACGCCGCCTCGCCCGTGTAGTACACGTCCTTGAGGCAACGATCGCGGAGGTCCTTCGCCCGGATGCGATCGCCGAGACTGAGCTCGCTCCCGGGAGCGAACGCCGCCGTCATTTCCGCCGACGCGCGGGTATACGCCTCCACGCACTGATAGAACGTTTCCACGGCGAAGAGCGACTCCCGCGGAAGGATCAAAGGTAGCCGTGCTCGCACGCGTGCGAAGAGCGTGCCCGTAAGAGAAACTCCGCCGGGCGTACCGGCGGGATCGCACGAGGCCATCGTCGCCCGGATCTCGGGAATGAGGTCTCGAGCCAGATCCCGAGCTTCTTCCTTTCTCGCGCCGCGCCGCGCGAATCGCCGCAGCAGAAGGCAGAGGACCACCGCCGCGCCGAGGGCGATCGCGATCGTAGGGTAGTGCTCCTTGAGCGTGGCCGCGGCCCGGTCCCCGAGCTTCACCGCGAGAAAGGCCTCTCCCAGAAATCGAATCGCCCGTCCCACGAACACCGCGGCCGCGAACCGGCGCCAGTCCATGCGGACGACCCCGGCGACGAGGATGAAGAGCTTTGTGGGAAACGGCGGGGGGCCGAGCATTGCCACCAGGATCGCGAGGATGTCGTTGCGGCGGACCTTGTCCTTCACCCACTCCTGTTTCTGCGAGGGGAAGCGGGACATCATCGCGTCGCCCCCCGTCCGGGCGATGCGGTAGAGAACGAGGCACCCGACGGTCGAGCCGAGAGCCGCGATGAACGCGATCACGAGGAAGAGCGACGGCCGCTGCCAGGAGAGAAGCAGGATCACGAGGTCGACGCCCCCCGGGAGGGGAACGCCGGCCGAATCCAGGAATGAGATGAGGAAGAGCCCCGGAATGCCGAGAGCGAGCAGGTGGTTCTTGAGAGCTTCCAGGTTCACGCGCGCGCAGAGAAGGTATCACGAAAGTCCGGGGGCGCCTTGCCCTTGCGTCCGCAGGCCTTTGATCGTACGTTTGCCTTCGTGAAGATAGCGATCCTGGGCGCGGGCAACGTGGGAGGCGCCCTCGCGAAAGCCTTCGCCCGCAAGGACCATGCGATCGTCCTCGGAGTCCGCGACCCCGCGGCCAGCAAGTACCAGGAGATGGTGAAGGCGCTCGGGCGCGCGGAGGTATTGGGCGTTCGAGAAGCCGCGGCGGCAGCCGAGGCGATCGTCCTCGCGACTCCATGGTTCGCGACTCAATCCGTGATCGAGCAGGCGGCGGGAGCACTCCAGGGGAAGATCCTGCTCGACGCGACGAACCCCATCGGCCCGGGCTTCAAGCTCGCGCTCGGGCACCCGACCTCCGGAGGCGAGATGGTCGCCGCCTGGGCGAAAGGCGCCCACGTTTACAAGGTCTTCAACATCACCGGCTACAACATCATGGAGGATCCCGTGGTCGATGGGCGACGGGCGATGATGCTCGTCGCCGGCGACAACGACGAGCAGAAGGGCCGCGTGCTCCAGCTCGTGCGCGACGTGGGCTTCGAGGCCTTCGACTTCGGTAAGCTCGAGAACGCGCGCCTCCTCGAGCCCCTCGCTCTCGCCTGGGTCCGCCTCGCCTACCAGCAGGGGCTCGGGCGGGATTTCGCCTTCGGCATCCTCCGCCGCTAGAGGCTCGCGAGGAAGCTCGGCTTCCGCCGGTGCTTCGTCGCCTGCTCGAACGCGTAGGCGATGGCGATGAGCGTTGGCTCGCTCCACGCGCCCGCGAAGAACGAGATCCCGACGGGCAGGCCCTGGACGTCCCCCGCGGGAACCGTGATGTTGGGATAGCCCGCCACCGCCGCGATCGTCGAGCTGCCTCCCGAGAAGTGATCTCCGTTGATGAGGTCCGTGGTCCATGCAGGACCGCCGGTGGGAGCGAGGATCGCGGAGAGCCGGTGCTCGCGGAGCGCGCGGTCGATGCCCTCCTCTCGCGACAGGCGATGGTTCTTGAAGAGGGCATCGCGGTAGGCCTTTTCGGTGAGCGGACCCTTGGCCTCTGCGCGCACGAACAGCTCCTGCTCGAAGTAGGGCATCTCGCGCTCGCGGTTGGCCTCGTTGAATGCGATGATGTCCGCGAGAGTCTTCACCCTCGCCTTCTCGCCGAGCTCGGCGAGGTACAGGTTCAGATCGGCTCTGAATTCGTAGAGAAGGACCTCGAGCTCGGCTTCTCCCATCTCTTCTCCCTCGGGCAGCTTCACGCGATCGACGATCTCGGCCCCCAGCCGGCCGATCTCGGCGATCGCGTCTTCCATCAGGCGGTCGACGCCGGGGTGAAACCCGAAGAGATGCCTCGCCACCCCCACCCGCTTGCCTTCCAGGCCCTTCGGGTCGAGAAAGCGTGTGTAGTCGCTCTCTCGCCGTTCCTCGCTCGCCGCTGTCGCCGGATCCCGCGGGTCGGCGCCCGTCAATGCCGTAAGCAGGATGGCCGCATCCTCCACGGTGCGCGTCATCGGTCCGGCCGTATCCTGGCTGTGCGCGACCGGGATTACCCCCGCGCGGCTCACGAGGCCGACCGTGGGTTTCAGGCCCACGAGCCCGTTCGCGTTCGAGGGACAGACGATGGAGCCGTCCGTCTCGGTGCCGATGGAAACCGCGCCGAGATTCGCCGAGGTCGCAGCCCCCGAGCCGGAGCTCGAACCGCAGGGGTTTCGATCCAGAACGTAAGGGTTTCCGCACTGGCCTCCACGCGCGCTCCAGCCGCTCGAGGAGTGCGTGGAGCGGAAGTTCGCCCACTCGCTCAAGTTGGTTTTCGCGAGCAGCACCGCTCCCGCCGCGCGAAGGCGCTCGGCGACGAACGAATCCTTCTCCGGGATCGACCCCTCGAGTGCGAGCGAGCCCGCCGTCGTGGTCATCCGATCGGATGTGCCGATGTTGTCCTTCAGCAGCACGGGGATTCCGTGGAGCGGGCCCCTCGGGCCGTTCTCCTTCCTCTCCCGGTCGAGGGCGTCCGCGATGTCGAGCGCCTCGGGGTTCACCTCGATGATGGAGTGGAGCCCTGGCCGCCCTGCGCCGTCCTCGTCGATGGCCACGATCCTCTCGAGATAGAGCTCGGCGAGCCGCAGGGCCGTATATCGGCCCTCTTCCATGCCGGCCTGGAGCTCGCGGACCGTGACCTCGTCGAGCTCGAAGTCGGTGACCGGCTGCTCCGCGGGTGTCGGTGGCACCGGCCGCGGCGTTTCGGGACGGCAGGATGCGGCCGAGGCCGCTCCCGAGGCCAGCGCAACGGTGGTTCCCAGAAATTCTCTCCGGTCGATCATGGTTTCCCCCTGTTCCAACGCGCCCATTCTAAGCCAGCTGCGCGGGCTGGTTTGCAATCCCCCCCGGGAATTGACTAGACTTGGCCGCTCTCTACGGCCCCGCGGGGGGGCTGCGAGGAGGATTTCTTTCGAAGAGTGAGAAAATTCCTACCGCGTAGGTGACAAACATCTGGGCTTCTGACGAGCCCCGCCGCGCCAGCTCGTCCTCGAAATTCGAAGGTCATCTCCGCGGGATCGAACACAAGCCCAAACAGGAGTTGGATCATGTTCAAGCGGCATCGTTTCACGAGCTCACGCTGTCTCGAGATCCTGGGAGCTCTCGGCGTCATCATCGCCGTCGCGGCTTCCACGGGCTTCACCCAGCAGTACAGGGAGATCAAGCGGCTGGGCACCAGCACCGCCATCAGCCGGCCTGGCCCGAAGGACGGGGATCAGCTGAAGCGGATCTTCCAGAGGAATCGCGCGGACTACGAGAAGGTCCTGGGTGAGAACTGGCGCGGAAACGCCGCGGACCTCTTTCAAGCGGTCGAGAACAACCAGTTCAGCGAAGCCAAGTATCCCGTCGGCCACACCTTCGAGTGGATGGCGATGAAGAAGCAGGGTGTCGCCCAGGCGACCGGTCCCATCCGCTGGGCCGGAGCCGAGCCGTTCGAGGCGTTCGAGATTCGCGTCGAATCGAACGATCACGCGTACCGGTTTCTGATCCCCAAGGCGTGCGGCAACCTGGCTCTCATCTCCGAAGGCCCGACCGCGCGGCAGATCGAAGAGCAGCAGGAGCAGGAGCGCCTTCGCGCTCTCGTGCCCACGCTTCGCGTCCAGGCTCCGAACCTCTGCACGGGCACGAACGCGACCGTCGACGTGGGAGTTTCGGGGACCATGCCCGAAGGCGCGACGGTCCAGCTCACCATGACTCGGCCCAACGGCCAGAGAGAGACTCTCACGACGACTCCGGCGGGCGGAGGCTTCCGCTGGACGGGAAAGCTCGACGCGGCGGGCGCCTACAACTTCACCGCCGCCATCGAAACCCGCGCCGGACGGACCCGCGAAGCGACGGAGCGCATCAGCATCGAGCCGTGTCCTCCCACCTGTAACATCGTGCTGACACCGCCGCCCGTCGATCCCACGCCGAAGGCGGGTAAAGCTTCCGTCGGGATCGACACCTGCGGCAGCTCCGCGCGCGTGGGCTCGCTCTCGAGCCGCTCGGTGAAAATCCACCACACACCTCTCGATGCGCCCGAGGCGCTCATCAACACCCTCGCGCTCGATACCGAGTGCAAGTCGACGTTCCTCCTCCCCGAGTACGGAAGCTACCGCTTCGAGACCACGGTCACCGACGATCGGGGAATGACCGCGACCTGCCAGGCGGACTACACGCTGGTCAAGCCGGAGAGCAAGATCGAGCCGTTCTTCACCGTATTCGCTGGCAAAGAGCGCAGGCTCCGCGAGCTGGATCCGGTAAGCGGTGACCCGGTCGACGAAGACGCCGCGGGCTCCGTCATCGGCGGGCGGTGTGCGCCACTCTTCGGCGGCACCATTGGAGTCGCCATGCCCTTTGCCGATGGAGGCGCCCAGGTCTTCGGGCAGGGCGGAGTCGCCATCAACCTGCGCGACTCCGAGAACACCTCGGTGTTCGCGGACGTCGGCATCGACAAGCTCCTCGAGGGCGGCTACATCGGCGCCGGCATCGGCGTCTGGGACGTCTTCCACGGCGACACCATCGACGGGTCCGTGTTCGCGCACGGCGGCTTCAACATCAACGAAAAGCTGCAGTGGAACTTCGAAGGAAGGCTCTTCCTGTCGGAGCTGGGCGAGATCGAGAACAACTACGCCCTCATGACCGGCATCCGGTACTTCTGGAAGCGCTGACCCTTTTCTCGACCGGGCAGGCTGCGGAGGGGACTCCGCAGCCTGCCATTTCTTTCCGAAACGGTTTTCCCCCGGGCCGCCCCGAGAACCGTAGGATTTTGCCTACCGATCGAGGGGGGTGCGCAAAGCCCCCGTCTGACAAGTACCTGATTCTCCGAGTGATCCGCTCCCGGCTTCCAAGGCCTGCGTCCGGCACGGATATTGCGATTCAGGAGCGCCAGGGACCCCATGATCAAAGCCGCCGCTTTCGACGAGCTCACCGTACGGAGGCGGTTCGGCCGCGGGGAAGTCATCTTCCGCGAGCGCGAGAAGGCGGGCGAGGCGTTCATCATCGAGTCGGGCCGCGTCGAGATCTCGACGGATGTGGGCGCGGAGCACAAGGTGCTCGCCATTCTCGGCCCCGGTGAAATGTTCGGGGAGATGGCGGCCCTCGACGGAACCGAGCGGTCGGCAACGGCGATCGCGCGGGAGGATACGGAGCTCACGCTCATCGTCCACGAGCAGCTTCGCTCCCGCGTCGAGGCGGCGGAGCCCGTTCTCCGCCTCCTCCTCCGGGTGATCCTGAATCGCTTTCGCCACGAGCAGAGCCTCTTCCGCCACCTGGGAAACGGAGGCGTCGACCACGTGAACGCCTCGGCCGAAGCGGCGAACGCCAAGCTCGCCATCGACAAGATCAAGCTCGAAAGCGAGCTCCGGGGGGCCCTCGCTCGACAGGAGCTCGAGGTCCACTACCAGCCGATCGTCCGGCTGAAGGAGGGCGGGACCGTGGGCTTCGAGGCGCTCCTGCGCTGGAGCCACCCGGAGCTCGGGTCCATCCCGCCCGACCGGTTCATCGGGCTCGCCGAGGAGACGGCTCTCATCGTTCCCATCGGACGCTCCGTGCTCGAGCAAGCGTGCCGCGACCTCGTGAGGTTCCAGAGCCGCCTCGGTCCTGACGTGCTCATGAGCGTGAACGTGTCGGGTCGGCAGTTCGCCGAGCCGTCCTTTCTCTCCGAGCTCAAGACGGTGATCCACGAAACGGGGGTGAACCCCTGCTCTCTCAAGCTCGAGATCACCGAGGGCGTCCTGATGGACCACCGCTCGCGCCTCCTCGGCTGGATCGAAAGCTGCAAGAAGCTCGGCGCGAGCATCGCCCTCGACGACTTCGGAACGGGGTTCTCGAGCTTGAGCTATCTCGCAAGCTTCCCCATCGACACCCTCAAGATCGATCGCTCCTTCGTCCGCGCCATGGGCGCGGACCCGAGGAGCTTCAAGATCGTGCGCGCCATCAACCAGCTCGCCCGCGGAATCGGCCTCGACGTGGTGGCGGAAGGCATCGAGGACGATCGCCAGCGGCGCGAGCTCCTCCTCATGGGCTGCGAGCTCGGCCAGGGCTTCTTGTTCTCGCATGCGGTCCCGTTCGACCAGGCCCTCCACCGAGCGACCTCCCGCGCCGGCGGCTGAGAGATAATCGGGTCCATGAACCCGCTCGAGCTCGACCTTTCTGCCCGTGAGGCGCTCTGGAAGAGCGTCGCTGCCGCAATCGAAGAGTACCGGAGAGACCTGCCGGAGCTTCCCGTTGCCCCCTCCGCCGATCCCGCCGTTGTCCGCGCCCTCCTCGAAAACGTGGACTTCGAGAAACCACGCCCCCCTGAAGAGGCCCTCTCCCTCGCCGTCGAGGGTCTCCGACGCCATCAGGTGCACAACGGTCATCCCCGCTACTTCGGCCTCTTCAACCCCGCGACCACCTCGATGAGCGTCGCCGCCGACGCTCTGGCGGCGGCCTTCAACCCCCAGCTCGCGGCCTGGACCCACGCTCCTTTCGCCTGCGAGGTCGAGCAGCTCGTGATCCGAAGCCTGGGCGCGAAGTTCGGTTATCCTCCGGGCGAGTTAGCGGGCTCGTTCACATCGGGAGGGGCGGAGGCGAATCACAGCGCGCTCGTTGCCGCCCTCCTCGGTCGCTTCCCCTCCTTCGCCGAAGACGGGACCCGCGGGCTTCCCGGCCCGCCCGTTCTCTACGTATCGTCGGAGAGCCACCACTCGTTCCTGAAGGCATCGCGGCTCACGGGCATTGGAACGAGGGCCGTGCGCCAGGTCCCCGTGGACGACGAATTCGTCATGGACCCCGAGGCGCTTCGCGACGCGATCCGGAAGGATCGGAGCGATGGAAGAGAGCCGTTCTTCGTCGTCGCAACACTGGGAACGACGGGCGCGGGCCTCCTCGACCCGGTTTCCGCCCTCGAGGAAGTCGGGCGTGAAGAGAACTTGTGGGTCCACGCCGACGCCGCCTGGGGCGGCGCCATCGCGCTCGTTCCCGAGCTCGCCCGTCACCTCGACGGAATCGAGCGGGCCGACTCCATCACGTTCGACGCCCACAAGTGGCTCTCCGTGCCCATGGCGGCCGGGATGTTCTTCACCCGACACCCGGAGATTCTCGAGAGGACGTTCGCTGTGGCCGCCGGCTACATGCCGCGGGCGGGCGAAGGAACGCCCGTCGTCGAGCCCCATCGCTCCTCCATGCAGTGGACGCGGCGCTTCATCGCGTTGAAGCTCTTCCTCTCCCTTCTCGTCGCGGGCTACGAGGGCTACGCGGAGACTCTCCGGAAGATGGTCCGGCTCGGCGACGGCCTCCGCGAGCGCCTGGCCGAGGCGGGTTTCCGCGTCGTGAACAAGACGCCGCTCCCGGTGGTGTGCTTCCAGGACGCGCGACACCCCGAGGGTGCGTCGATGCCCCATCTGAAGCGAATCGCGGATGCGGTGGTCGAGAGCGGCGAGGCCTGGGTTTCGATCACGAGCCTGGGCTCGAGCTGCCCGGCAATCCGCGCGTGTATCACGAGCTTCCGGACGGAAGAGGCGGACCTCGACGCGCTCGTCGAATCTCTCGATCGCGCCCGCAAGCGAGCGTCGTGAACGATTTCTCCAGACACTTCGACGAGAACCGCTCCGTCTGGCTCGCGGACAAGGCGCCCTACGTTCGAACGGAGGCCCTCACCTCCGATCGCGCGGCCGACGTCGTCATCATCGGCGGCGGGTTCACCGGACTTTCGACCGCCTACCACCTGTCGAAGCGTTTTCCCGAGAAGAGTGTCGTCATTCTCGAGGCGCGCGAGGTCGGAAGCGGAGCGAGCGGGCGCAACGGCGGGCAGATGCTCAACTGGGTCCACGGATTCGAGCCGAGATCTCCGGAGGAGGCGAGGCGGATCTACGAAGCGACTCGCGAAGGAATCGTGAGCACCCTTGCGATCGTCTCCGAGCACGGGCTTCCGGTACCCATGCGCTCGGAGGGTCACCTCGACCTCGTCACCACGGCCCGCGCCGCTGACGAGTCCCAGGGAGCCCTTGAAGCGATCGCGGGCTCCGGGATTCCTCTCCGATTCCTCGGCAGAAGCGAGCTTCGGAAGCAGATCGAGCTCGAAGGCGTCGAGGGCGCGATCTTCGATCCCGGCGGGGGAGAGATCGACGGGCTCGCCTACCTCCGGGGTCTGCGGCCCGTGCTCGAGGCCCGCGGTGTCACCATCTTCGAGTCGACACCCGTCGTCCGCATCCGCGAGGGGAGGACGATCGAGGTCGAAACTCCCCGTGGCACCGTCCGGGCACCCGCCGCGGTTCTCGCGACCAACGCCTACACCCCGCACCTCGGCTACTTTCGGTCGGGAATCGTGCCCCTCCATTCGCATGCGCTCGCGACCGAGTCTCTCCCGGCCGAGGAGTGGGCTCGCCGCGGATTTCGAAGCGGCGCGAACTTCATCGACGATCGCCCGCGGATCTCCTACGGGACGATGACCGGGAGCGGCCGGGTTCTCTTCGGCGGCGGGAGCAACCGCGCCTATCGATACCTCTACGGAAACGGCACGCGGTCGGAGGGCCCGTCGGACCGCTCGGTTGAGGACATGCGGCGGCGGCTGGTCAGCTATCTTCCCCGCCTCGAGGGTGTTGCCATCACCCACCGATGGAGCGGCCCGGTGGCGCTCACGCTCTCCCGTCTTCCGACGATGGGAGTCCGGGGCGCTCACCGAAACCTCTACTTTGCCGTTGGTTACAGCGGGCATGGCATCACTCTCTCGAACCTCGCGGGGAAGGTCCTGACGGATCTCTACAGCCGCGCGGACGAGAGGTGGCGCGGGCTCCCCTTCTACCAGCGCACGCTTCGATACGTTCCTTCGGAGCCTTTTCGATTCCTGGGCTATCACATTTTCACCAGGCTCACGGGACGCTCTCCACGGGTCCAGGACCCCCTTCGCTGACCGATCGGTCAGTTTGCGCTAGAATGCCTTCCGATGTGTAGATTGGGATACCGTTTGTTCGTTTTCTCTCTCCTGACCGTCCTGACTTCCCCCTTTCTCGAAGCGGCGGCGACGCGCACGCTGTCTGCCGGGAGCGTCGAGGAAGGCCGCGAGCCCACCATCGACGGTCTCGTCACCGACGACGCCTGGCTCGCGGTCCAGCCCTACAAAGACTTCACGCAGCAGGATCCGATCGAAGGGGCGCCGGCGAGCGAGGAGACGGAAGTCCGCGTCCTCCTCGGGCAGAAGACGCTTTACATCGGCATCGTCGCCTTCGACTCCGAGCCGGACAAGATCCTGGTGACGGAGAGCCGCCGGGACGGCGAGCTCAACGAGACCGACTCGGTCCAGCTCGTGCTCGATACATTCAACGACAACCAGAACGCGTTTCTCTTCGGCACCAACCCCGTCGGCATGGAGTACGACGGCCAGGTGGCTGCCGAGGGACAGACGGGGGGCTTCGTGCAAGCCGCGGGGCAGAGAGGATCGCAGCGCGGTGGCGTCAGCGGCTACAACCCAAACTGGGACGGCGACTGGGTCGTTCGTGCCGCGATCACCGAGCGCGGGTGGGAGGCGGAGATGGCGATTCCGCTCAAGACTCTGCGGTACGAGCCCGGCGAGGATCGCGTCTGGGGCTTCAACGTGGTGCGGAACATCCGCCGCAAGAACGAGCAGGTCTACCTCGCCCCCATCCCCCGCGGCTACAACGTCCACCGCGTCTCGCTCGCGGCCAAGATCGAGGGGCTCGACCTTCCCGGCCGGCGCGACATCAAGGTGACGCCGTACGGAGCGGGGCGGACGGACAAGGACAACCTGGCGCTCGTCGACCAGAGGAAGAATCAGTTCGACGTGGGCGTCGACGTCAAGTGGGGCGTGACCCCCAACGTGACCGCGGATTTCACCGTCAACACGGACTTCGCCCAGGTGGAGTCGGACGAGCAGCAGGTGAACCTCACCCGCTTCCCCCTGTTCTTTCCCGAAAAGCGTCCGTTCTTCCTCGAGAACGCGCAGACGTTCCAGTTCGGAGCGCCGCAGGAGGTCGACCTCTTCTTCTCCCGCCGCATCGGTCTCTCCTCGTCGGGGCTTCCGATCCCCATCCTCGCGGGCGCGCGGGCGAGCGGGAAGATCGGGGGCTACAACGTCGGCGTTCTCGACATGCAGACGGACGAGGCCTACAACGAAAGATCGAACGCCCTTCTCGCGCCCTCGGAGAACTTCGCCGTCGTCCGGGTCCAGCGCGAGGTGGGCCGATCCAACTTCGGCGGGATCTTCGTGAACCGCCAGGCCACTTCGACTCCCCAGACGGGGAGATACCTCGACTACAACCGCACCTACGGCGTCGACGCCAATCTCCAGATCACGGAGAAGACGAGGCTCTTCAGCTACCTCGCCGGATCGACGACGGACGGCCGCGGAGAGGGATACTCCTACCGCGGCCTTCTCAACTACGCGACGAACTGGTGGAACGGGCACGTCGGCTACACGGAAGTGAGCGAGGACTTCGTCGCCGCGGCGGGCTTCGTGCCCCGGACCGGGTTCCGCAAACCCCAGGCGCGCTACTTCCTCGACTATCAGCCGAAGAAGTACCCCTGGATCCGGCGCTTCTCGCCCCACGTGACCTGGAACGCGTACTACGGGTTCGACGGTAAGGTAGAGACCTGGCGAGGTCACTGGCACTTCTTCGAGATTCAGCCGCGAGCGGGAGGACGATTCGGGCTCCGGATCGATAGCGAAGGAGACAACCCCGAAGCTCCGTTCGTCATCTACAACGGAGCGAACGGGAACCGGGTGGTGATCCCCCGGGGCGAGTACGAGTGGCACCAGTGGACGGCAGACTACTTCGGAAACCCGAGCGCACCCTTCTTCATGAACGTACAGCTCACCTGGGGAGGATTCTACGACGGCGACCTGAAGCGTTACGACATCGCCGCCAACGTGAAGCTCGGAGCGAAGCTCCAGGGGAGCGTCGGCTGGCGCCGGGACGACGTCACTCTTCCGAGCGGGGACTTCGTCTCCGATCTGATCCCGGTCAAGGTGAACTACTCCTTCACCCCGCTCACCAGCATCTCCGCCCTCATCCAGTACAACAGCCAGACCGCGGACATTTCCTCCAACATCCGTTTCGCGCTCCTGAACCGAAGCGGCACCGGGCTCTTCATCGTCTACAACGATCAGAGGAACACGTCGGACTTCACGCGCCTCGACCCCGAGACGGGTCTCGTATACCCGACGATCATCGGCCGATCGTTCATCGTGAAGTACACGCACCTGCTCGACTTCTAACCTTATGTTCTCCGTCGCCGCCGCCATCTTCGTCACCCACGGGGTGGCCGTCGGAGAGGTCACCGATCGTTCCGCCGTCCTCTGGGCGCGATCGAGCGCTCCCGCGGAGATGGTGGTGCAGTACGCGGCTGGCGGCGCTTCGGCCACGGTTCGGAGCCGAAGTGAACCGGAGCGGGATTTCACCGCGAAGGTGAAGCTCGAGAACCTGAGTCCGGCGACTTCGTACCGCTACCGGATCCATTTCGAAGCGGGGGCGGAAGTCTCGGACGTGGTCGAAGGCTCGTTTCAGACCGCTCCTTCGCCTTCGAGTCCGGCCGCCATCAAGTTCGTCGTCGCGGGCGACCTCGGGGGCCACCGGTACTGCCGCGAGGAGACGGCGGGCTACGCGGTTTTCGATCGAATGCGGGAGCTTGATCCCCACTTCTTCATCGCCAACGGGGACATGATCTACGCCGACAGCGACTGTCCCGAGGAGCGGCCCGGCGGGGGCCGCAATATCCCGGGAGATTTTCCCCGAATCGACGACCCGTCGGTGGACTGGACGGACGCGGCTCGAGTCCGGGAGGTCTACCTCGCCCACTGGCGCTACAACCGGGCGGATCCGAGCTTTCAGCGATTTCTTCTCGCGGTCCCCATGTACTCGCAGTGGGACGACCACGAAGTCATCAACGACTTCGGCGCGGGATGGCCTCGATGGACGGCGGCGGCGGAGCGCGAGGGATACCCGGTCCTCGTCCAAGCGGGAAGAGACGCGCTCTTCGATTTCCACCCCCTGTGGCGCCAGCTCGAGGAGCCCGACCGCATCTACCGCACCTTCCGATGGGGAGCGGACGTGGAGCTGTTTCTTCTCGATGCCCGGTCCTACCGGAGCGCGAATGTCGAGGAAGACGCGGGAGGGAAGACGCTCCTTGGCCGGGCGCAGCTCGATTGGCTGAAGGACGGACTCGCTCGATCGAGCGCCACGTGGAAGATCGTGTCGAGCGACGTTCCCCTCTCGATCGCGACCGGCACCCGAGCGGAAGTCTACGGTCGGGATGCGTTCGCGGACGGCGACCCGGCGAGTCCTCCCCGGACGGGATCCGAGACGGAGCTCCGCGAGCTCCTTACTCACCTCGACCGCGAGAACGTGCGCAACGTCGTCTTCGTCGTGACCGACGTCCACTTCGCGACGAGCCTCCGCTACCGGATCGATCTCGACTCCGACTCTGACCCGCTTCTGTTTCACGAGCTGGTGACCGGCCCTCTGAGCGCCGGCCCCATCCCCGCAAAGGCTCCTGACGCAACGTTCGCCCCCGAGGTGCTCTACGTCGAAGGGGACTTCTTCAACTTCGGATTCACATCCGCGGACGCCTTGGAGCTGGTTTACGAGGTCCGCGACGATCGAGGACGCGTGCGCGAGGCTTCGAGGCTCACGATCCCGGCGGAGCGATGAGCCGCTCCCGCCGCTCGTTCCCCCTCGCCGTCGGCGGCTCTCCGAGGAAGAGCGCAACTTCTCGCGCGCCCAGTTCCTTTCGCGCCTCGTTCCACAGGCGCTCGGCCTCCCCGCCTTCGCCGCGCGCGGAAGCGAGAACGCCGAGATACAACGCCGCTCTCGCGTTCCCGCTCTCGTAGACAGCTCGAAGGCTCTTCTCCGCCGACACCGCGTCGCCTCGCATCACGTCCAGGAGCGCTTTCTCCAGAGCCGCGTCCGGACCGTGCAGCTCCCGGTAGAGAGCTTCCGCGCGATCGAAAACGCCGAGATCTCGTTCGAGGTTGGCTCTCTCCAGAAGCGCCTTCGCCTTCCCTTCGGGGACGCCGTAAATATCGAAGACCGACGACGCCGAGTCGAGGTCCGCCCGTGCCTTCGACCACTCTCCCACTTCGGCTTCGAGCATTCCCCGGAGCAGGAGAGCTTCCGCCTCGCCCGCGCCATCGCCTCCGTCGCGGCTCAGCGCGAGAGCGTCTTCGATCTTTCGCGCCGCCTCGTCCCAGAGCGCGCGCGAATAATCCCCTCGGGCGTCCGCGAGCCGCGACGCCGCCTTCGACCTGAGCTCCTCCCGGTGCCTCGTCTCCTCGCGGCTTTCGCGGATGAGCTTCTCCGCCTCCCCCCAGTGGGCGAATGCGGCGTAGCCGCCGAGGCAGACGACGAGGAGCAGAAGCCAGTATCCCACGCTCGAGCGTGGCCGTTCGGAGACCGCCTTCTCCGACTCGATCGTCCTCTCCCCGAGCGAGAGCGGCCGGAGCGGTGCTCCGCCCTGGATCACCCTCTCGACGTCGTCGGCGAGCTCGTTGCCGTTCTGGTAGCGATCCCGCGGTTCCTTGGCGAAGGCCCGCGCAAGGACGCCGTCGAGAGCGGGCGGAATTCCCGCCGGAGGCTCGGGATTCTTGAAGAGGACCTGCCGGGTGATGGCGGCGAGATCGGGCCCCGTGAACGGCGGCTTTCCGGCGAGGAGTGCGTAGAAGAGAGAGCCGAGAGAGAACAGATCGCTCCGGCCGTCGACCTCTCCCGCCTCGAGCTGCTCCGGCGACATGTAATAGGGGGTGCCGACGACGGCCCCCGTCGTCGTCAGGTGAGCGTCCGCGAGCTTCGCGATTCCGAAGTCGGCGATCTTGGGTACGCCTTCCGGAGTCAGGAGCACGTTCGCCGGCTTCACGTCGCGGTGGACGACGCCCTCCCGGTGCGCGTAATCGAGAGCGCGCGCCAGAAGCACGACGAGGCGCGCTGCCTCCCGCCACGGAGGCTTTCCCTCGCGCTCCAGGCGGTCCGCAAGCGAGCCTCCGCTCACGAGCTCCATGGCGATGAAGGGGACGGACGTTCTCTCATCGGCCGCGGCGTCGTGGGTGACGACGATGTTGGGATGAAGGAGCTTCGCGGCGATGCGCGCCTCCTGGAAGAAGCGGGCTAGAAATGCATCTCTCTCCGCCGGGGTGAGGGTCGGAGAGAGATCGACGGTCTTGAGCGCGATCTCGCGGGCGAGCACGGGATCGTACCCCCGGTACACGATCCCCATCGTTCCGCGGCCGATGCGGCCGCGGATCTGGTATCGCCCCAGCGCCGCAAGCTCCAAAAAGGGAAATCCTCGATTGTCGTGGTTCAGAATCATTGTAGCAGGACGAAGGACTTCCGGTTTGGTAAGATTGAAGAAACCACGAAACCGAGCTTCACCCGACGGAGGTTGAGTCATGTCCTCTTCCCGCTGCGTTCGCTGCGGATACGAGCTCATAGGAACGGGCGCCGTTTGCCCGCGATGCGGGGCGCCCCGGGCCAACCCCTCCTCGACTCAGCCCGTCGCCTTGGCCGGAGCCACCATTCAATCGAAGGCGGTCTCGGGGGGAGGCCTCGCTCCCGGCAAGAAATACGCCCTCATCGTGGTACAGGGGGAGGAGCCCGGGCGGGTCATCGCCATCGAAAAGTCACGGATCACCCTGGGCCGGGCGGAGTGCGACGTCACGCTCAAGGACCCCGAGCTCTCCCGCCAGCACGCGCTCATCGCGATTCACGGGATGAGCGCCCGGCTGGAAGACCTCGGAAGCATGAACGGGACGTTCGTAGACGGAGCGCGCGTGGAGAGCGCGGAGCTCTCGGACCGGTCGGAGTTCCGCATTGGATCGCACGAGTTCGTTTTCGTCATGAGGGAGCAGGATGTCGAATGAAACCAGTCGAACGGCCGCGAGCCGGGGTCCGGCGATTCTCGTCGCCTCGGCGATAGCGGCGGCGATTGCCGTCGCCGCCTTTTACTTCTTCCTCCACCGCCCGCGCGGGAAAGAGCTCGAGGAGGCGAGGCGCGAAGCAAGCCTCTGTGTTCAGGAGCGCTCCGCGCTGAAGGGCCGCGTCTCCGATCTCGAAGCGATGCTCGACGAGGTCCGCCGCGAGAGCGCCGGGCTCGCGGAGCAGATCCGGATCCGTGAGGAGCGCCTCGCGCAGGCGCAGTCGACCCAGGACGAGATCGTGCAGAAGCTCCAGCAGGAGATCGAGAACGGCCAGATTCAGGTGCAGAGGCTCAAGGGCCAGCTCCGCGTCGACATGGTGGACGAGATCCTGTTCGACTCCGGCGAGGCGGCTTTGAAGCCCGCGGGGAAGGAAGTCCTGCAGAAGCTTGCTTCCGTTCTCGCGGGCTCCGACCGCCAGATCCGCGTGCAGGGGCACACGGACGACGTTCCCATCACCGGACGCCTCGCCCAGACGTTTCCCACCAACTGGGAGCTCTCGGCGGCGCGGGCCGTGAACGTCGTCCGATTCCTGCAGGAGGGAGCGAAGCTCGACCCGACGCGGCTCTCGGCGAGTGCCCTTTCCGAGTATCGTCCGCGCGTCCCGAACGACGGTCCCGAAAACCGCCAGAAGAATCGGCGGATCGAGATCCTGCTCGAGCCAGCGGGTGAGGAGCTGACGGCCGCTGCCGTCCCGTGACTACTCCTGTCGCCGCGCGAGCTCCGCGTAGGCGTAGATGAGAGCGAGGCCGCGGTACGGACGCCACCTCTCGGCGAATTTGCGCATGTCCTTCTCGAGCGCGAGCCCCTCGTAGCCCAGCATCCCCTGGGCGAGGTACTTCACGACTCCGAGGTCGCCCCCGGGGAAGACGTCCATGCGGCCGAGGCCCCGAAGGAGCGTGAACTCCGCCGTCCACCGGCCCACCCCTTTGTGAGAGGTGAGGACCTCGAGGACGTCATCGTCGGAGAGCTGCCGCAGCGCCTCGTCGGAAAGCTCGCCGCTCTCGAACGCGGCCGCGAGACGCTTCAACGTCTCCGCCTTGGCCCGGCTGAGGCGAAAGCGCCTGAGAGAAGCCACGCTCTCGGAGGCGAAGGCGCGCGGCGAGGGAAACGAATAGTACGTGCGGCCATCGATGCGCGCGCGGCGGCCGAGGTTCTCCGCGAGGGCTCCGAGCATGGCGTGCGCCAGCTTCAGGTTGATCTGCTGGGAGAGCACGATCTGAAGGAGCGTTTCCCAGACGGTGAGACGCCCGGCGACACGCAGACCGATGTGGCGACGGATGAGCGGTCCGAGAAGGGCGTCCCTCCGGAAACTTCGATAGAAAGGACGGACGTCGGTTGTGGCCCCGAGAACGCGGGTGAGGATACCGTCCGCGATCGCCTTCGCTTCGGGGCTCCGTGCTCCCGCGCCCGTGATCTCGATCACAAGCTGCGCCCGCGACGGAGGACCCTCCTGGCGCGCCTGGAGGAAGAGCGGCCGCCCTCGCCAGAAAAAAAGTCGCTTGTAGAGACCGGCCTCGTACAGATCGACGCTCTCGGGGAATCGCGAGAGACGCGCGAGCGTCCGCTCGAGGGAGTAGGGACCCGGGGGAGAAACTCGGTAACGAAACCGTTCGGCCACCCGATGAGGATAGCGCGTACTTGGGGAACTTTCCCCAGGACGAAACCGTCTAAACGATGTCGGACACAAAACAAAGGAGGAAGAATGTACGCAGGCAATACCTTCAGCCGCCGGAGGCCCGAGGGCTGGGCGGAGAGACGCAAGTACTTCCGGAAGCTTCTCCAAAGGACGCGGCCGGAGGGAAACGGCCAGGCGAAGGAGAAGGACTCTGTTTCGTCCAAATGAAAAGACCTCCCAGGTTGACGAAGCACTTCGCCCTCGCATAGCTTCCCCCCTCGAGGCAAGAACGCGGTGCGGGAGCTCCTTCAGGATGCCGCTCGACGGGCGGCTTCCTATCTCGAAGGGCTTCCCACCCGTTCCGTCGAGCCCGCCCCGGGCCCGGTAGCAGCTCTTCAAAAACTCCGCGTTCCGCTTCCGGAGCGCCCCTTTTCCCCGGAAAACGTCCTCGCGCTTCTCGACGAGATCGGCTCTCCCGCCACCGTCGCTACCGCCGGGCCGCGTTACTTCGGATTCGTGACCGGCGGATCCCTTCCCGCGAGCGTCGCCGCGAACTGGCTTGCGGGCGCCTGGGATCAGAACGCGGCCTTCCTCGTGGGTTCTCCTGTCGCTGCCGCTCTAGAGGAAGTTTCGCTCTCCTGGATTCGAGACCTGCTAGGGCTACCTTCGGGATGGGGCGGCGGATTCGTGACCGGAACCACCATGGGGAACTTCTCCGGGCTCGCCGCCGCGCGCCATCACCTGCTTGCGGGCGCGGGATGGGACGTCGAGAAGCAGGGGCTTTTCGGAGCTCCCGAGATCCGCGTCGTGGTGGGCGCAGAGGTTCACGCCTCTCTCTTGAAGGCGTTGAGCCTTCTCGGCCTCGGCCGCGAGCGGGTCACCACCCTTCCCGTGGATGGCCAGGGGCGAATGCGCGCCGATGCCCTGGAGCCGCGCTTCCTCGAAGGGCCGACCATCGTCTGTCTCCAGGCGGGAAACGTCAACACCGGAGCTTTCGACCCAATCCGTGAGATGGCGGCCCGAGCGCGGAAGGCGCATGCGTGGGTCCACCTGGATGGGGCCTTCGGTCTCTGGGCCGCCGTCTCCTCGCGGACTCGGCACCTCACGGAGGGCACCGATGACGTCGATTCGATCGCGACCGACCTCCACAAGTGGATGAACGTGCCGTACGACAGCGGGCTCGCGCTCTATCGCGACCCGGCGATCGCCCGCGCCGCCCTTTCCGTAGCGGCGTCCTACCTTCCCCAGACGGACGAGCGCACGCCCTGCGACTTCACCCCCGAAGCTTCCCGCCGCGCGCGCGGCGTCGACATCTGGGCGGCGCTCCTCTCGCTCGGCCGCGAGGGCGTTTCGGATCTCGTGGAACGCTGCTGCCGCTACGCCCGGCAATTCGCGACTGGACTCGAAGCGGCGGGGTTCACCGTCCTGAACGAGGTCCAGCTGAACCAGGTGCTCGTCTCGTTCGGAGACGACGAGAGAACGAGAGCGGTCATCCAGGCGGTGCAGCGCGAGGGCACGTGCTGGTGTGGAGGCTCCTTCTGGCAGGGAAAGGCGGCGATGAGGATCAGCGTCTCCTCGTGGGCGACGGCGGAGGAGGACGTGGAAAAGAGCCTCGGCGCCATCATCCGCGTCGCGAGCGGCGTGCGCTAGCCCCGTTTTCCGCACTTGAGAAGGACGGGGTCCTGCCGTTCGGTCCAGGGGATCGTGATATTGAGGAGGCGCAGGATTCGCCTCTGGGACTGGGTGAGGGGGTCAAGCTGTGGGCCTC